>Ga0256913_10000176_pt1 | contig 30426 bp, 27 predicted proteins | sample Axial_MatmetaG_FD_185970 | JGI IMG/M metagenome (GOLD analysis project Ga0256913, IMG submission 185970) | Deep-sea worm associated microbial mat communities from Axial Seamount, Juan de Fuca Ridge, Pacific Ocean - Axial_Mat | ecosystem: Environmental > Aquatic > Marine > Oceanic > Microbial... | reverse complement strand
GCACAGATCGTCCGCCAGGATCACAGCGAAAGGTTCATTGCCTATGAGCGTCTCCCCCGTAAGGATGGCATGCCCAAGCCCTTTCATCTCTACCTGACGCGTGTAGGAAAAGGTACATCGGTTCACAAGAGAACGGATCTCCGTAAGCAGCGGCTCCTTGCTGGTACCCTTGATCTGGTGTTCCAGTTCATAAGAGATATCGAAATGGTCCTCAATGGCACGTTTCCCGCGACCGGTAATGATGGCCATTGTACTGATCTTCGCTTCCACAGCTTCCTCGACACCATACTGGATGAGAGGCTTTGTCAATATGGGAAGCATCTCCTTGGGCATTGCTTTTGTGGCGGGGAGGAAACGGGTACCATACCCCGCTGCCGGGAAGAGGCATTTTTTGATGATCTGGTGTGTCATATCTGCTTACTTTCTTTTCACTTGCTGCTTTACAGGCCGGGAACATACAGACAGTGTATCTTCCCGTAATGGCGGATCTCACTCACTACTACTTCTTCTCGACGACTTTGTATTGGACCTCGTCGCCTTTGTAGACAGGTTCGAAGAGCGTGCCGTCGCACTCTACGTACTTTTTACCGTCGATATAGAGTGTCTCGCACTCATCTTCAGGTACGCTCGCGATAATCGTACCGATCGCCAGCCCTGTGAATACGCCAGGCCAGTACGGGCCGTACCAGCCGCCATACCAGCCGCCGCCGTAATATGGCGGATGCGGATGATGTCCATGCGGATGCCCGTGCGGTGGATGTCCGTGTGGTGGCCTGCCATGTGGCGGCCTTCCGTGCGGTGGTCTGGCTCCCGGAGGCCTGTTGCCTGGACGATGCCCGTTACCCGGACGGTTACCCGGAGGACGTACACCCGGTTTTCCAGGTTTGCCCGGCCTGTTCCCGTTGCCCGGACGGTTACCGTTACCGGGACGGTTCCCCGGAGGACGTACGCCCGGTTTACCAGGTTTACCCGGCCTGTTCCCGTTTCCGGGACGGTTTCCGTTACCCGGTCTGTTCCCGTTCCCTGGCCTCTGTACCGGCCTCGTACTTGGACGGGTAGCAGGCTTCTTGCCACTTACCGGCCTGGTCTGTCTGGAGGGCTTCTTGCCGCTTACCGGCCTGGTCTTGCGGTTCGGGCGGCTTCCTGTAGAAGGACGGGTCGCTTTACGGTTGGAGAGTCCCCTGTTGCCTCTGGAAGAGGAGCGGTTGAAGCTTCCTCGGTTACCCCTCTGGAAGTTTCCTCCGTGGTAGCGGTTGCTTCTGGGACTGCTCATTCTTCCGCGTGAACCGCCGAAACTGCTGCGCCCCCTGAAACTGCTTCTTCCGCCGCGCATACCTCCGCCTCGCATGCCCCCACGCATACCTCCGCCCCTCATTCCGCCACCTCTCATGCCTCCGCCTCTTCTGGCTTCCGCTTTCTGAAGCAGGCTGACGGAGAGCGTCATACCCTCTGTTCCCTCTCCTGTGTTAAGGGTCAGTGAGGGAGAGAAGAACCCTACCAGCAGGGTAACAAGAAAAAATTTGACTATGTACTTCATCATTTGCCTCCTTTGGCCCGATAAGGCGCAATGGAGATCTGCGCTCCCCCTTCAGGTACCTTGAAGTGGAAATCGGATGGTTTGAAATTCGGGTGCAGGTTCCAGCGGATCTTCGTCACGCTACGGAGATCTTCTCTCCCGCTTTTGTCGATAATGATGAATTTTCTGATAAGCGGGCGTACACTCTTTTCCACCCAGACCTGGAACTCATGGTCTTTGTTCATGAACCCCAAATGGTGGCACATGACACCGTCCACTTCGGCAAGTCCGAAATAGTACCCCTTCGTTTTGGGAGCCAGGCGCTTCTCGATATCGCTGTAGAGCAGGTTCGCGAGAATGGTCTTGATATTGAAGTTCTCAAACAGGTAATCCAGCGTGCCGTCGATGGTTTTGGGCGTTTCCAAAATACCGTAATAGTTGAGATCATGGTCGTACAGTATGTAGATCCCGTCGAAGAGATAGAGACTCCGGTTCTTCAGGTCCCCTTTCATCCTGACATGAAGTTTCCCGGGACGCTCCAGATCGACATGCGTTCTGTGGGTGTAGGTAACGATCATCTTTTGCCCGACACTGTCGTCGCTGTCCGTTACGGCATCGAAAGAAAAGTGCTGTAACGAACCCAGATAGCCGTAGGCGTTCTTCAGTATGTACGAAGGCGTAGGATACATCAGTTTCGTTCCGCTCCCCGGTACTGTCTCAGCTGCGGCATGCACTGCCGTACTGCCCAGCAGTACCATGACAGACACGTAGAGCAGGTGTTTGATTCCTCTCATTTCATCTCCTTGTGTTGATTGCGTAGATAAATTCTATCATAAACTCAATTCAAAAACAGTATGGAAGAGGAACTACACTTTAAAAAAAAGGGGGAATTGGTAAAATCGGGGATGGTTTCCGTCTTATGAAGTGGTACACTCTACAGGATTCGAACCTGTGACCTTCGGTACCGCAAACCGATGCTCTATCCAGCTAAGCTAAGAGTGCACTTTGTAAGTTACTGCGATATTTGGTGCGAAATTGTAGCGAAATTTTCTTTACTTTTCAAGTAGTTTCATGGGGCCGAAGAGATTTAACGCATTTTTGTTGTGAATGAAGGTGTGATTGTAGGGGTGTTCGATCTCTATGGTTTCGAACTTTTCCAGAGGCAGCTGTTTTTTCAGCGCTTTGGCATGGGTGCCAAAAAGTATGAGGGCGGGATGCTCCTCCTCCAGGGCGCCGAGCAGTGTCCGGACGAAAGGCCGCCATGCCCTGACATGCTTTGCGGAACTCTTCTTGTCCGTAAAGATCAGCGCCGTGTTCAGAAGCAGCACACCACTCTTTTCGAAGTTGCGCCTCAATGCGTCGACAGAGTCGATGAGCCCTCTCTTGTCGATGCGGGCAATGGCTTCCTGCGAGAGATCCTCCGCCTGCAGGTCCCCCCTTGCCAGCAGCGCCATTTTGACAAAGTTCCTCAGGCTGGTGGCACGGTTTACCTCTTTGCTCAGGCCGCTCTCCGAAAAGATCCGCTTCACCTTCGCATCGATAAAGGCATACCCCTTGGCACTCTCCTCCCTCGGGTAGGGGTCCTGTCCGAAGAGGATATACCTGACCCTTTGGCGCGGCAGTGTCCTGAAGGCATTGAGGTAGTCACTTCTGGAAGGGAAGTAACCCTTCTCCTCCTCGAGAAACGTGCGGTAAGACTCTTCCATCGCCGCGTACGCCTCCTGCAGTACGGCATGCCAGCTCCTGTCGGTCGTGTGCATCAGTGGCTCTGCTCCTTTTTGATCTTGTCAAACTTGACGATCAGCTCCACCCTGCTCAGGGGGATATCCAGTTTTTTTGAGACCGCTTCCCGGCTCTCCCCCGCATCGATCAGCTGCATCACCTCTTCATGGGCCGAGAGGTTCTCTATGACATCCTTGACCGCCACACGGGAGGCCTGGAGGTTCGAGATAGTCGTATCTTTGGCTGCGATGATCTCATGCAGCACCCTGTTCTCTCTGATGAGCTTTGCGTTGGCTCTGTAAAAATAAAAAAGCATCCCTGTCAACAGAATGACCAGGCCAAAAAAGATATATTCCATTTATGCTACCTCCAGTATGGTAAAAAGCAGAAAGACAAACCCCAGATAGCCGTTGACCGTAAAGAAGGCTTTGTCGATCTTGGTAAAATCCTTGTTGACAAGATAGTGTTCATATGCCAGCATCACAGCGGAAAAAAGCACGGCAAGCTCCGCCCAGATGCCAAGCTGTGCCGAAAAGACGAACAGACCCCACAGCAGTACCGTCAGGAGGTGAAAGAGCCTGGCGATCCACATCGTCTTCTGCGCACCGAAACGTGACGGGATGGAGTGCAGGTCGTTGGCCTTGTCAAACTCCATATCCTGCAGGGAGTAGAGCAGGTCGAACCCCGCCACCCAGAACATCACCCCCAGCGCCAGATAGAGCGACCAGCCGGTGATCTCTCCACTGACAGCCACCACTCCGGCGATGGGGGCAAGCCCGAGGCTCACGCCAAGAATGAGATGCGCCAGCGCAGAGAAGCGTTTGAAGAGCGTATAGGCACCCAGTACCAGCAGAATAGGCACGGAGAGCTTGAAAGCCAGCGCATTGATGAAGTAGGCCACGGCAATGAAGAGCAGTGCATTGACAACGATAAAAAACAGCATTTGCCCCTCTGACACCCTCCCATCTACAGACGGCCGTCCTTTGGTGCGGGGGTTGAGGATGTCAATATCCCTGTCAAGATAGCGGTTGACACCCATGGCGAAATTTCTTGCCGTCACCGCTGCAAGCGTACCCAGGAAGAGCAGTTTCCAGCCAAACCATCCATCCGCCGCAACCAGCATGGCGATGAAAATGAACGGCAGGGAAAAGATCGAGTGCTTGAACATCACCAGTTCAGAAAAATCAGACAGTACCTTTTTAATCTTCAATTATCCATCCTCAATCTTCAATCACCCTACGGGTGTGGTATACGTAACTGGCTGTTCAGCGACCACGCCACTGCCGTCACCAGAAGGGCGGTCAGGTAACCGCTTGTCAGAAGACCATAGGCAGTCAGGAGGTAGACCAGCCAGAGCAGAATGGCCCCAAGGGGTGTGGGAACCCCTTCGAAATACTTCTCCACCTCTCCCGCATCGACCTTGAGGTTGAACTCGACCAGGCGTCTCAACCCTGAAATGATGTACCAGATGAACACGATGCCCAGCACGAGCTCTTCCGCACCCGAGATCGCCGCGTAGTGCCTTGTGGCGTAGAAGAGCAGAAATGCCGGCATAACCACGAAAGAGAGGAAGTCCGCAAAACTGTCAAGCTGAATACCGAACTCGGTCGAGAGCCCGTACTTCCTTGCCACTTTTCCGTCTGCAATATCCAGAGCGCCTGCGATCCATGCGAGGATGATCGCCGCAAAGAAACTGTTCTGCTGTATCAGATACATTGCCGCTACACCACAGGCAATGTTCCCGAAGGTGATCAGGTTCGCCAAATTGAAACGATTGTCTTTGTCAAATAAATTCATACGCTATTTTACACTCTTAGCACTTAACACTTAGTACTAACTTGTTATGATTACAGCATGAATAGTATGCAGCAACTAGCCCTTATTGGGCCTACCGCTTCCGGGAAAACGGCACTCTCCATAAAGGTCGCGCAGAAGATGGATGCCTACATCCTCTCCATCGATTCTCTCTCCATCTACAGGGAGATCGATATTGTCTCGGCAAAACCTGCTGTAGAAGAGCGGGAGGGCATCGTACACTTCGGGATGGACCACCTCCAGCCGGATGAACACTTCGATGTCACAACCTTCATCACCCTCTACAATGAGGTTTATAATAAAGCCTCTTCCGACGGGAAGAACCTTGTGATCGTCGGAGGCACAAGTTTTTACCTCAAAATGCTTATGGATGGCATCAGTGAACTGCCAAAGATATCGGAAGAGAGCAAAAGAAGAACCACTGATGCCCTCAAAGCACTTCCGGAAACCTATGCATGGCTTTCAGAGATAGACCCTGAATATATGGGAAAGATCGCATCGAACGACCCCTACCGTATTGAGAAAGCGCTGGATATCTACTTTGAGACCGGACTGACCCCTACAACATACTTCAAACTCTTTCCTCCGCAACCGACCATAAGGGCGCAACTGCCTGTGTATCAGATAGAGACAGACCGTCAGCTGCTCAGGGAACGTATAGGGCAGAGGACGGAACTTATGCTAAAGGAGGGGCTTATCGATGAGATATGTTATCTGGAAAAGAGATACACCAGAGCTCCCAACTGCATGAAGGCCATCGGGATCAAAGAGACCCTGGCCTACCTCGACGGCATCTATGACAAAGAGATGCTTCAGGAGAAGATCACGACCAACACGGCAAGGCTGGCAAAACGTCAGAGAACCTTCAATAACTCTCAATTTGCAAATACGATAAAAGGAAGTGTGAAGGAGCTGGAGAGGTTACTGCTGTAACGTTATACACCCTCAAAAGGCGGGCTGAAGCCCACCCTACAATATAACAGATTTAATATCCTGTCACATTTCGCAAATGAAATAAAAGGGAATATTGGGGAGTTGGAAAAGTTACTGCTGTAACGTTATATACTCTCAAAAGGCGGGCTGAAGCCCACCCTACAATGCACCAGGTTTAATATCCTGATGCTGAGATCATGTAGTAGAGATAGGAGATCAGCGGCTGGACATAGAAGATCGCCGTGATCGTCGCGACCGTCGCCAGACCGATCACCGCCATTAGAGGCTTTGAAAGGTTGTAGTAGATCGTGTCGACATCTTTGACCGGATCTTTCAGGAACATATAGACGATCAGTTTCAGGTAGTAGTACGCTGCAACTGCCGAGTTAAGCCCCATGACGATCGCCAGCCAGATATAACCGGAGTTGACCGCCGCCTGCATGACATAGATCTTACCCCAGAAGATCGAAAATGGCGGTACCCCTGCAAGAGAGAGCATGAAGAGTCCCATGATCACCGCGCCGGTAGGCATGATCTTGATGAACCCTGCGAACTTCTCATACGGGTGGTCGTAGCGCGCATCGAACCTTCTGTTCTTGTGACGTGAGATCCAGAGCATCGCGAAGGCACCCAGGTTGGTAAACATGAAAAGCGCATAGTAGAGGAAGATCGCCGTCGTACCCTCTGTCGTATCGAGCGCCAGTGCCGCCATGATGAAACCGGCGTGGGAGATGGAAGAGTATGCAAGCATACGTTTGACATCTTCCTGTACCAGCGCCATGATATTCGCAAGCGTCATCGTGATGACCGCAAGCGCGAGAATGATCATACGTACCCACTCGACGCCAAGGTCGATATACATACCGAAGATCCTGATAGAGACGACAAACGCCGCCACTTTCGGAATGACCGACATATATCCCGCCAGCGGAGCGGAAGCCCCCTCGTACACATCCGGCGCCCAGGTGTGGAACGGGAAGAGCGAGAGTTTGAAGGCGAAGGCTACCAGCAGCAGGACGGAAGAGCCGAAGATGGCGATCATCAGTCCTGTCTCGTTAAGACGTGTAGCCAGCACTTCCGCCACTTTGTAGAGCTCGATGGAACCTGTCAGTCCGTAAAGCACTGCGGAACCCATTGCGAAGAAACCTGCCGCAAGCGCACCCATCGTAAAGTATTTGACCGCTGCCTCGTAAGAGTTGCTTCTGTTATGCAATGCGATCAGCGTATAGAGTGAAAGCGATGCCGTCTCAAGCCCTACGAAAATAAGGATCAGGTTGTCGCTCGCCACCATAAACTGGAATCCTCCGATCATAAACAGGAAAAGCGCGAAGAACTCCGGATAGGAGTACTCATGGAAACGCTTGGATGTCAGCGCCAGCGGAATGAAGATCATCGATCCGACGATGATCAGCAGCTGTGAAATGATGGAGATCCCATCGATAAGCATAACATCGAAGAAACCGCGTTCATTGACATTCAGCCCCAATACCGCACCAAAATCGATGACAAGCATCAGGATGGTCAGCATGACATACAAGGTTTTATCTAGTTTTTCATTAATCAGGTCAAGAACCAAAATGATCAAACCGCCCGCGATCGCGATCAGCATCGGTGCGAGCGTGACAAGGTTAAGACTCTCCAAACTTACATTTATAGGTTGTAACATTACTTAACCTCCCCTCTATTTGTACTGGATTTAGCTACTTTTATCATATCTCTGGCCTCTTGTGTCACAGCCTTTTCATTCATAAAAGTCAGCATAGCTTTGACCGAATTATCGATAGGCTCCAACACAGGTTTCGGATAGACACCCAGCCAGACAACGATCAGTACCAGCGGGATCAGAGACCAGGTCTCTTTGGCATCCAGATCTTTCAGTGTCTTGTTGGCCTCATTGGTCACAGGACCGAAGAAACTCTTTTTGTACACTGTAAGCATATAGATCGCGCCGATGATAATGGATGTTCCCGCAAGGATCGTCATGATAGGCGAAACTTCATAGAAACCGAGCAGTACCAGGAATTCACCGACGAACCCGATGGTCAGCGGCAGTCCCACGGCCGCCATCAGCATGATACCGAAGATGACCGCATATTTAGGCATGACTGAAGCCAGCCCGCCAAACTCGCTCATCAGTTTCGTATGCCTTCTGTCGTAGATCACACCTACGAGCATGAAGAGCGCACCCGAGACGATACCGTGTGAAAGCATCTGGAAGACCGAACCGCCGATACCTTCCGCATTCATCGCAAAGATACCCAGCATGATGATACCCATGTGGGAGACGGAAGAGTATGCGATCACCTGTTTCATATCTTTCTGCGCATAAGCGACCATCGCCGTATAGATGATCATGATAATGGAAATTACTGCGATCGGCGTGATCATCAGCACAGATGCGTCAGGGAACATCGGAAGGGAGAATCTTACAAATCCGTAAGTACCCATTTTAAGGAGTACGGCTGCAAGGATCACCGAACCGATGGTCGGCGCCTGTCCGTGCGCATACGGAAGCCATGTATGGAACGGGAACATCGGCACTTTGATTGCAAAACCGAAGAAGAACGCCCCAAAGAGCCAGAGCTGGTAGTTGACCGGCAGTACCAGCGCATACCAGTCCGTGATCGCAAAGCTCCACACGCCTGTAAGGCTGTGGTAGGTGTATGCCAGGAAAAGCATACCGATCAGCATGATCAGTGAACCCGCAAAGGTATAGAGGAAGAACTTGACAGACGCATAGACTCTCAACGGACCACCCCATGCACCGATGATATAGAGCATCGGAACCAGTGAAAGCTCCCAGAAGAGATAGAAGATGATCGCATCAAGCGCAACGAAAACACCGACCATCGTCATCTCCAGGAAGAGGAGTGTGATGATCATATTCTTGATATTTTCCGTAATACTCATACTCATCATACCGATCAGCGTCATCAGTGTCGCCATAATAATGATGAAGAGAGAGATACCGTCCACGCCAAGGTAGTAACTTACTCCGAAATCCGGGATCAGCGGGATCAATTCGACAAACTGCATTCCTGCGTTCGCCGAATCGAAACTGAACCATAACCATAAAGAGAGGAGGAACTCGATCGCCGCTACGGTGATACCGTACGCTCTTGCACTCTCTTTATTGACAACAAACCCTAACAATCCTGCGATCGCCGGGAAAAATACCAATACACTTAAAATATTATCCATCTACTACTCCTTAACCTAGCATCGCTGAGAGTGCCGCAACCACAAGAAGCAAGACTGCACCTACGGCCATCCAATTCAGATAGTTCGAAAGGTTACCAGTCTGCATTTTCCTGGTCTTGTCACCACTTTTATAGAGAAGTTTAGCAATGCCGTCGACTGTTGCATCCACTATCTTCATATCTACTTTTGTCCACATCATTTCCGAAAGCATTGCATACGGTTTGGTAATAAATCCCTCATAGAGCTGCGGAATATAATACTGGTTCGCAAGAAGCCTGTAGATAAAGCTGTTTTCAAGTTTTTCATCTCTTTTGAGCCCTTTGTCATATTTTTTGTATGCCAGCAGAATACCGCCGACCGCAAAGAGAAGTACGACAAGGCCAAGGATCCATGCAATATGGTGCGTATGTTCGCTCATATGGTACTCAGGCAGCAGTTTCGTGACAAAATGCTCGAAACCTCCCATTCCGAAACCTGCGACCACTGCAAGGAAAGCAAGCGGTGACATCGCGATGAGCACGAACTTGTACATCTCATGCGGATGGATGCCGAACGCTTTGTATCTCTCGTCGCCATGGAAGGTCAGGAAGACCTGTCTAAAGCTGTAGAACGCTGTCATACCGGCAGTCACGACAAGAATGAACCAGAGGATCAGCGTCCCTTCGTTCCATGCCGTCTCGATGATGGCATCCTTGGAGAAGAATCCGGCGAAGAAAGGGATACCCGCAAGCGCCAGGGATGCAAGCCCCATATAGATATAGGTCCACTTCATCACTTTTTTCAATCCACCCATCTTGAAGATGTCAAGCTCGTCATGCATCGCGTGCATAACGTTACCCGCACCGAGGAAGAGGAGCGCTTTGAAGAATGCGTGCGCCGCAAGGTGGAAAAGTGCGATCCAGTAGGCGCCAAGCCCTGCCGCGGCGAACATGTACCCAAGCTGCGAAAGCGTCGAGAAGGCGATGATACGCTTCAAGTCCCTGTTGACCAGCGCCATGGATGCGGCGAAGAATGCGACGAAGGTACCGAGCGATGCGATGAAATAACTCACTTCCGGCGTCATGGAGAAGAGCGGGTTGGCTCTGATGACCAGGAATACCCCTGCGGTTACCATCGTTGCTGCGTGGATCAGTGCCGATACCGGTGTAGGACCCTCCATCGCATCTGTCAGCCAGGTATGCAGCGGGAACTGCGCCGATTTACCCATAGCCCCGATAAAGAGGAAGATCGCTGCGGCATTGAGTACCGATCCGCTCAACTCCGGAAGTGAAGCGAAAACGACATCGTACTGAAGGCTTCCTACGTTCCAGTAGACGATGAAGAGCCCTACCAGCATACCGAGGTCGGCGATACGGTTCATGATGAACGCTTCGTTCGCTGCCCATGAAGGGGAGATGGAAGGGTTCTCTTCTCTGCTCACATCTTTTTTATGGTACCAGAAACCGATCAGGAGCCATGAACAGACACCCACGCCTTCCCAACCGATAAAGAGCCCGGCAAAGTTGTCCGACATGACAAGAATCATCATGGAGAAGACGAACGCCGAAAGGTAGGAGAAGAAACGGTTGAAACTCTTGTCATGGTCCATATACCCGATAGAGTAGATATGTACCACGGTAGAGACCAGTGTCACGACTGTCATCATCGTTACCGATACCTGGTCGACGAGGAAACCGAACGGAATATGCAGGTCACCCGCGGAGATCCAGTCCATCATGGTCACATGGATCCCTACGCCTGTAGAGTAGACATGCATCGCCAGTGTCGCGGATGCGGCAAACGAGATGAAAAGCAGTGTCGATGCCACGATCCCGACGAAGGTCTGTCTCGGGCTCATACCAAAGAGCGCGGAGAACATAGAACTTACAAACGGAGCAAAAAGTGCTATATATACTAAATTTTCCATCATTACCCCTTCATGCTTGCAAGATCATCAAGATCGAGACTGCCGTATTTTTTATAGAGTACGATCAGGATACCCAGACCGACTGCCACTTCACTCGCTGCGATCGCGATGAGAAAGAATGCAAACATTTGACCTGTCAGGTCGTTATAGTAGTGGGAGAATGCTGCAAATGCGATATTGACCGCATTGAGCATCACCTCTGTTGCGAAGAAAAGCATTAAAAGATTTCTTCTTCTGAGCACACCCATCAGTCCTATGGAGAAGATGAGCGCTGAAACAATAAGGTAGTGGGAAAGACCTATCATTTTGCATCCTTTTGTGTCAAGATTTCATCGTCTGCACTGGTATCTTCAGTAAGACTCTGATCCATTTTTTTACCCGCAAGGATGATCCCTGCGATCATCGCTACCAGCAGCATCACCGCCGCTACTTCGAACGGAATGAGATATTTGGTAAAGAGCACGATACCGACATCCTGTGCATTTCCTACGCCTTCATGCATAGGATAGAGCGCCTGGATCGCTTCGCTGTGGATCGGTGCGGCGAACATCAGTACGAGTACCAGCGCGCTCAGGCCGCCAAGCAGGAATACCAGGGCGGGGTTGGTGTTTCTCTCTTTAATGTCCCTTGTCGCATCGAAAAACATCATGGCGAACGAATAGAGCGCCATCACGGCACCGACATAGACGATCAGCTGTACCACACCGAGGAAGTCCGCACCCAGGATAAAGAAGAATCCCGAGATCAGTACCATTCCCGATGCCAGAGACGTCATGGCGTAAAGTACGTTCTTACTCATTACAGTAATGAGGAAAAGTCCTATTGTTAAAGCCGAAAATAGGTAAAAGGCTACTATTTCATACATCTTCTCTCCTCCTAATACGCTAACGGCGTCTGTTTAATGTTCTCATCGGCATTCGGCGTTACAGCACCGAAGCCCTGATACTCTTGCTGCAGGTTGAGCTTGTCGATAGGCGTCAGCATATCTTCAAAGAGTGAGAAGCTCGCTCTCTGCTCGGAAGCCGTTTCGTAGCGCTGGCCATGTACGATCGCAAGTTCCGGACACACTTCCGCACAGTAACCGCAGAAGATACAACGTCCGAAGTTGATCGTGTACTCCGTCACCTCTTTACGCTGATTCTCATCATAGCGCGTATCCATCGTGATACAGTTGGAGATACAGATCTTTTCACAAAGGCCGCATCCGATACATCTGTAATGGCCGCTCTCTAGCAGTCTGAGCATATCGTGGATCGCTCTGTATCTCGGGGAGATAGGCATTTTCTCAAACGGGTATTTCACCGTATGCATCTGCCCTTTTAAAAGGGCGTTGATCATCTCTCTGAGCGTTACCCAGAGCCCGACGAACAACTCGCCTTTCACTGTACGCGCCGCAACCTGTCTGAACTTCTCCATGCCGCTGACGGGACTCTGTCCCAGATCGAGCATTCGGTAGTTCTGTGTCCCTACATTTCTGTTTTTAAATTGTTCTAAACCCATACTTTCTCCTTACACCATCATCACAATACCGGTGATCACGACATTGACCACCGCAATCGGCATCAAGACTTTCCAACACAGCCACATGAGCTGGTCCGGTCTTACATGCGGCCAAGAGGCTCTTACCCACAACATCAGGAAGAAGAAGAATCCTACTTTCAGGATGATCGTCAACCAGCCGATACCCACTTCACTGTAACCACCAAGGAAAACGACCGCCGCGATAATGGAGATCGTGATCATGTTGGCATACTCACCGATGAAGAACATCCCCCATCGCATACCGGAGTACTCTGTCGCATATCCGGAGACGATCTCCGCTTCATGCTCCAGAAGGTCGAACGGCGTCCTGTTCGTCTCTGCGAATCCGGCGATCAGGAAAAGCACGAACGCCACCGGCTGCTGCCAGATGAGCCAGTGGCTGATCCCGCCTGCCTGGGCATTGTTGAAATCCACAAAAGAGAGCGAGCCGACCAGCATGATCGGCGCCAGGATGGAGAGGCCGGTCACCACTTCATAACTGAGGAACTGGATCGCTGTTCTCGCCGCGCCGATGATCCCCCATTTGTTCGCCTGTGACATCCCTGCAAGCAGCGGGCCATACAGTCCCGAAGCCATCATTCCAAGTACGAAAAGGATACCGATGTTCAAGTCTGCGGAGATCGCCGGTACGAATGTACCGCCAAGCAGAGGGATCCAGCCCGGAATCGTAAAGTCAGGGAAAACAGGGACCGCGGCCAGGGCGATGAACGCCGTTGCCGCAGTGATGATCGGTGCGACCATAAAGATAAATTTGTTCGCGTTCTGCGGAATGATATCTTCTTTGGTAAAGAGTTTGATACCGTCAGCCGCAAGTTGCAGTAAGCCGTAGGGACCTACGTGCATAGGCCCAAGCCTTCTTTGCATGAACGCAAGTACTTTTCTTTCAATAAACGTACCAAATCCGGCGATCGCAGAGATGATCGCCAAAATGATAACCGCTTTGATGATCACGCCTGCCGCCGTCACTTCCGGCAAATTTTCTACGAGTGTTGTTTCCATATTACACCTTTCTCATTGTTACTGTTTTGTATCTGGACTTACCAAAGAGACCATACACATCCTGAGCACTCTTGAAATCACTGAGCGCCACAATGTCGCCATCCATTCTCTCGTCGGCGATCACTGCTACTTCAATGCTTCTTCCTCCAAAGTCGATCTCGACCCTCTCTCCAAGCGCTTCCGCTTTCGCAGGGCTTGCGTAGAGGCCGAACGCTTCGAAGATCTCATGCGCTTTGTCACTGAAGTCGTTGAATTGTCTCTGCGGGTTGCACCGGTAGACGATCTCACCCTCGAGGGTAGCATTCTCATCGAACTTCTCTACGCTAATCTCGCCTGCTTCGCTGCTGACCACAGTCAGTTCATAGCCTCTGTTCTCCGTACCGTCGTTGAGATATCCGTTCGGAAGGGTATCGAACTCGACTGCCCGGAATCCTTTCTCCACAGGGAGTTTCACTGTCCAGTCGACTGTCTCTTTCGGCGCGTCTGTCAGTACTTTCATAAGATCGTTCAGCTCATATCCCCTGTACTCGAGCGCGGCATTGGTCGGCGTCACCCTTTTATGCATGTTAGTGAGCGTTCCCTCCTGCTGGTTCATCGCCGGCATATCGAGATCACCGTCACCCAGCGCGGAGAGTCTGAAATCTCCGTTCTCGTTGTAACCGACCGTGTAGCCTGAGGCTTCATCGTCAAGATCGCAGATGAGGGCGACACCCAGTGAATTTGTCTTAGGCGGGATCATCGCTACTTTCACGGCACTTGTTCTTTCGATCAGTGCAACGAGTTTTGCGATATTTTCAGCCTTTTCATGGAAATAGAGGTCCTCCCCGATGATAAGGGAGAAGGACTCTTTTTTCTTCATCATCTTCTCGAAGGCTGCGGCAAAGGCATCACTCTCTTTCCCGAGCAGTTCAACCAGTCCGTTCTTCTCTACCGTCACCTCTTTTTCGACCATCTCTGGTACTTTCTTGGTCACTTCCTTCTCTTCGCCTGTCTCTTCGTCCACCACCTTCTCGGTGACATCCTTCATCACTTTCTCTTTGACGGTCTTGGTCGTCTCGGATTTGAAACTCGCAATGTAGGATTTGACATCCTCAGGCAGTTTGTCCGCATCGGCGAAAAGGTCCAGGATCAGGTAAAGCGCTGCCTCTTCAAGCCCTACTTTGTGGGTAAAGAGCTCTACGCTCTTGCCGAATGTCGGTACAAGGTTGTCTCCTACCGGATGGAAATAGAGTCCTGCCCCTTTGTTCATTTTCTGCACGTTGTTGAAGGCATAACGGGCATTGGGGTTGTCTTTTCTCAGTGCTGCGCCTACGCTCATGACAAAATCGGTCGCCATCACCTCTTTGAAGTTGTAGCTGTAGAGAGAGTGTCCGGACGCTGCGCTGTAGGCGTCCAGGAATTTCTGGAATGCCCGCGCATCCGGGTTGACCAGTTTGACACCCAGCTTCTCTTTGAGTGTCTGAAGCATCAATGCCTCTTCATTGGTGATCACGGAGTTGAAACGGATACTCTCCGCTTTTTTGAAGGCTTCTACCGCAGCATTGAACGCTGCTTCATCTTTTCCGTCAACACGGTTCTCAAAATCATATCCGAAACGTCCCGCACCGCAAAGAGAAACATAGTTCCATTCGTTGGTTACACGGTAGATTTTCTCCTCCCTGTTGGCGATGGAGGCCGGTTTGGTCTCATAGTAGATCTGACATCCTGATGAACAGTGCGCACAGGTCGCAGGAACACGCTTAAGGTCCCAGGCATTGGAAGTGTACTGGAAATCCCTGCTGACCAGCGCACCTACAGGACAGACCGCCGTACACTCGCCACAGTCCGAACAGTTGGTATACTCCGTACCGTTACTTGGGGCGATGATGGACTTCTGAAGCTTGTTCCACATGGCATACGCATCTTTGGGCATACTCTCTTTAAAGCCTTTGTCAAGCGCTGCTCCGCCTCTTTTCGTAGTAGTAATTGCTGCATCACCGATCATATCTTTACAGACTGTCGTACATCTCTCACATACGATACAGAGCCCTGCATCGTAATGCAGTACGGAACTCCAGTTCTTCGTCTCTCTTTTGGTATCCGGAATCATATAGGACTGAGCATCCACTCCCAGTTCCAGCGTATAGTTCTGAAGTTCACACTCACCGGACTTGTCGCACACGCCGCACTGTAACGGGTGGTTGACATCATAGACCTCCATAATGGCACGACGCTCTTCAAGGATGTTCGGGGTATCGACCGTGATCTCCATCCCCTCTTTGACCTTCGCATTACATGCATAGACCTGTTTCCCGTCAGCTTCTACCAGACAGAGACGACATGCCAATGTTGGCGAACATCTTGTCAGGTAACAGATTGCCGGGATAAAAACGTCATTGGCGCGCGCTGCATTGAGGATATATTCACCCTCTTTGACCGCAAACTCTTTGCCATCAATTTTAATATTGACTGTACTCATATTATTTCCCTGCCCTTTCAAAATCTAACCTGCTAAATCTATAAGAGGATAACAAAGCCCCACTTAATCCTCTGTCAAAAACCGGATTAAGTGCGATGGTTCCTTTCATAGATGTATCAATCTTAAACACACGATCGAACTTTACACCGTCCAATGTATATGTTATGCTCTCTCCATCCTGAAGCTTGGTCGCCGCAGCGAACTGCCGGGAGCCCAGAAGTACCGCCTCATCCTTCAGGAGTCTTGACTTCGCGGTAAATGCCGAGAACTGCTCCGTCGGATTGCAGTTGTAGATCACCGGCCCGTCAAATCCTTCCAGCTCCTCGACCTCTTCAAAGGCTCTTTTGACAGAGACTTTCTGAGGTTTCAGAAGGTAGCCTCTGTACTCGTTACCCACACTGTCGAAGTAGTCCGGAAGCGCGTCGAACGCTATGGCCATATAGCCTTGCTCTTCCGGGAGCTGCGCAGTATATTCGATGGTATACTCCGCATCCATCCCCAGTGCATTGGCGATGTCGTTCAGAACATAACCGCCGTACGGCAGCGCGACGTTCATCGGTACCACACGTTTGTCAAGGGTGGTAAGCGTACCCTCCTGCTGGTTCATCGCCGGCATATCGAGATCGCCGCCGCCCAGTGCGGAAAGGGTGAAGTCCGCCGGGGCATTGTACCCTACGCTTCTACCTTCTACTTCATCATCAAGGTCGCAGATGAGGGAGATGCCCATCGCGTTTCCTGCCGGAGGGATACAGATGACATTGAAACCGGCATACTGCTCGAGCAGCGCAATCAGTCTGGCGATATGTTCCGCTCTCGGATGCATATAGAGGTCTGGGCCGACAACCAGTGAGAAGCCTGACTTCTTGAGCAGTGCCCGTTTCAGCGTTTCCAGCTCCTCTTCACCGACATTGCTCTCGGCACTCAGGTTCCCGATATCCAGAGCATCAAGGAACTCCCTGATGCCTTTAGGCAGCTCCGCCTCTTTCAGAAGCGTCTCTGCCAGCAGTGCGGCAACACCCTCTTCGCTTCCCGCTTCGTACTTGACGAACTGCGTGACGATATTCTGTACCTCCGTATCTTCCAGCGGATGCATGTAGATCACACGCGCACGGTGCCATTTGCTTGCCATGTTGATATGGTATTTGACCGTCGGTGCATCGTCGTTGATCTTCGTACCCATCACGATCACCGCTTTGGATGCCGAAAGCGCTTTGAGCGTTCCGTTATAGAGGCTTTTGCCCGTGATACTGCTGTAAGCCTGCATGAACTTCTGGTAGGCGCGCGCCTCATGGGAGACGAGCCTGAAGCCGAACTTCTCTTTGAGCTTTTGCAGGAGAAGCGCCTCCTCATTGGAGATCTGGCTGGAGAAGATCACACTCTGCGCATCTTTAAACGCTTCCACCGCCTTGTCGAACGCAGCCTTCTCTTTGTTCACATTCTCATTGGCATAGTCGAACGCATACCGGCCCGCCCCGCAGAGGTTCGAGAACTCGAAGGTATTGGTCACACGGTATATACGGTCGTTTTTGACCTCGTAATACATTTGGCAGCCACCGCCACAGTGGGGACAGGCGCTCGGGATCTTTGTCAGTTCCCACGCATTTGCCGTATATTTGAAGTCGGTACTGACCAGCGCCCCGACAGGACAGACGGCAGCCGCTTCTCCCAAAGAGGCGTAGTTCTTCTCCTGCTTGGTATTGACGATCGTTGAACCGTAACCCCCGAATTTGACTTTGAGCGCTTCATCACCCGTGATCTCCGTAGAGACCCTGACGCACTTCTCGCACATGATACAGAGTGCCGGATCATAGGAGACATGCCCCCAGTTCTCTACCGGCCGATGCTGGTCGCGCGCTGTGAACCCCTGTGCTTCAAGCCCGAACTCCATCGTTTTGTTCTGGAGGTCGCACTCTCCACTCTTGTCGCAGACACCGCACTCCAGCGGGTGGTTGACATTGTAGAGCTTCATAATGTTCTGGCGCTCCTGCTGGATCGTCTCGTTGTTCGTCCGGATCACCGCACCGTCCGTCGCTTTCTCCTGGCAGGAGAGGATCATCCCCTCCACCCCTTCGACCTCGACCACGCACATACGGCACGAACCGATAGGCTGGACTTTGCTAAGATAACACATGGTCGGCACATAGATACCGTTCTCTCTGGCGATCTCCAGGATCGTTTTCCCGAAAGTACTCTTACAGCGTTTTCCGTCGATGGTTACTGTAATCTCTTTTCCTGTCTGAATTGAATTATGTACACTCATATCACACCGCCACCATCGAGATATAGTAACAACGCATACATCTTTCCGCTTCGGAGATGGCCTCTTCACCGGTAAAGCCGAGGTTGACCTCTTTGTTGTTCGTTTTACGCTCTTCAACACCAAGTTTTTCACTTTCGGCACGTGGAAGGCCCGGCATCCATCCGGTGATCTTCTCTGACTTGTCGTAGACTTTGAGCCTGTTGAGATGGTCTTCCATGATCTCATCGTCGCTCAGCGTACACTTGCCGTCATAGATATACCGGCTGATCACCGATGCGGCGCGTCTTGCCTGCCCTACGGCATTGACGATGGTCATCGGGCCGTATTCACAGTCACCTGCCGCAAAAAGCCCGGGACGGGATGTCATATAGTCTTTTCCGTTGGTCAGCAGTGTATTCCATGACGTCAGTTCGATATGCCACTCTTCCGGAATCAGCTGCAGGTCGGCTGCCTGAGATACGGCAGGGATCAGGTAGTCGCACTCGATCTCGAAGTCACCGCCCTCTATCTTGACCAGCTGTGCCCTTCCTCCGTCCGGATCGGGAACCAGTTCGAATCTGTTGATTTTGAGCTTGGTGATCTTCTCTCCGTCATCGTAGATCTCTTCGATCGCCGAGTGGAAGATGAACTCGACACCCTCTTCTACCGCTTCATGGTACTCTTCGTAGGTCGTGTTGCGGATGATCGTCTTTTCGTCACGACGGTAGAGCATGATCACTTTTTTCGCACCTTCACGGATGGAGCATCGGACAACGTCCATGGAGGTGAACCCTCCTCCCACACAGACAACGGTTTTGCCTTTAAGCTCATTGGATGCGGGGCTTCCGATCCTGTACTTTTCCCAAAGATTCACTTTGTCGAGCATATCGATCGCACCCCAGTAACCACCCATTTTCGGGTTTTCATTGTTCGCACGCACTTTTTTGGAAAGTCTCGTACCGAACGACAGAAGCGTTGCATCATATTCGGCATCGATCTCTTTGAGGCGCTCGGCATCCACTCTGTGGTTATTGGTAATGCTGACTGCTTCCATGCCCAGTACCAGTTCGATATCTTTGTTGTATTTGTCTACCGGCATTCTGTATTCGGGTACACCGACGGCGACTTCCCCTCCGTTGACAGGAAGCTCTTCGAAGATATCGACCTTGATACCCTCCAGTGCCAGATAGTAGGCTGCCGTAAGGCCGGCAGGGCCGGCTCCGATGATCGCCACTTTCTTACCGTCGTTTCTCAACGGTTTCGGCGTTTTTGGATGCAGCCACTCCAGTCCGTGATCGGTCTCGTAATCCGCGCCCAGACGCTTCAGTTCCATAATGGAGATCGGTTCGTCAAGGTTCGTACGGCGGCAGGCATCCTCGCAAGGGTGGGGACAGACACGTCCGCAGGTATGCGCAAGCGGCATGGTCTGGCGTGTCGCTGCCAGGGAATCGGTAAAGACCATATCCCTGACCCCTTCGATATAGGCAGGGATATCCACATGTGCCGGACACATGTCGGTACAGGGTGCCGTTACTTTTGCAATATAGTTCGTATCGCCGTTATAGTGTCTGGACGGTACCTGTGCATCGATACAGGTATCGAACTGCTCTTTATAGTGCTCCATCAGGTCCAAAATAGGTTTGGGAACCGTCTTTCCGATCTCGCATTTGGAGGTCGTCATCATGGTTTTGGCGATCTCTTTGAGATGCGCGATATCGTCATGACTCCCTTCACCGCGTGCTATTTTGTCGAGTAAATCGTAAAGTATCCTTCCACCCCATCTACCCGGTGCGCATCGGCCGCATGCCTCCGAGTACTCCTGGTACTGCGCTGCATAGCGGGATGCCAGCTCCACTGCATCGATATCTTCATCAAAAATGGCAACGCCATCCCATCCGATAAATGCTTTGGAGTTTTTGTCTCCATGGTAGGTTTCAGGCAGTTTAAACCCGGATTCACTCCACTCTTGGGAGGGTTTACCACGGTTATCGATAAACTCGTCCCTCCAAGTAGAGAATACAATTCCTGACATTATTTAGCCTTTGATTTTCTGGCTTTTTTACCAGCCGGTTTTGCAGGGGCTTTCTTGGCAGCCGGTTTCGCTTCGCTCTTTGCCTTTTCGGCTTCTGATTTGGCAGCTTTCTGAGCCTCCTCTTTCACCTTGGCCTCTTCCGCCTCTTCTTTCGCTTTGGCTTCCGCTTCCGCTTTTGCTTTCGCCTCGGCTTCCTCTTTCGCCTTTGCTTCTGCCGCGATACGCGCCTCTTCCGCCTCTTTTTCCGCCGCGATTCTTGCCGCTTCTATCTTTTCAGCTCTCTCTTTACGGGTAGCCTCATCCACTTTTTTCACAACGATGGTCCAGTCGACCTCATTGAATTTCAGTGAATTCATCAGATCATGCCCGAGTCCTCTTACAAAATCGGCAGATCTCTGGATATGGGAAAAATCCCCTACTTCAAAAAGGAAGATACCCACTTCCCCTACATTCAAGCCTTGATCGATAAGCTCTGCCATTCTGTCGTAAAAATCATCTTTCAGATGTCTTAAATCATATCTTCTCATCTATGCTCTCCTTAACGATCGACTTCACCGAATACGATATTGGTCGTACCAATGATCGTAACGACGTCCGCAATATATGTACCTACAAGCAGCTCCTGCAGTAATCCTGTGTGGAAGAAACTCGGCGCTCTACACTTCAGTCTGTAGGCATACGGCTCACCTTCCGACTTGATATAGAAACCAAGTTCCCCTTTTGGCGACTCTGTAGGCACATAGACCTCGCCCTTAGGCGGTCTCATCCCCTGCGTCACCAGTACAAAGTGCTGCATCAGCGCATAGTTCTGTGTCATGATCTCCTCTTTTGGTGCGGAGAGATACTGCGGCGCATGCGCCATCAGCTGCGGTTCGCTCTCTTTGTAGATAGGGATCAGCTGTCTGAGGATCCTTGTGGACTGGTACATCTCTTCCATATAGAGTCTGTAACGTCCGTAAGAGTCGCATCTATCACTGATAGGGATATCGAAATCAAGCTCTTCGTAGAGTTCGTAAGGCTCCTCTTTTCTGATATCGTACTTGACACCAGAACCTCTGAGCATCGGACCGGTACATCCCCAGTTCAGTGCATCTTCAGCAGAGATCACCCCTACATCTTCCAGACGCATCTTCCAGATACGGTTCTCGGTCAGAAGCGCCTCATACGTGTTTTTCACTTCATAATCCACTTTATCACAGAAGCTGATAAGATTCTCTATCCAACCCTTCGGAAGATCAAGAGGCACACCGCCGATACGTACGGCCGAGTGCGTCAGACGCGCACCGCAGTACTCTTCCATCAGGTCCATGCCGTACTCTCTTTCGCGGAATGCATAGAGGAATACCGACATCGCCCCGACATCGAGCGCATGTGTCGCGATGAAGAAGAGGTGCGAAATGATACGGTTCAGTTCCAGAAGCATGGTTCTGATCGCCTGCGCACGTCTCGGCGCTTCGATGCCCAACAGCTTCTCCACCGCCAGAGCGTAGGCATAGTTATTGGAGGTTGCCGCCATATAGTCCAGCCTGTCTGTAGTAGGAAGAAACTCGTTGTAGGTCATGTTCTCCGCCATCTTCTCAACACCCCGGTGCAGGTATCCAATATCGGGATGTGCTTTTACTACCTGCTCTCCGTCAAGTTCAAGGATCAGCCTGAGCTGCCCGTGTGCCGAAGGGTGCTGGGGACCGAAGTTGATCACCATTGTATTGTCATCACGCTCGAAATTGAGGTTTTCAAAAAACGGGGTTAATTTATTTGGTTGTTGCATCTTCTTCCCTACCTTCTCTCTTCTAATTGTTTGCCGGAATCTTTGTTGTAATCAACAAGTACCGTTTCGCTGTACTCGATAGGATTCGGTTTTTCACCTTCTGAAATATCCGCATCGAACGGTACTTCATAGCCTACTCTCGAGAAACGTTTGGTGTCATAGCGCTCGATACGTGAAGGGTCTCTGTTCTCAGGCCCGATCACATCTCTGTACTCTTTACCGAAGATCTTGTCCACTTCATACCATGATGCGAACTCGTCTCCCTGCAGCGGATAGGTTTTCAGCAGCGGATGCCCTTCCCAGTCGTCCGGCATGATGAGACGTTTGAGCATCGGGTGGTTGTTCACTTTGATACCGAACATATCGTACATTTCACGTTCTGCAAAACTTGCGGAGTTGAAGAGCGGGACGATCGATTCTATCGCTTCACCCTCTTTGATACGGCAGACGATACGTACCCTTTTGGCCTCATTGATGTTCAGGAACTGGTAGAAGAGCTCGAACTCTCCGTCCTGCGCCAGATAGTCCACTGCACTCTGCTCGGAACACTGCGTATAGCCGCACTGCTCTTTGAGGGTTTTGATCGCTTCGAAGTTCTCTGTGGGATCAATATGGATCACCAGCTGCCCCACTTCAATGTAGGACTCTTTTGCAAAGGCTTTCATGGCATCCGCCACGGCTGCGAAATGGGACCCCTCCTCTACCGCTTCTCTTGGAACACGGGGTGCGACCCAGTATCTGTCCGTATAGTACGCTTTTTTCTGAACATTGTCTTTTGGTGTATATTTTCTCATTACACTAACCTCAAGTTTTGTTTTGTGTTGTTATTCATGTTTGCAGACTCTCTTCTGATCTTCTTCTGAAGCATCATCAGTGCATACTGAAGTGTTTCGGGACGCGGCGCACAACCAGGAAGGTAGATGTCTACCGGCACGATACGGTCGACCCCCTGTACCGTTGCATAGGTATTGAACATACCGCCGGTATTGGCGCATGATCCCATGGAGATCACCCACTTCGGCTCTGTCATCTGGTCATACAGACGTCTGGCGAACTCCGAGTGTTTCTTGGAAAGCGTTCCTGCCAGGATCATGACATCCGCCTGTCTTGGAGAAGCCCTGAAGATGGTCCCCATACGGTCGAAGTCGTAACGGGAAGCCCCTGCCGCCATCATTTCGATCGCACAACATGCGAGTCCATACGTTAAAGGCCAAAGGGAGTTCGAACGCCCCCAGTTCACGAGTTTGTCTACCGATGTCAATGCTATCGGCAAGCCTGCTGCCGAAGCGTAATTTACTTGATGCTGTGCCATTCAAGTGCTCCTTTCTTCCATGCATATACGAAACCAATCGCAAGTAGTAAAATAAATAGTATCATCTCCGCAAAACCGAACCAGCCAAGCAGTTTAAAGTCGATCGCCCACGGGAACATGAAGATGATCTCTACATCGAACAAAATAAACAGAAGCGCGATCAGATAGAACTGTGCCGAGATGGTATTGGGCTGCTTGGTCACCTCCGGCCCACATTCATAAATGGTAAGCTTCAGCTTCTCTGTGTCCAGTTTCGCCATTTTCCTGCTAACAAATCTTGCCAGGTAGAGCGTTGCTGGGAACGCAACTGCCGTCAGTGCAAATAAAACAAAGACACCAAAATACGGATGTTCTGTAATTACATGAGTCATATTAATCCCTTAAAGTTTATTCTTTTGACAATCCCCTCTTGCGCCCTTCCTTTTGGTCAGTGCAGAGAATTCTCAGAATATTACCCCTATATTAACTGAAATAGAGTTAAAGATATTTTGGCTTGATTTGCTTTAAAAGGTTTGTTTTCGCTGATGTAACTATGTGAAACAGAAAAAAGTGGTTACAATATCGAATTTTCTACAGGAGTCAACAGATATGGCAAAACACGGGAACACTACAAATCTCCTCTACTGGATCGCTATGGCAGGTTTACTGCTCTACTTCTCCTACTCCAAGGGGTGGATCCTTGCCAATTTTGAGTCGATCAGCCCGAAACAGGCACAGGTTCTGCTGAAAAACGATACCAATGTGACCCTCCTGGACGTACGTACCGAGGAGGAGTACAAAAGCGGGCACATCAAAGGAGCGAGACTGATCCCCCTGGGAGCACTTGAAGCAAACCTGGCGAAACTTGAAGCGGACAGGCATAAAAAGATCATTGTCTATTGCCGCAGCGGGAACAGAAGCATCGCCGCATCACGCATACTGGAAAAACACGGCTTCGTCCCGCTCAATGTGAAACAGGGGATGGTCGGCTTGCTTGGAACGGAGCTTGAAGTGGTGAAATAATGCTTTAATAATCTGTGAAATTATTGATTTTATTGGTGCTGTCGGGGGACAGCACCCTACAGGGCTCCACATATTGTTTTTTCGTAGGGTGTCGTGTCCCCACGGCACCAACCGTCATGTCTGTCAATGATTTATCCTTTTTTGTTATCCAACCGCTTAAACCATATCGTCGTTTTTGGTGCTGTCGGGGGACAGCACCCTACGGGGATTTCATATATTGTTCTTTTTCTGTAGGGTGATGTGTCCTCACGGCAGCAACCATCATGTGTGTCAATAATTTTTCTTTTGTGTTATTCAACCGTTTAAATTGTATCGTCATTTTTGGTGCTGTCGGGGGACAGCACCCTACATGGATTACCTATGTTCTGTTTTTTCGTAGGGTGCTGTGTCCCCACAGCACCACCAAACCCAAAATTACAAAAAATATGACAATCTGACATATTTTGAAACATCACTCCATTTTTTGTCTACACTTTCGTATGGCAGATTACAGACGGGTATTTCAGGACGGATACAGCTATTTCATTACTATGGTCACCTACAGGCGTACACCTCTTTTGATAGCACATATAGACCTGCTGCGAAAAAGCTTCGCACTGAGCAAACAGACCTATGACTACCGTATCGATGCCATCGTGATACTACCTGACCATCTACATATGATCATCACACCCCAAAATGCAATGATGTACCCCAAGATCATATCGCATATTAAGAGAAGTTTTGTCTATGGTATGAATAGTGATTACAGGCAGGAGGCACGTATGACATTGAGCCCCTCTTCATACCGGAGACAGCGTTCGGGGATTTGGCAGAAACGTTATTATGAGCATACCATTCGCAATGAGAAAGATATGGTTGAAAAGTTGCAGTATATGTACCATAATCCGGTGAAACATGGGTATGTGGATGCGCCTGACGGGTGGGTGTATTCTTCGTTTGGGCGGGGTGGTGCTGTGAGGGCACAGCACCCTACGGTGGGGTATCGGCATCTTTAGATGTAGGGACGTATTTTTACGATACATTATGTAAAATAATGTTTGTATTGTGATATTGGTGTTGATGTTGGTGCTGTCGGGGGACAGCACCCTACGGGGTTCCACATGTTGTTTTTTCGTAGGGTACTGTGTCTCCACGGCACCGACCATCATGTGTGTCAATGATTTATCCTCTTTGTTATCCAACCGCTTAAACCATATCGTCATTTTTGGTGCTGTCGGGGGACAGCACCCTACGCGGATTCGGTATGTTATGCTTCTTCCGTAGGGTGCTGTGTCCTCACGGCACCAAATACTTATACCTTGAACCCCATACTTTTGGCACCATCGAAACTGCTTCCCATCTCTTTTTCGATCTCTTCGAGGAAATCCCGGTTGCTGAAAACACTTTCATCTCTGACGGCTACTTTATAGGCGGTATTCTTGATGACAAGACTGATCTGCCCGCCGGTGAGCTCATGTTTTGCCAACGCTTCAACATTGAAATCTTCCGTATAGTCCGCCTTTTCGGGCAGCATGAACTGCCAGAGTCTCAGACGCTGCTTTTTGCCCGGTTTCTTGAACTCGATCTTGTAGTTGAATCGTCTCGAGAAGGCTTTGTCGATGTTGCCGAGCAGGTTCGTGGTGGCGATGAGGATGCCTTCGAACTTCTCTATCTGTTCCAGAAAGATATTTTGCATCTGGTTGTGCATCTTGTCCGCAGAACTGCCGTGCCCTTCGCTACGGCTGCTCAGGAACTGGTCGGCTTCGTTGAGCAGCAGGATTGGTTCCAATTTGGCTTTGGCACTGAGCTCCTTGAAGTCATCGAAGATACGCCTGACATTCTTTTCACTCTCTCCTACATACATGGAGAGGATCTTGGAGCAGTCAAAAGAGAGAATGGGCTTTTTCAGGGTCTTGGCAAGGCTCATGGCAGTCATCGTCTTTCCTGTGCCCGCCGCACCGTAAAAAATGATACGTGCATCGATCCCTTTACGCTTCTCTTTGATCCCCCACTCTTTGAGTTTTCGGAAAACCTCTTTGTCAACCTGTTTGACAATATTGTTCAGTGTCTCTCTGGTTTTTGGATGCAGTACGACATCGTCCAGTGTTGTTACCGGTTTGAGGTATTCGAAAAGCTCCTGCTCCTGTACCAGCGCATCAAGTTTGAGCTTTGTCACCTTTTTGCTCTTTTTCGGATGGATGATACGCTGCATCACTTCCTCCTGCAGATAGAAAGAACGGCTGACTCCTCCGAACATATTGAGTATCTCCTCATAGTCGATGATCTCTTCGGTAATGAGCTTCGCCCCATCTTCAAGCAGGGCCCTGTTCTTGATCTTCTCATACTCGTCAAAAGAGATAAGCTCTATAAGGGTGTTCATATCTCTGAACTGCCCCTCTCCCCCGCTGTACTCCTCTTTCAGCAGCGCAAGGAAAATCCGCTTCTCCTTCTCATCCAGTCCCTTCTCCTTGAAGAACTCCTCAACCACAATAGGCGTTTCGGTGATCTTGACACGCTCTTCAATACGGGTTGTCAACAGTGTCAACTTGTTCTTGAGCCGTCCGATACTCAGGGAGTTGTCCGCAAAGCCCTGTTTGAATGTCGCGATTTTGTACAGAAGCGATACCATATCGAACTGGTCCTGCAGATACTCCAGGTGATCGGTATAGGGTTTGACCTCCGGAAGGAATATCTCCAGGGACCCCTCCTCAAGCAGGCGCAAAAGCGACATACTGGGTGTTACGGAAGTATTCAGCAATTCCAGCTGGGAAGATTCGTGCGCCTTGACCTGCCCGAAACTCATCTGGATCAGCCAACCCAGGTCGAGCAGGTTTTTCACCAGCCCCAGTTTCTTGAGATAGTCATATCCTTTGGAAGAGAACTTCTCCTGCAGCATCTCCAGGACCGGTACCTCTTCCATCCCTTTCACATAACGCTGGCAGACATACTGTATAAGCTGGGCCTCGCCTTTCGTACATTTGAGATGCTTGTAGATCAGACTTTCACTCACATCTTTCGCTTCTATAAAATCGATCAGGTATTTCAATAAAATCCCTCTTTTTTCTTTTGAGTATAACAAATCTTTGATATACTTTAGACAACAAAATATTAAAGCAAAAAGATTCCCATGCGATTTTTTCAACATTTATTCTATAAACCTTATGATGCAACACTCCATGTGACTTCCAAAAACGGATTCCACCTGCGCCCTATCGCACAATTTGTTTCGCTTGCCAAACAGTACCCGTGCAGCATCACTGCCTCCGGCAAGGGGCGGGAGGAGGTAGATGCCAAGGGGGTCAACCGGCTGCTCTCCCTCTCTCTCGAGCAGGGAGACAGCTTTACGCTTACCTGCCGCGGCAAAAGGGCGGAAGAGGCGCTGAATGCCCTCAAAGCGCTTTTTGCCACACTGATGCAAAATGACCGGGAGACAACAGCGCAGGAGAAGAGCTCTCACCATTATGAGGGCCGCACGGTGGAGGGTGAGATCATCTACGGGGGCGTTGCCATGGCGCCGCTTTACCGCTATAGGGAAATCAGAAGCCGGCAGGCAAGCGGTCTGTCCTTCAAAGAAGCGGTTACAGCCGGTATGGACGAACTCACAGCCTTGGGCAAAGCAGAGAATACAAAGGCTGAGATCTATCTGGCGCAGCGTGCCCTTTTGGATTCACTCCAGGCAGAGGTTTCCACACTCGAAGCGCTGGAGGCACTTGTTCAGGAACAGTGTGCCGAACTTTCGGGCACCCCTCTTGAAGCAAAAATCGGGGACTATCACGATATTCTGCAGCGTGTAGCAGCGAAACTGGGCAGCAAGACGGAAATGCTTCTGCCCGAAGGAGCGTTCATTCTCGCTGCCGAAGACCTGCTGCCGAGCCAGATAGAGGCACTCTCACAAAGTGACATAGAGGGCGTTCTCCTCGAAAAGAGTTCGCTGGCTTCACATACGGCCATTCTGCTTCGTGAAGCCGGTATTCCTTCCCTCATCGTAAAAACAGCGCTGCCCGCTGAAGGAGAAAGGGTCATTCTCGATGCCTGCAGCGGCGTGGTTGTGGACACACCAACCTCCAAAGATTTCCACGAAGCCGAAAAACAGCTGCAAGCGCAGAAAAAAGAGACAGAAGCGGCATGGGGAAAACGTTTTGAAGCAGCAGAGACAAAAGAGGGGAAAAAGATCCGCGTCCTTGCCAACATCATGCATACCGATACGCTGGAGCAGGCAAAGGAGGAGGGTGCCGAAGGCATTGGACTCTTACGCACGGAGTTTCTCTTCAAAGAGCAGAAACCGACACTTGGGATGCAGGTTGACGCCTATGAAAAGGTCTTCTCCGTTTTTGACGATGTCACGGTACGTACGCTGGATGTAGGAGGGGACAAGGCACTTCCCTACATTGACCTTCCCAGAGAGACGAACCCTTTTCTGGGCATACGGGGCATCAGGCTTTTTCAGACCCACCCTGAGCTTATGGAGGAGCAGCTGCATGCCATTTTTCTCGCCGCCGAGGGCAAAGCAGCCAGCATCAAGATCATGTTCCCCATGGTCAGCAGTGTGGAGGAGTTCATCCATGCCAAAACGTTTGCGGAGCAGACTGCCGTAAAATATGGGATCGATATCTCTTCTCACCTGTTCGGGATCATGGTCGAAGTCCCCTCGGTACTCTTTGCCATAGATGCGTTCAATCAGGTCGTGGATTTTTACTCCATCGGCACCAATGATCTCACGCAGTACCTCTTTGCCATAGAGAGGACGCATCCCCTGCTCAAGCCTGACCCGCTTGCCCCTCCTCTTTTTGCAGCGCTCAGGCATATCGTTGCACAGGCGGAAAAGCCGGTAAGTTTTTGCGGGGAACTGGCTGCCGACAGGAAAGCGCTCCCGAAACTTCTGGAGCTGGGTATCGGAACACTCAGTGTCTCTGCAAAAAACGTTGCGCGTACCAAGGAGGAGATCAGAAATGTTTAACCTGTTACAGAAGATCGGAAAAGCCTTAATGACCCCTATTGCGGTCCTGCCGGTGGCAGCCCTGCTGCTGAGGCTGGGGTTTGGAGATATTTTTGGCGGAGAGGCCGCTTTGATCATGAAGAGCGCCGGAGAGGCGGTCTTTTCACATCTTGACCTGCTCTTCGGCATCGGTATCGCTTACGGACTCGCCAAAAACAATGACGGGGCGGCTGCCCTCTCCGGGGCGATCGGTGTACTCATCGCCAAAGCTGTCTACAGCGGTATCGACAAAGAGGTCAATATGGGGGTGTTTGTCGGTATCATCATCGGTGTACTTGCAGGAACCCTTTACAACCGCTACCATACGGTCAAACTGCCTGAATTCCTGGGCTTTTTCGGAGGAAAACGCTTTGTCCCCATCATCACGGCCCTGGCTGCCATTGCCGTAGGTGTGCTTGCCGGATACTTCTGGCACTATGCCCAAAGCACCATCGACACCTTCTCCTCCGTGATCATCGGGATGCATGAAGCCGGCACTTTTATCTACGGCGTGCTCAACCGTCTGCTCATTCCCCTTGGGCTGCACCATATCCTCAACTCGGTTTTCTGGTTCCAGCTTGGGGAGTACAGTTACCTTAAAGAGGGGGTAGAGGTCATCGCCAACGGAGACCTTCACCGCTTCTTTGCCGGAGACAAGACAGCCGGTGTCTATATGTCCGGTTTTTATCTGGTTATGATGTTCGGGCTTCCCGCTATGGCGTATGCGATCTACCTCAATACCCCGAAAGCATACCGCAAAAAAGCCGGTGCCATTCTTGCAGGCGTTGCCTTTACCTCATTTTTGACCGGGATCACCGAACCGCTGGAGTTTCTCTTTCTCTTTGTCGCCCCGCCACTCTTCATCCTGCATGCACTGCTTACCGGGCTGGCACTTGCCGTATCCCAGCTGCTTGGCATCCATGCAGGTTTTGGTTTCTCGGCAGGGTTCATAGATTATCTCATCAATTACAAACTGGCGACCCGTCCGCTTCTGCTCCTCCCTCTTGGTCTTCTGTTCGCCCTG
>Ga0256913_10000175_pt1 | contig 30618 bp, 30 predicted proteins | sample Axial_MatmetaG_FD_185970 | JGI IMG/M metagenome (GOLD analysis project Ga0256913, IMG submission 185970) | Deep-sea worm associated microbial mat communities from Axial Seamount, Juan de Fuca Ridge, Pacific Ocean - Axial_Mat | ecosystem: Environmental > Aquatic > Marine > Oceanic > Microbial... | reverse complement strand
TGCAGCAACGGAAGAATCAACGCCTCCGCTCATCGCAACTATAACTCTTTTTTCATTCATTGGTTTGTCTTTCTTTTGTGATGCTTACTTCATGCTTTATAATAAACAATTGCTACGCATGTTGCAAGGTTATCTGAATGGCTTAAGGATATCTTTAATTCTTTATCATCGCCAAGAATATCTTTAACCTTACCGTATAGATTAACTCTAGGCAGACCATTGTTCTCATTATAAATTTCAATCTCCTTCCAATGGAATCCTTTATTTTCACTGGTAGAAAGAGCTTTCGCTATCGCTTCTTTTGCAGCAAATCGGACTGCATAATGTTGGTAAGGACTTCCTTTTGAGGAAGCATAATCTATTTCAACTTGGGTAAAGACTTTTGTTAAAAAGTGCTCCCCGAATCTTTCAATACTTCTTTGTATCCTATCAATTTCAATTATATCAATACCAATTCCAAATACCATTCTAACACAATTCCATTCTAAATATTAATATCCAACAGCTTTACCATAACCTCGTGGATCTGAGGCACCCCATAACACACCATTTTTCCTATCAATAATAATCCCTTCGGCTCTACCCATATATCTTAGATTACCGATATGATGTCCCAATTCTATAAGATTCTCTTTCACGTCTTCACTCATTCCAAATGGTTCATAGTCAATTCTATCAGGCATCCATTGATGATGGAATCTAGGCATATCAATTGCAGTTTGTATGTCCATGCCAAAATCAATTACATTTAGGATAACTTGCATTACTACTGTTATAATTGTTGATCCACCTGGTGAACCAACTGCCATGAATGAGTTTCCTTCTTTATCCAATACAATAGTTGGAGTCATAGCGCTCAACATTCTTTTATTAGGTTCAATTGCATTTGCTTCACCACCTAAAAGCCCATACTGATTTGGCGTACCCGGTTTTGCGCTGAAATCATCCATTTCATTATTAAGTAGAAAGCCTGCTCCATCAACAACAATCTTATTGCCGAATGTTGAGTTTAGTGTAGTTGTTACACTAACTACATTACCTTTGGAATCAACAACATTATAATGCGTGGTTTGGTCGCTCTCTTCCGGTAATGGCGTACCTGGGTAAATTTCAATTGAAGGTTTAGCGAACATCGAAACTTTAGAAGCAATATCTTTACCTCGCTCTTTTGAAAGCAGCCACTCCTTTGGAACCTGATAAAAATCTTCATCGCCTAAATGTTTTGATCTATCAGCATATACATATTTCAATATTTCGGTAACAATATGTATATATTTACTACTACCCCAATCTTTCTTTTCAATATTGAAATTCTCCAAAGCATTCAGAATTTCAATAAGCGCAATACCACCGGATGAAGGTGGACCCATTGAAATAATTTTATAACCTCGATATTCACCATAAACAGGTTCGCGTTCTTGCGGCTCATAGTTAGCCAAATCATCCAATGTTATATAACCGCCGTTTTCTTTGGATTGTTTGTCAATCAGTGATGCAACAGGACCAGAGTAGAAGCCATCTTTACCAAATTCCGAAATGAGTTTTAGTGTTCTAGCAAGATCAGTCTGAACAAAAAGATCCCCCTCACCAAAACTTCCGAATTCAGAGGTAAATATTTTCTTTGTCGATTCATACTTTGAAAAAGCATTTTGAAAATGGTTTAATGTACTAGCAAACCGGTAATCAATAGGGAAACCATCTTCAGCTAATTTAATTGCCGGTTCTATGACTTCCGGAATATCCATAGTACCATAATTATCCAAAGCATAAAGTAAACCCGCAACACTGCCAGGAACACCTGAAGCCGCCCAACCTTCTGTGCTTTTCTCCATATCAAAATTGCCCTTATCATCAAGGTACATATCTCTGAAAGCAGTGCCGGGAGCCTTTTCTCTGTAGTCAATAGTTGTACTTTTACCATTGTTAAGATGGATTACCATAAAACCACCGCCACCAATGTTGCCAGCTTGTGGATATGTAACCGCAAGGGCAAATCCTACCGCTACCGCAGCATCAACTGCATTGCCACCTTTTTCTAAAATACTTACGCCAACCATCGAAGCAATATCGCTAGCTGAAACAACCATCCCGTTTTTAGCCCTTACTGGATCTTTTGATTTACCTGTAATAGAAATCGAGATAAATAAAAGTAATACTAAAAATGTGTTAAAGAATTTCTGCATCCAATTTTATTCCATTTTCTTTTAATTGTTTTAATAATAATGTACTTAATTCACGTATATTTTCCAATGTTAACTGTAATTCTTTAGATAACTTTTCGTCATTTAACATTTCCACTAATTTATTTTCACTTGCTATAAGAATAATATCATTTAATTGGTTTATTAGAGAATCACTTTGTTCCAAAAGGCGGGCACTTTTTTCAAGTGAAGTGTTAATGTTCTCTTCATTGTTAACAATTATTGAATTTGAATTCTGAACCAAACTGGTTGTACTTACAAGCAACTCGCCAAAAGCATCGGAATGGTCAAATAAAAACCAACTTACTTGTAGTAATACAACTATAACTACTATATTGATTACATAGCTAAAATATGTCCGCATCAACTTTGAATCCCTCCCCTTTTAATTGTTCTAAAACAATCTTGCTAAGTTCCTTAAGCTGAGACAATGTTTCTTGTAAATCACTCATTATCTTTTCATCGTTCACAAGTTTACCAATATTGTTTTCCCCTTTATCAACATCACTCATGAATTTAGATAATTGTGCTACTAATGAATCCGTACTTGTCATTAATCCATTTATATTTTTAATTGTTTTTTGGATATCATCTTTGTTCTCAACAATGAACTGATTTGAGTTTTTAATCAGATCATTACTATTATCCAATAAACTATTAATTGATTTGCTATTATCAGAAATCAGCTTATCCGTTTTTGCTATCAGTTTGTTCAATGAGATCACACTTTTTTGAATTTCATCAGTAAACTCGGAATTCCCCAATAATTTATTCAATGAATTCAATGAACTTTTAACTTCAATTATTACATCTACCAGGTCATCTTGAACTGAACTCAGCATTGCCATTGTTGTTGAAATATCACCAAGAAAAAGACCGGTTTGAATTTTCTGATAATCAAGTGGTTGTGACGAATTACCTGGATCGATCTCAATCTTTTTACCACCCATCAGATCGAGAACCATCAACGAAAACTTTGCATCTTTTCTTAGATCAGCATCTTCATTCACAATTAAATCAACTCGTGCTGTGTTATTAACCATGTAAATATCATCAACGTAACCTTTTTTAATACCTTTTATCGTAACTTGATCTCCAACACTTAATCCGGCAACAGATTCAAATTGAACACTAATTTTTTTCTCTTTGGAATTCAAAGAAAAGTTTTTAGCCCAACCGAGTACCCATACCAATACGACCAATCCTATTAAAACAGTTAGTCCAACTTTTATTTCAGTTTTTCTCTCGTTTCTCATATTCTTTTAGCAACTTGCGTAATTCTTCAATATTTTCAAAATTAATTTTGTTTGAATCAATAAGCTCGTTAAATTTTTGTTTAAGCATGCTTAGATCATTTGAATCAAGTGATATACTTTTAGTATCAATTTCATCAATTAGTTTTTCCAAATCTTTTTGAAGAGAATCTCTTTCAACCGAGTCCGTCAAATTATCAATGGCATTTTGAAGACTTTCATCAACAAACTCTTTTAACTGCTCTTTACCTGATTCAATTATTTGATTACCATATCTCTTGTATAAGTAAGAGGCTATTCCAATTATTACAATAATAATTAAAAGCGAACGAAAAAAACATCCCCTTTTCATTACTCACTTTCTTCTGTTTGATGTTTTTCAATAATAACTTTATTCACTCTTTTATTTTCAACATCAACAACCTTAAAGTTTAGATCTTCATAATCAAAATGATAACCTTTCTCCGGAATTTTTCCTGCATGATAAAATATAAAGCCACCGACCGTATCATAGTCATCATTTTCGTTGGTAAAATCTTTACCCAACAATTCATTAAGCTCATCAATCGAAACCTTACCTAAAACAACATATTTATCTTCATCTACTTTAATTATCTCTTTTTCTTCTTTATCATATTCGTCTTGGATTTCTCCAACAATTTCTTCAAGTATATCTTCCAGTGAAACCAGCCCAGAAGTACCGCCATATTCATCAACTACAATTCCCATGTGAATATTTTTTTTCTGGAATTCACGCAGCAACTCATGTATTAATTTCGTTTCCGGTATAAATATTACTTCTCTTACAATCTTTTTCAAAGTAAACAAATTTTTACTTTTCTTTTTATCTAAGAAAGAGAGAATATCTTTAGCATAAAGTACTCCGATAATATCGTCCAAATCCTCTTCATATACTGGGATTCTGCTATGACCAGATTCTGTGATAAGATCAATTACTTCATCGTACTTCGCATTTGATGCAATTGCAATTATATCAACACGGGGAGTCATAACTTCACGAACGTTTATTGATCTAAATTCAACAAGCCCGTGAATTAATTCATGTTCCTCTTCTTCGATAGAACCGTGTTCCTTGCCGATATCAACTAGATCGGTTATCTCAGACGGATGCAAAGCGGTTTTTGAACTATCGATTTTAAATTTCGATACAATGAACTTGATAGCATCAGTGAGAATTTTCGCAACTGGGTAAATAAGTATGCTTGTCCAATAAAGTGGGAAAGCAATTACCTTAGAAAACGTCATAGGGTTTTTTGATGCAAATAACTTTGGAGTAATCTCTCCAATCAGCAAAAGGAATATCGTTAATAGAACTATTTGAACAAGCAACACTAATTCAACTGAATAATCATTAACTGATGCAAAATCTATTGCTAATGTAACTGCAAGTATTGAAGCAGCAACATTGAAAATTGTATTACCCAAAAGAATTGTCACCAGCAATCTACGCGGAGATTCTAGTAATGAGAGTATATATCTGTTTACTAAACTGTTCCCCTCTTTAAGCTCTTTAAGATGTTTTTTATCCAATGAGAATAGGGCTACTTCGGATCCGGAAAATAGAGCAGAAAATATAAGTGTTATAAGTAGAAAAATTAATTTAGAAAGCCAATCTATGTCCAACTATTTTTTAATACTCCCAATTGTTGTAAAATATTTATAAGACAACCTTAAAATGGAAGGTCATCAGCTTCTGAAGATCCAGAATTTTCCGGTGCATCTTGCGTAAAAGTGCTTGCATTTGATGATGACGCAGGCGCCTCTCCTCCTCTTCTATCTAACGGTATTATTCCGTTAAAATCGGAAATGATACTTGTATAATATTGTGTTTGTCCATTTTTTTCATAACGCTGATAGTCTAATCTTCCTTCTACATAAACTTTTGCACCTTTCTTCAAAGCATCTTTATAAAAATCCGAAAGTCCGAAAGCAACAATATTATGCCATGAAGTTTCTCTTTGCCAGTTACCGTCTTTATCCTTACGGCTATGTTCAGTAGCGATTGAAAACTTTGTTACCGATACATTCGAAGTGGTAAAACTGTTTTCGGCATCACGTCCTAATGTGCCAATCAGCATAACTTTGTTTAATGAAAATGCCATCTTTTACTCCTAATCTTTAAATAAATAATTTACTAACAAAAATAACATATATTTTGATTGTTTCAACAAGAAAATCCAATTAATTAAACCAATTAGAAACTAATTTGATATATAAACAATAAAAGCATCACTGAATTTTGGATTCTTCCATAATTCGTTTCTTGCATTCTCGGCTTCTTTTCTGGTCTTAAATGGTGATAACTGAACAGCATGGAGTCCGGTTTTTTCAACAAACTTTATAGTAAGCAGATAACTAATCGAATTTTTTATACTCTTGACAAAAGTTTCGGCTTTATCTCTTGTTGAGAATGCACCAATTTGCACAGTATATCCATTTTCCATTGTAGTAGAAGTTGGAGTAACAACTGGTTGAGGTTGTGCCGGAGAAACTGGTTGAGAGGCTTTGACTTTTTGTTCAACAGCCACTTCAATTGCTTCGTGAGATAATGTTGTATCGACATTCGAGACATCTGAAACATCATCAAACACATAAACCTCTTCCGAAGAAGAATCACTTGTCTGCTTTGTTGTTTCTTTTGTTGAAGAACAAGCAACAGAAATGAGTAATAAAAAAACAAAGAAAAATATTTTATTGGAAATCACAACTACCTCAAAAAATTATATTTACCCGCCTAATATAATTAGACGGGTATTAATAATTTACATAATTATATCTTCCCAAGTAATATCTTTTAAGATAATGTTGCCATTTTTTGGTAGAGATGTTTTTGCTAAAGGAATACTAGGTGGTAATGTTGAAACGTTGATATTAGGAATTGAAGCACCAAAATTTTTATTGATAGCATCAATAAATACATTAGCAATAATTCCATATCCTTGTGTTGTCGGATGAACACCATCCAAACCAAATGTTCCGCCAGTGATATAAGCAGTGGTAAAGTTTATACCGTTTATTACCATACCGCCGGTTGTCATTTCAGCATTCTTTAACTCATTGAAAAATCCGTTTACATCAACAAGCACCCATGAAGCACTATATAGATTAACTACATCACTAATGATTTTATTAAATGCTTTAGTTGCCTCTTCAGTAACATCAATTTCCGATTCATCCAATGTAAACACATCCGGCCATGGGTTTGTTGGATCAAAGCCAAATGGTTTGGTAATATCAATACCATCCGGTGGAGTAATACCAAGACTTGCATAATACTTTCCGGAAGTATCACCTAATAAACTGGTATATCCACCACCTGTAAGTGTCAAGAGTATTTTTCCTTCTTTAAGGTCAGAGGTTGTAGCAACACCTGTACCAACAATCTCACCATTCTTTTGATATACAATTGCCGGAACTCCCATTGCTTCAAGACCTACCGCAAGTTTAGGTCCAACTGTTGTAAAGAATGGTATGTTTTTAACATCAGGAATATTAGCTGCTGCTATCTTCCTTGCTCCAGTCGGATCAGTAATTGCTGCTCCAACCATATTATAAAGAGCGGTAAATGTAGGAACATCCGTAGGAAGTTTTCCAGTTGCCGGATCAGTTCCTCTTGTTCCACCACTTGTAGCATAACCTAATACATCATTGTTACCAATCCAAAGAGTGATAAATGTTGGTTGCAAAGCAAGCGCTTGTTTGATAATATTGTTACCCAATTGTTGACTTCTTAATACAACACTGAAGAAAGGATTCTTTCTTGCTTCAGATTTCTGTTGATAATCTGTTGTATCAACTAGATCGTATAATATTGCACCTGGGACACCAAGATTATTATAAGGAGCTGCATAATCAAGATTTGTAGGTGCGCCTGTTCCAGGATTCTTACCAATTACTAAATCCGGAGATAATGATTCGATTTGTAATTTACCAGGAATACCAGGTTCACTAATTAATGGTTGAACATAATCAGTTCCTACTTGATCAGCAATGAGCTTTCCAAATGAATACATTTGTGATTTTTCATATAATGATGAATTTTGATAACCAGCAGTTAAACTGTTCCCAATTGATACAAATTTAGAAAAATCAGCATCGCCGGTTTTCGGAGGCTGTGGAGCAGTTAAATCAGATCTATCCTCACAACCAATAAATGTTATAAGTAAAACACTTATCAACAAAACAACTATTCTATTTGTTCTTTTCATAATCTCTCTCCTCCCCTAGTTTAAATAGTATGATAAGTTAATACCAAACAGATGAGCTGATGAATTATAAACGCCGTTAAATCCAGCAGCACCATTAGTGTAATCCACTTTTGAATTTGTAATAGTTCTTTCGTCAAATCTTAAGAACATATATGCAAAATCAAGAACCAAGTTTGGAGTAAATTTATAACCAAAACCAATGTTGAAACCCCATCTATCTGCATCAGGAAGAGAAGGCTCTACCCATTCGTCTTTAACAGGATTACTATCATACAATACGCCTGCTCTAAGATCAAAACTAGTTGATAATGAATATTCACCGCCTAATCGCGCAATCCATGAATCAGTATAATCGCGAATAGAAGAACTAACATAAGGAGTTCCATCTGGATTTTTAAATTCTGTAAATGTAACTTCCATCTTATCATAACTACTCCAACCAACATATTGGAAGTCAGCGGATATTGATAGTTTTTCATTTGGTAAAAATGCCAAACCTATCGTAGCATTATAAGGAAGTGTTAATGGAGCTTCAATATTCCCTGTTGGTAATAGAGACATAAACTGACTCGGTGCTTCAACTGTGGCATCGCCTTGAAAGGTAAACTCGGAACCACTTCTAAAATCAAGACCTACATGGAATTGTTCACTCGGTTTGAAAAGGAGTCCAATTGAATAAGCAAAAGAACTTCCGTCACCTGAAAGATCAATTGTTGCATCACCATCAAATGGAGATAATGAATTCTTTTTCAATATCTTCACATCACCGTAAACATATGATGCTGTAATACCAATAGAAAATGCATCAGAAAATTTATATGATGCACCACCGGTAAAGTAATATGTTTTTACTTCGGTTTCAATTGCTAGGTACTTGCCTACCCAGTTTTCATCCCAAGTACTGCCAAGTCCGTATTGATTATTTACACCAAAGCCCAATGCCCATTTTTCATTTAATTTATGAGTAATATAAAAGTTAACAGGTGTAAATATTGCAGACTCCATATCATATTCGTCAATCGCAGGTGTAACACCTCTGAATGAAGCTGATGGAGAAATTATTGTAGTACCCAACATGAATTGTGTTCCATCGAGTTGAGATAATCCGGCTGGGTTATAGAATAAAGCTGAACCATCAAGTGCCAATGCCGTATAAGCTCCAGCCATTGCCATACCTCTAGCTCCATGCTCGTTGATTTGAAATCCACTAGCAAAAAGTTGAGATGAGATAATTACAACCACTGAAAACATCCGTAATATTTTCTTCACTTAATCCTCCTTTTTTGTGTAATAATTATTTATAGTGTCAAATATATATAAGATTATTCAATAATAAAAAGCAGTTTTCCTTTATCAACCGAGTTACCAATTGCACAGTTAACCGCTTTTATTGTTCCTTCAGCGAGAGATTTGATTTCGTTTTCCATTTTCATCGCTTCTAAAACAATAAGTGATTCTCCAATTTCTACTTTATCGCCGATGCTTTTATTTACTTTTACGACTAATCCGTTCATCGGAGCAATAACCTTTTTATTTGAATTACTATTATTGCTTTTCTTTAATAATTTATTCGCTTCTGCTTCCAACTTTGTTTGTAATCGAACAAAATGTTCTTCGCCTTCAATCACAGTATGGAATTGTCCCATTTCGGTTTCTTTAACATATAACTGTCGCTGCTTATTTTCAAAGCTTAATTGATATAGCTCCTTCTCCAATTTTTTGAGTGAGATATTATACTTTTTCCCATCTAAAAGTATTTCGTTTTCAGAAATGATTTTTATTTCAATCCTTTTATTCTTTATCTCGGCGTATAATTCATTCATGATCTACTATCCATTTGTTATGCTCAGGAACAACATTCTTATACGTTCTGCCATTACGTTTTTCGTTGTACAGCATTGCACTTGCAATAACCGAAGTCAGCATATCATCAGTTATATCTTTAACTTCTGTTTTCTCTTGCAAATATTTATCAATCTCATTACCGATAAAATTAATGTTGAATTTATTATTCTTAAAATCATCATGTTCCATTATCCATTTACAAAACGGAATGTTTGTAGTTACACCGGTTACCAAGTAGTTTTTTAACGCATTGGTCATTCTGGTAATTGCTTCTCCCCTATTGCGACCAAAAGTGATCAACTTGGAAAGAATAGGATCATAATAAATACTGACTTCAGAATTTGAGTTAATACCGGTATCTATTCTGATTCCGATACCATGCGGAACATTGTGGTTTGTTATTCTACCAACAGAGGGAGCAAAATTATTCAATGAATCTTCAGCATAAATTCTACACTCAATTGCATGTCCAAGGATTTTTATATCTCCTTGCTTGAAGGATATTTTCTCATCTTGCGCAATTTTTATCTGTTCCTTCACAATATCAATATTCGAAATAAATTCTGTAACCGGATGTTCAACTTGAACACGGGTATTCATCTCAAGGAAATAGAAACTCTTATCCTCGTCCATCAACAACTCGATTGTTCCCGCATTATAATAGTTACAGGCTTTGGCTGCATTTATAGCAATTGTCGTAATCTTTTCACGGTCTTCTTCGTTTATTGACGGAGACGGGGCTTCTTCAATTATTTTTTGATGCCGCCTTTGCAGAGAACATTCCCTTTCAAACAGATGTCTGTAATTACCATGATGATCGGCAATTATCTGCACTTCAATATGTTTAGGATTTACCAGAAACTTTTCCATATATATATCGTCACGACCAAAAGCTTTTTGTGATTCACTTTTGGCAAGGTTGAACGATTCTTCCAGTTCCGCTTCCGATTGCACAACTCTCATTCCTTTACCGCCTCCGCCTCCTGCGGCTTTAAGTAAAATCGGATAACCGATTTCCAACGCCGATTTTTTCGCATCATCTATAGATGTAATCGGTTTTGTTGTACCCGGCACTATTGGAACTTTATTTTTAGCCATCAATCTACGGGCTGAGGTTTTATCGCCCATAAGTTTAACCGATTCGGATGAAGGTCCAATAAATTTAATTCCTGCTTCCTCAACTTTCTCAATAAATTGTGCATTTTCCGATAGAAATCCATAACCGGGATGAATTGCATCGGCATTGATTTCTTTAGCAAGTGAAATTATTTTTTCTTGGTTGAGGTATGATTCATCGGCTTTGGGACCGCCAATATTATATGCTTCATCCGATAGACGAACATGTAATGCAGTTTCGTCGGCATCCGAATATATTACGGCAGCAGTAATATTGAGTTCATTGCACGCTTTGATAATTCTTAGTGCAATCTCTCCTCTGTTGGCAATCAGAATTTTTTTGAACATTTGGACTATTCGATTATTATTTTAGATTAACTATTGTAACACCTTCACCACCGAGTTCAATTTTGGCAAATTCAAAATCTTTAACTCCTTCATGTTTACTAAGTAAGTGCCGAACTGTTTCCTTCAAAACGCCGGTACCTTTGCCGTGAACTATCTCGACTTTTGATAAATTATTTGCATAGGCGTTATCTATAAACCTCAATAATTGATACTCAATTTCCTCGGGCTTTTTTCCGCGAATATCAATTCTCATTTCCGGTGAAGCCGTAGTATAATTTCTATAATTATTTGCTACAACTTTTTCTCTTTTTCTAGTTTTTCTTAATTTATTTAATTTTGCTTTAAGTTTAATTTTACCAGATACAATTTGAGCAACATCTCCATTGATATTTACTATTTCACCTTCTGTAGTTGTATCCTTAATTTTAACAAAATCTCCTACCGAAAGCTCAACATGTTGCTGTTCTTCAGTTTCAACATTCTTTACTAGATCTTCGTTCTCTCTTTTTATCTTTGTTAATTTTTTCTTCTCTTCAACAATAACGGATCTTTCAGCATTGGTCTCTTTAATTCTCTTTATTGTTTTTTCAACTTCCTTGTTGATGTTCTTTAAATATTCATCCGCTTTTGTCTTAGCATCTAAAATAATAGACTTTTTCTCATTTTCCAAAATTTTTATTTTCGACTGGTAAAGATTTGTTAGACCTTTAAGCCTCGTATTCTCTCTTTCATACTCGTTTAGTTTCTCTCTAATCTTATTTGATTTCGCTTCAAGTTCGACAAGAAATTCTTCAATTCTGTTTTTATCTTCGTCAAGATTTTGTTTTGCAATTTCAATTATTGAATCGTCAATTCCAATTCTGCGAGCAACTTCAAAAGCATAACTGGAACCGGGCACACCAAGTCTGAATTTATAAGTTGGTTCTAAATTTTCCACATCGTAGATCATCGAAGCATTAAGAAAGCCATCTTGGTCATTTGCCAATATTTTCAAATTACCGTGATGAGTTGTTGCAAAAACCGTAGATCCCTTTTCATAAAGTTTTAACAAAAATGCAGCGGCTAAAGCTGCGCCTTCGGCTGGATCGGTTCCTGTTCCCAATTCGTCCAATAAGACAAGCGTTTTAGAGTTACTTGTTTTTAATATCTCGTTGATGTTCAATAGATGAGAACTGAATGTACTGAGATCGTCTTCTATTGATTGTTGATCACCGATATCAGCTGCGATACTATCAAAAAACCAGAAGTTTGAATCGGCATGCGCAGGTATATGAATGCCGGTCATCACTAACAACGATAACACTCCGACTGTTTTCAGTACAACAGTTTTACCACCTGCATTCGGACCGGTAATCACAATGATTTTATCATCTTTGATCTCAAGGTCTATTGGAACAGTATTTTTTCTGCCGATTTTTTGTATCAATAAAGGATGTCTGGCATCAATTATTTTTAGAGGTTTGTTATCGTCAAGTGTAGGGAAAACGCCGATAATTTCTATCGAGTAATTGGCAATTGCAAAAAACGTATCAATTTCGCTAATAATTTCAAGGGATACTTTCAATTCATCACTTTTACGTCCAATAAGGTCTGTAATTTGTTTTAATATTTTTTCTGCTTCTCTTCGTTCGGCAAAATTAAGCGACAAAAGTTCGTTGTTAAGTTCCAACGATTCTTCAGGCTCAATGTAAATTGTTTGTCCCGTAGCCGATTCAGAGTGAATAAAACCTTTTACATGTCGTTTGTGTTCAGCCTTTATTGGTAAGACAATTCTGCCGTCACGTTGAGTAATGTACTCTTCTTGCACAAGCATTGAACTGCTGAGTTGTTTAAGAATTCTGTTCACGGTTTTACGTAGCGCTTCACCTTTTTCGTTTATTTTAGCTCTTATTTTTTTTAGTTGAGGGCTTGCATCATCTCTGATATCTCCCGATTCCGTAAATATTCTTTCAATCTGTTTTTCAAATGAGATATCCGAAAACAATAAATGAGCATAATCTGAACTTAATCTTGTCTCCTGGCATGAAGTTTCCAGATATTTTTTTAATCTTCGCGAAACCGTTGCTAAAGAATCAATATCCTTTATCTGTTTAGTTGTGAGTATCGCACCTTCAATTCTGCTGCTTGCAAGGTGTTTCTTAAGATCGGGTAAATATTCTAACGGAGGTATATCTGTTTGTATCAAGGCTTCTTTGGCTTCGGTAACATAACTGCCAAATTGCTCAGCATCAGATTTGTTTATTTTAGGTCTGAGTTTTAAAAGATATTCTTTCCCTAATTCTGTAATTGAATATTTTGAAATTTTCCGAAGTATTTTTTCAAATTCAAGAATTGATATAACTTTATCGGTAATCATTATTTTTCCGGTACTTCGCTACTCTGTTCAATAAATTCTTTCACCATATTCTTTGCATCGGAATTTGAACCGATAATAAAATCTATTGTTACAGGAATTACATTATATACTTTATTATAAAGTAAAGAATTCTTTCTGTCTTCCTTACTTGGAAAATTAAAAATGTTTAGGAATAAGAGAAAACCACTTATAAAAAATAGTATTTGAAGAGTACCCGATATTCCACCAAGAAGTTGGTTTGTGAATCTATTTACTTTATCAAGAGGATGAATTAATCGTTTTAGTATTGAAGCGAGAAAGATTACGGCAATAAAAATAAAAAAACCAGCAACTATCTCAGCTAAGTATATCTCATCATTTATTATCGGAGCTAAAATTTCACCTAATGGTTTATAAAACTGAAGTGCTAATACAATACCAAGAACTAATCCAATTAATCCAACAACTTTTCTTATCAAGCCGTCTCTAAAACCTAAAGCAAAACCTATTGCTAAGATTATTAGAATTATGATATCTAAATAGTTCAATTTAACTTAAAATCTTATCAACAATTTCTTTAATTTTTCTACCGTCAGCCTTTCCCTTAAAAGTCTTAGCTGCAAGTGGCATTAGTTTTGGGAAATCCGATTTTTCCTTCGCTCCTATCTCCTGTGCTAAGGAAGATATTTGTTCAAGAAGTTCTTCGTCTGAAAGCTGCTTAGGTAAATACTCATTGATAATCTCTAATTCAGCTTCTTCCTTTTCTGCTAATTCTTCTCTACCGGCATTACGGAATTGCTCAATTGATTCTTTTCTCTTCTTTGCAGCGCTTGTAAGTAGAGCTATTTCTTCTTCTTCTGTTTGTTCACGACCAACACCGCTTTTTTCAAAATCCAATATTAAAGCACGCAAGGAACGAATTGTGGCTAGACGAATTTTATCACCAGATTTCATTGCTTCTTTAAGATCATTATTTATCTTATCTTTTAAACTCATTTCAAATCTCCCCAAAAAAAAAGGCAGGTCATAACTAAATAACCTGCCTATATAACCAATAACTTATAGTTACTGCTTTAGCATAGCAGAATAGTTTATTCTTCTAGCATCAGCCTTTCTAAGAGCTTGCTGAATATCATTAACGATTCCCATATCAGATCCTTTATCAATCCTTAATGAAACAATTACGTTAGGTAATTCAACTCTCTTTTTATACATAATATCTTGAATGTCTTCAACTTGAACAATAGCATCATTCAACTGAATTCTTCCATTTTTACCAACCCAGATATATGATACAAGTCTTTTATTCTCTATCTTTTCAATAGCTTCTGCTTCTGGCAGTTTATATTGAACATATACTTCAACTTCTTTCAAGGTTGTAGCAACCATAAAGAATAACAAAAGCATAAATATAATATCCGGCATTGATGAAGTAGGTATCTCTTGTTTAGTTTGAGATCTCTTTTTTTCGAATTTCATAAGCTTTACCTATTAATCATTTTATTTAACTCTCTCGGGTTCAGCAATAGAGATAATAATTGGAACTTTTTCTCTCAACTCCTTATTCTCATCTTTATTAAGCTCATACAACTTTTTCCCAAAATGAGTTTGTGCATAAGCTTTTCGAACCGTTGCATAAGCTCCTTTAATTTGATCAAGGGCTTGAATATAAAGATTATAATTAGTTTTACGAGCAGTTTTGATTGAAACGACTAATTTTTTCTTCTTCGGCAAATCGATTTTACTTTCAATTCTTGGAATAAGAGTTTCTTTTACCTGAGGTATGGCTATTATCTCACCATCCAATAGTACATCACCATTTTCATTAATGTTAAGAGCAGCTAATCTATCCTTTGATAACGGAACAAATTCTTGCTCTTCAGGAGGTATATATTCCGGCAAAGTTAAACCAATTCCCGTATCAACGTCGATGGTTGTTGATACAAGAAAGAACAGTAGGAGCAGGAATACGATATCCGACATTCCGGCATCCGGAATTTTAACATCTCTTTCCTTTTTCTTTTTTATCTGAACCATTTCAATACTCTTTATTTACTTTTTACTTAATTCGTATAAGGCATCAATTAATTCAATTGAACTTTCTTCCATATCAGCAACTATCTTGTCAATTTTTGAAATAAGATAATTGTAGAATACTTGTAAAATCATAGCAGTAACAAGACCAAAAAGAGTTGTTAATAATGCTACAGCAATAGGAGCAGCAACAACTGCTGGAGACATCTGCGCAGATGCAGCAATCGAGTCGAAAGCTTCAACCATACCTTGTACCGTTCCGGTAAAACCAAGCATAGGAGCAATTGATATAAAAGTTGAAATCCAGATCATACCTTTTTCAAGGAATCCCATTTCGATTGCGCCATAAGCCATGATAGCTTTTTCAGCAGCATCAACGCCTTCATCAGCTCTTAATAAACCTGCATGAAAAACTGAAGCTACAGAACCACGAGAATTTTCACAAATTTTCATTGCTTCTTCAACTCCGCCTTTTTGGAGTGCGTCTTTAACTTCAATGATAAATTTCTTAGTATTTACACTTGCTCTTGACAAAGTCCAAATTTTTGCAAATGCGAATCCTAAACCAATTACTAATGATGCAAGGATAGGCCACATGAACCCACCACCAGCGTTGAATTTTTCTTGCAAATAAGTGAGCACACCAGTGTCTCCTGCTTGTGCTATTAGATAGGTGAAAGAACCTAAGATTTCTGAGAATAGCATAAGAGATAACCTCCTAAGTTTTTATTGTTAATTAAATATAATGATTACTATAAATTATTGAAATCGTATTTGTTAATATTATTCAAATAACAGAGAAAGTCAACATTTTATTTATATCAAGTTTCCCTATATTTTATCAAGCTATGTAAAACAAATATATTTACTGAATTATTAGTATAACTATTAAATATTTGATTTACAATTTTCTTCGTTGAATTTTCACTCATAGAGTACCGATGAACTCAAAATAAATTAGTATCTCATTTACATACTGCAATAAACTTTGCACCGACAGGGATATGGTCGCTGTAACCCCCGAGATACTTCCGTCCTCCGAAAGTAGGCGTTGCTGCACCTCTGTATTTCCCGCTTTTAGTAAGCATAAAACTCGGTTTAAACAATTCGAATGAATTGCATAAATAATGAAAATTGTCACCGTAAATTATCGAGCCGGAAACAATTATTTGGTCAAGCATATTCCAGTCACCACGATAAAGATATGTGCCTCCACCTTCTTCGAATATTTTTGATGATAAATTATATAATGTTTTGGGATAAACTTGTTGGTTACATTTGAAAAATTCAGCATCCAATATTTCTTTTATTGATTTATTATTCGGCTCATCGTTAAAATCACCCAATGCAATAATTGCAGTAGTTGGATTATCATTTAGAAGTTGATAGATCTTCTCCTTTAAGACTTCTGCGGCTTTTGCTCTGTTTGGTCTTGACCTCTCTTCGCCACCGGCTCTGGAAGGCCAATGATTAACAAAGACATTGACTTCAGTCCCATTTTTGTAAGTTAGGTTTACAAGAAAAACATATCTTGTAGGATAACCGCTATCCAAATTAACTCTTAAAGTTTCAATAAAATTTAATGAGAAAAGGTCAGAGTCGTATATCAACCCGTTGTCAATTCCTCTTTTGTCCGGTGATTCCGCATAAGCAATTTTATAATTCTTATCCTTAAAATACCTTGAGAGTAATGTATCTAAAAGATGTCTGTGTTCGACTTCCGTTACTCCAAGTAATGATGGTCCTTTATTATCATTCATTGCTGATATCACTTTTGCAAGATGCTCAAATTTTTTGTCAATCCTTTCTTGCGTCCATTCTTTTTTCCCATCCGGCAAAAACTCTTCATCCTTCTTGCCCGGATCGTCAACCCCATCAAAAAGATTTTCCAAATTCCATGAGGCAATATATAGTGTATCAGATTTATCTTGTGAAAAAGAGATTGTTGATATTATGGTTAAAAGCAGTAAAGTGTAATAGGTTAATCTTCTCATAATTTAAAAGTTCCTTTAATAATTTTTATACCCCTCTCTTGGAAAGGTTATAAGAAATAGATAGATTGTTAATGAATAAGATTTATAATTTTAATTTAAAATAGGGATTTATGAATAAAAGACAAAACCGATTTGTGATTGTTGATGCGATGGCAATCGCATACAAAGCCTACTTTGCATTTATCACCAGACCGTTAGTTTCATCAAAAGGCGAACCGACATCAGCCATTTACGGTTTTATGACTCAGTTAGTAAAAATTATAGAAGATACAAAACCAAAATATTTGGCAATTGCAACCGATTCAAAAGAGAAAACTTTCCGTCATGAGATTTATGAAGGATATAAATCTTCCCGTGAAGTAATGCCCGAAGATATGATACCTCAAATAAAAAGGATGTACGAAATAATTGAAGCACTGAATATCCCTTTGTTTATAATGCCGGGGTATGAAGCTGACGATATAATCGGGACGGTTTTGAAAAAGACTGAATCACTCGGTATTGAATCTTTAGCAGTTACACCGGATAAGGATTACATACAACTTATAACTGATATGTCAAAAATAATCAAGCCGGGCAAAACTGCTGATGACGTGATGATAATTGATAAAGAAAAAGCCATAGCAGATATGGGGTTTGAGCCTAAGTATATGGTCGATTATTTAGCGCTTGTCGGTGATTCTTCAGATGACATTCCCGGTGTTGCCGGTATTGGCCCTAAGACCGCTACACCATTGATTGCACAATATGGAACTATTGAAAATATTTATGATAATATAGATAAGATCAAGAGCAAAAGTGTTCAAAATAAATTAATTGCAAATAGGGAGAACGCTTTCCTTTCCAAAACTTTGGCAACCATAAAGACCGATGTGCCAATCGATTTCAAACTTGAAGATACTCTGTTTGAAAAACCGGATTTGGAAAAAGTAAAAAATATTTTAAAAGAACTTGAACTGAAAAGTATAATTCAAAAATTAAATAAAGTATTTGGTGAAGATGAAGAGGTTGCAGATGAGGATGAGACAGAAAATCAAAAATTTGATTCTGCTAATGTTGATTATAAATTAATCACGACCGAAAAAGAAGCCAAAGAATTGGCAAAACTTCTTTTGGATTCTGAATTGTTTGTCTTCGATACGGAAACAAATTCTCTTGATGTTTTTGATGTAAAGTTGGCGGGAGCATCGTTCACTATTCATGAAGGGAAAGCCTTCTTCGTGCCTATAAATCCTTTCGTTGAATCGGATAGTCTATTCCAACGTGATCTTTCCGATAGAATTGATATTTATAAATTCATCGAAATATTTAAACCGGTATTTGAAAATGAGCACGTTAAAAAAGTTTGCCAGAATGGGAAATATGATATTGCAGTGTTGAGGACAAACGGAATAGATGTAAATAATTTCTACTTTGATACAATGTTGGCAAGTTACATACTTGATCCTGATCAACGGCATGGCATGGATGCTTTGGCCGATACTTATCTTGGTTATACGCCTATTCCCATTTCCGAGTTGATTGGTAAGGATAAAAATCCCGATCTGATATTTGATGTAGAACTCAACAAACTTAAAGATTATGCATGTGAAGATTCCGATATCACTTACCGATTATACAAAATATTCGATAAAGAACTAAAGGAGAAAAAGCAGGACAAAATTGCTTATGAAGTTGAGTTTCCGCTTGTTCCTGTACTCGAAGATATGGAAAGAACAGGAGTGAACCTTGATATAAAAGCATTGCAAAAATTCAGTGAAGAGCTTCGTGTTGCAATGGATAATTATACGAATAAAATTTTCGAAATTGCCGGTGAAAGTTTTAACATAAATTCACCGAAACAATTGCAATATATTTTGTTTGATAAACTCGGACTTACTCCAATTAAAAAGACAAAAACCGGTTTCTCTACCAACGCCGCTTCACTTGAAGCACTCAAAGGGCAAAATGAAATTATCGACTACCTTTTGGAATACCGGCAAGCGACAAAACTTAAATCAACTTATGCCGATGCTCTGCCAAAGTTGGTTAATCCTAAAACCAAACGGTTACATACATCGTTCAATCAAACCGTTGCTTCTACCGGAAGACTTTCGAGTCTGAACCCCAATTTGCAGAACATTCCGATTAGAACAGAACTTGGAAGAAAAATAAGAGCCGCCTTTACTGCTCGTGACAAAGATTATGTAATTTTAAGTTCGGATTACAGTCAAATAGAATTGAGAATTATGGCAAGTATTAGCGGTGATGAAACTTTGACAGAGGCATTTAATAACGGTGAAGATATTCACAGAAGCACTGCCGCATTGGTCTTTGGTGTTAATCCTGATGAAGTTACTTCCGACATGCGACGCAAGGCAAAGGAAGTAAACTTTGGGATCCTTTACGGAATCGGTGCTTTTGGATTGGCTAACAGACTCGGTCTGCCAAGGAATGAAGCGCAAAGAATTATTGATACATATTTTGAAAAATTTAATAAGGTAAAAGCATTTATCGAAGAATCAATTAATAAAGCTAAAGATCACGGTTATGCGGAAACGCTTCTCGGCAGAAGAAGATATTTAAAAAATATAAATAGCAAAAACAGAACTATTCGTCAATTTGAGGAGAGAGTTGCAGTTAATATGCCTATTCAAGGTACTGCTGCTGACATGATAAAAATTGCTATGATAAATGTATTCAATGAGTTTAACAAGCATGATTTCAAATCGAAAATGGTATTGCAAGTTCATGACGAATTGGTTTTCGATGCACATAAAGATGAATTGGAAATTATTAACCCGATAATTAAAAAATGTATGGAAGAAGCTTTACCGTTAAACGTTCCGATTTCCGTTGACATAGGAACCGGGAATAATTGGCTCGAAGCGCATTGATGAAGATTACATTGTGGTATTGTTTTCACTCAATTGTAAGGAACGAATATTTTCGTTTCTTGCAGCAAGCAATCCCGTAGGGATTGCATTATTATAGAAAATGCTGAAAGAGAATTGTATAAATCCCATCGTGATTTTATTATAATATCTCTGCGGCTTAGCATCTTTGCGGTATAATTTTGTTTACATGCATCACGCAGATTGACCGCTTCGCTTATCAATCTACGTTACGGGTTGTATTTCTATTTCTTCTCTTATTTCAAGTAATATTTTTACGATGGACGAGAGATACACCATTCCTACATTCAACAATAATCATATTCTTATTGAATTGATATTTCTATTCAACTATCTAAAGTTTAAAAACCTCGGAGATTATCCTTAATAAAACTATTTTAGTTCTTTTTTATGTCGCAGTAATATATCAGCTTCTATAGTTGTCGCGGTCGTACAGTAACGCGGGTAATTTTTTCAGAAGGGTTTATTTATATGTGGATAAACTTAATCTTAATTCATAATCTTAATCTAAATATTTGTAGGGAACGAAAATATTCGTTCCCTACAACAGCAATCCCGTAGGGATTTTGAAAATGAATGTATTGGTCGTGATTTCAACCTCCGATGTTTTGAAAACATCGGAGGTTTTTTTACCACATTGAGATTTTAAATTTTTCTCTGCGGCTTAGCGGCTCTGGTATAATTTTGTTTGCACGCACCACGCAGATTGACCGCTTCGCTTATCAATCTACGTTACGGTTGTAGTTATAATTAAATTCCTACGGAATTTAGAGATGTAAAAATACTTAATAGGAAAAGATAGAATACTTCACTGAAAACTGTATGGTAGCATCATAATTCTGTAAATGTGAGATATAATAAGATTTAATCTCTGCACCAATTTTTAGCTTATCATTTATTGGATGGAGATATGCAAGACCGAGTTCATATGCATTGCTCCAGCTTGTACTTAGTGTATAATTGTCAAAAGATGAAACTTCTGAAATTATAATAAAGCCTCCAACTCCGCCTATTATTTCCAAGTTGTTAACAATTTCCATCGTGAATACAGCCATTATCGGTATAGAACTCATATTTATCATCGCATTTGTTGATCCGAACATTGTATCATACACCTTTGTTTCCAAATAATAAAGGTGTATAAATCCTGACTCAAGACCAATTCTCATTAGATGTTCAGGTTCCCACATAACTCTGAATGTAAAAATAAACTGACTTTTCTGTTGTCCTTCAAAATCTATATCAGTAAAATGAATAGAGGGTCCAATACCAGCATCAATATTGATGTGATAAAGTGAATCATTTTTTTGTGCATTAACTTTCGAATATCCCAGAAGGATAGTGATAATGAACAGCGCTATTATTTTTATCAATTTATCTTGCATAATTATAGTAAGCTACTATTGTCGGATAATTTGTTACAAAACCGTCAAATTCACTTTCGTTAATGAACGTAGTGATGAATTGTATTTGATCTACTGTCCAAGTTATTGCAATTCTTCCTTCGCTATGTATTTCCCGGACTAACGAAGTTTGTGAGCCCATAGTCCAACGTGGTCCCCAAGCATAGGAATTTGTTTTCCTAACATCATCAACAGTCATTTCGTTAATTGATTCAATATTCTGGGAGTTAGGATATTCTAAAAAGAGTGCTTGTTTATCCTCGTTTGGTATTCCGATTACAACTACAAGGTCACGTCCCATCTCCTTTGTCCTCTTCATTATATCCTGTTGAATTGGAATAACGAAGGGCATTGCGTTTTTGGTTGACTTCATATCAAGCCAAACAAATCTTAAAGTTGTTTTCATTAATACAAATTCCAGCGCTTCTTTAACCGACGGAATACGTTCCCCGTTTTTAAGTCTTACAAAAGTTCTGAGTTGAGAAAATGTAAAATCTTCTATTGGTCCTTGAATTGGACTTTCTTGTGTCAATCTAAGATTGATATTTTTATCGTGATATAAAAACGGAATATTATCTTTACTTAATTTAACATCTATCTCTATTCCATTCCCACCAAGTTCTTCAGCCATTGCAATCATTTCAAGAGTGTTTTCTGATGCTCCTAGATAATCTGAATTGCGACCGCCTCCCCTATGTGCAACGATTAAAAACTTACTGTTTTTTGCTTCCTCACTAAATGGGCGGTAATATTCAAGTGTAAGCTCTTTTTGATTTGGATTATCCTCAAAACCAAATGACCCTTTAAGTTTTACAGAACCTGGTTTTACTGAATTATTCCAAAGGTCTAATGCTCCATCTTCCACACTTATCTTTAGTCTAAGCAACCCTACATCAACATTCTGCATATGTCTCCACGATCCCTCAAATAGGAATACAGTATCTTGCACTCCACCACCTAGCTTGAAATATGAACCAAATTTTGAACCATATACAATTAATTTATCGCCGACCCACTTAAAGGCAACTCTGTCACCAAAAGTATCTGACCCATTTTTAATATTATAAATTCCTTCAAAATTACTTTTTATATTATCAGGAATTGTTGAAGTACCATCGAGTATAGAGCCATCTAAATATTCAGGTTCTAAATATTCCAAGTTCGTATTACAAGAAACAAATATACTTAACATAGCTAGCAATATGTACTTGATCCATTTCATAAAACAAAACCTATAATGACTTCCGGAATAAAGAAGTATCGTTCCCATGAGGGGAAAACTGCCCAAGCCGGCCAATATGCTTTTGTAAAATGAAAATTGACTCCTATGGTTAGAAAATTATTTTTCCATAATGGTTGCTCGATAAGTATTGCAAAAGATGAAGCGGCAACCGCAGTAGTAGTAACTCCTGTTTCAAGGTCATCTGCTTTTTGAGTCATCGAAAGGATATAATATAGTTCACCTCTGAAAGTTAGAGTAAAATTCTTAAATTCAATTCCTAGATCCAAATGTGGATAACTTTGCCATCCATGAACTTTACTATTAAAACCAAATGCATTAAGCTGACCATAATAGTATGCAACATCAAAACCAATTGCTGCAGTAACTTTATTAAAACTATATCCCCATTGTGGGCCGCCACGAAATTGAAATGTTATAATGTTTGTACTCGCATATCCGTTTAAACTAAAACCTTGTGGAAGACCATATTTTACGCTATATGTAAAAAGAGGAGCATATATCCAAGCACTTGCTTCTTCTATTGCATCTTCGGGTAGTTTAGCTAGCAAAAATGAGAATTCATGTTTGAATTCGTTTTGTTCCATAACAACTGGATAGAAAAATGAACCTTTAACTATATCAGATTGTGCAAAATGCTTTTGTGATAAGAAAAGAAAGACCAGTAAGATTATGACAAAATATTTTTTGAGTCCATTTTTCATTCGTCAAATTTAAGGAATAATACAATTACGTACAAAGATTTGCTACTGTGGCTCTTAGTAATTTCCTAAATAGGAATTATATTTTTTCACTTAATAGTTTTACAAATTATTTCAATCTAACATCCAGCATTCAGATTAAAACAACTAGCAAAAAACGATTTTTACTATTAACTTATAATGGTTAATATATTTCAATATTTGGATAAAAATGAAAACATTCTTTTTAATATTATTTATTTTCACAAACGTCATCTTTTCACAAAAGATGAAAGAAAACTGGGTGCCAATTGCCACCAAAGGCAGCGACAAAGTTTATATTGATATTGCCGGCTTAGAAAGTTTTACCGGCGATGATATATTTGTTTGGGTTTTAACTGAACATGCTACCCCAATTACAATAGAATCGATTGACAGTAAAATATCAAAGACAAAATCTTACTACCTAATAAACAAACGTTTAATGAAATATAGTATCATATATATTATCTATTACGACGATGCTAATAATGTTCTTGCTAGTTATGATTACAACCGCAACACCAATGTTGAAGTCTATCAATACAACTACCCAATTTGGGAAGATACTGTTGAATACGAAATCTTGAAAAAATGTTTGGAAGTGATTGATTCTGCGAAAAAGAAAAATAGTCAAGAATAAAAAGACTGTTGCGAAAGTGTCATTCTGAACTTACCCGTCCTTGTGGGCTTTTGATTCATCATGACATATTTTCTTTGAGATTAAAATTTGGAGATTTATAAATTAATCCAACTCCTTAATAATCTTTTTCTTATCTAGATTTTTAGATGCTTGAACAATTCTGTTTATTCTCTTATTCAAATAGACGCTTGGATTTTTCAAATTATACCTTATCGGATTGGGTAATATTGCCGCAAGTTCAGCACCCTCAAGAGAATTCAGATAGCTCGCTGATTTCTTAAAATAAAAACTTGATGCTGCCTCTACTCCGTAAATGTTTTTCCCAAATTCAGCGATGTTCAAATACACTTCCATTATTCTTCGCTTTGTCCAAATTAATTCAATAAGTATTGTATAATACGATTCCAACATTTTTCTGAACCAAAGTTTATGCGGAAAGAGGAAAAGATTTTTTGCCACTTGTTGAGTGATTGTGCTTGCCCCTCTGATTCTTTTCCCCCTTTCAATATCTTCAACCACCTTCTGTATCTGAGCTACATCAAATCCCCAATGATCCAAGAACAATTGATCTTCCGAAGTAATAACAGCGATTTTTATCTCGTTGGAAATTCTTTCCAATGGAATCCAAGTCTGCTTAATATTATTTCTCTCCAGAATTGCTCCAAATGATGCTTCTTTTGTCTGCTGAATAAATGCAGTTGTCGGCGGATCAATCCAAATAAAAAGCAATAATACTATTGACGTATATAGAGTATAAGCAATAAAAAATATTAGTATTCCATATAGAAATTTTTTCATTTCAATTTATTTTAGAAATTCTTCTAAATACTTAAAGTCTTTGGTTAACTCTCCTTTATATACAATTACCGCACGTTTTATTTCCGGTGGGAAATCAACTTCATCAAAGCTCTTTGTCAGATCGGCATTGACAATTCCCGGAACAAATTGATTAAGAGAATTACTAAACTCTATTGATGAATTTCTTGGCAACTCTGTCGGCAGATTATCGACGGCGATATCAAGTATTCCATCACCGGCATATCCGTCAGTAATTGAATCATCTTCGGGATTGTAAACATACGCAGGGTTGTCCGATTCTGTTGACTTAACCGTAAACTCAACCGCACCGTTTATATCACAAGTGATGTCACAAATAACATCGAGTTTTCTATCCTTCACAGATTTGAAATATTCTTTTGTTAAAAATCTCGGTGAGTCCTCAGTCCAATATATTGCGTTAACAATCAGACTTAAATACGGAATGTACTCCTCAAATTTTGATTTATACTTATGAGGATTGTTAAAGTAATCATACAGTTCAAAAGTATCTTCCGGATTTTTTGGCTCGACCATATGTTCTTCCTTAAAGACAACTTTATAAAAAATATTATTCGATTTGTCATCAAGGTTTTTCAACTCTTCCGGTGTAATTACTTTGTGTGGCAATACATCGAATACATCTTGAGCCCCGTTCGACACATTACCGTAACCCATAAACCCGAATACATACGGAGCCTTTTCTTCTGGCAATCCGTTGGCTTTTATCTCTTCACCAACTTCTGCAATATGTGCTTTAGCCTCATCAACACTATGATATTCATATGCCGGCTTTATTTTTAACAACGGGGTTGTAAAACCTAATTCCTTTAAGCGTAAACCGTAACCATGAATCGCGTCAATCATTCCGGCTAGTCCTGCATACTTACCAAAAAACACCAAGCGTCTTCCCTTATCATCTTTAATTACTTCATAATCAATTAGTGTGCAATTTAAGTCCATTATCTTCTGCAAAAGTGGCATGTTGTAATCTTGCCCTTTAATTGTATGCGAGAAGAAAATATAAACCTTATCTTGCTGTAATAACTTTATCGGGATTTCCTTCACAGCAAAAACTGTCGGACATTCAGACAAATCCTCTTTAACAATTGCCCCGGCCTCTTCATATTCCTTATCTAAAAATGCTCTTCTCTCAAACGGTTGAATTACTGTTTCAATTCCGTGTTCTTCTTTCAATTTTTTTACGTGTTCCGGTATTAACGGAACTCTTCGTTCCCAAATGTTTTTATCTTCTCTTCTAATTCCAATAATCTTTTTCATTTAATTCTCCTATTCCAATACAAATAAAAAAAGCTCCTCTTATCTCAGAAGGAGCTTTTGATTCAGTTTAATATTATATATCGAATTTTATACCTTGAGCCAATGGTAAATCGTGCCCAAAGTTAATTGTGTTAGTCTGTCGTCTCATGTATGCTTTCCAAGCGTCTGAACCGGATTCACGTCCGCCACCGGTTTCTTTCTCGCCACCGAAAGCTCCGCCAATCTCAGCACCGGAAGTACCAATGTTAACATTCGCAATACCGCAGTCACTTCCCCAGTGTGATAGGAATGTTTCCGCTTCGTGCATGTTATCGGTAAATATTGATGATGAAAGTCCTTGTACAACGTCATTGTGAATTTCAATTGCGTTTTCAACATCACCTTTATATTTGATTAAATATAAGATCGGTGCAAATGTTTCCTCTTGTACTATTGTGTAATGATTTTCAGCTTGAACAATAGCCGGCTGTACGTAACACCCCGATCCATATCCTTTACCGGAAAGAACTTTACCGCCATACAATACTTTGCCTCCTTCTTTCTTAACAATTTCAAGAGCTTCCTTGAAATCAGAAACCGCAGCTTTATCAATTAATGGACCAACATGATTTTTGGTATTCAACGGTGATCCGATTCGTAAAGTTTTGTATGCTTTAATCAATGATTGTTTTACTTTATCATAAATCGATTCGTGGATAATCAATCTTCTTGTGGAAGTACATCTTTGACCGGCAGTACCAACAGCGCCAAATACTATTGCCGGAATTGCCATTTTAAGATTTGCATCCGGAGTTAAAATGATTGCATTGTTTCCGCCAAGTTCCAAAATTGATTTACCGAAACGTGCTGCAATCTTCTGTGCTGCTCTTCTGCCAACACCGGTAGAACCGGTAATTGATACAAGCGGAATACGTTTGTCGTTAATTAGTTTCTCGCCAACCGTGGAACCTTTACCAATTACTAATGAGAATAATCCTTCAGGAAGTTTGTATTCCTTAACAATCTTTCCAATTATATTTTGAACTGCAATTGCTGTCAAAGGAACTTTAGATGATGGTTTCCATAAGTTTGTATCGCCGCAAACCGTTGCTATCATTGCATTCCATGACCATACCGCAACCGGGAAGTTAAATGCTGAAATAGTTCCAACAACACCAAGTGGATGATACTGGTCATACATTCTGTGATTCGGACGTTCCGAGTGCATCGTAAATCCGTAAAGCATTCTGGATTGACCGACTGCAAAATCACAAATATCGATCATCTCTTGAACTTCGCCCCATCCTTCTTGAAGAGATTTACCCATTTCGTAAGTTACAAGTTTACCTAACGGAACTTTGTATTCGCGTAACTTATTGCCAATAGCCCTTACAATTTCGCCGCGCTTAGGTGCAGGAACTTTTCGCCATTCTTTAAAAGCTTCATGTGCTTTTTTTACAACCTTATCATAATCCTTTTCATTTGCTTGATACACAGAAGCAATATACTTTCCATTGATCGGGGAATAAATTTTCAGCTCGTCATTTTTTTCTGAGCCATACCATTTTACTCCCGTTGATGCACCAAAGTTTTTTTCTTTAATTCCTAATTCTTTCAAAAAATCCATGATCACCTCTTTAGAATTATTATTTAAATTTCGATTCTATTTTTAATTGATTCATTATATTTTCTAACGAAATATTTCTCATCTTCTCTTCAATATCAACTTGTATTTCTGCAAACAGATCAAGAAAATAAGAATTAAAATTAGGATGACTATCATCGCTTGAGCCATTCCCTTTTGTTACATTTAAGTGGAAGGCTTTTCTATCTTCAATGGAGCAATAAATCTCTTGAAGATGGATTTTCTTTGGATCTTTTTGAAGCAGAAATCCACCCTTTGTACCTTGCTCACTAATAACAATTTTTGTTTTTGCAAGCATTGATAACAACTGCCTTAGCTTCGAAGCATTTATACCTGTCTTTTCAGCAATCTCTCTGCTGGTCTTTGGTATTGGATGTGATTCAGCTAAAAAACACAATGCTTTTACCGATGAAGATAATTTTGTTGATGCAGACATAAAAAGACCTAATTGTTATAGTAAGAGTAACATATTTTTAATTTAAAGGCAAATAAATTGTTGTTTTACCTCATCATTAATTAAGTTAATATAATAAAATTTTGAAATATCTTAAAATTATGTTCATGAATTTTGGCAAATTATATATAGTTGCAACACCGATCGGAAATTTTCGGGATATCACTTTAAGAGCATTAGATATCCTTAAGCAAGTCGATTTTATTTTATGTGAAGACACACGCACTACAGGAAATTTACTAAACCACTTTGGTATTAAAAAAGAAACTATCTCTTTTAATGCCAGAATGGAAGAAAAAAAAATTGATTTTGTGATTGACAGAATAAAGTCAGGCGATACGGCAGCATTACTTTCCGATGCGGGAACTCCCGCAATCTCAGACCCCGGAGTTAGATTAGTCAATGCCGCTCAAAAAAATAAAATTGAAGTTGTCGGAATTCCCGGGGCAAACGCTGCGATTGTCGCTTTGTCAATTGCCGGTTTACCAACCGATTCATTTCTGTTCGAAGGATTCCTTCCGCAAAAAAAAGGAAGACAAAAATTACTTAAACAACTTACCGATGAAGATAGAACGATTGTACTTTATGAATCGATGTACAGAATTGAAAAACTATTGAATGAACTTAATGAATTTATGCCAAATAGAGTTGTTGCTATCGGTCGAGAACTAACTAAAAAATTTGAAGAATTATGGCGTGGTTATCCTAGTGATATTTTGGATTCATTATCCGAGCATAAACTCAAAGGCGAGTTTGTTATTATCATTGCACCCAAAAGTTGGAAAGAATTATAACCTTTTTCATTCACTTCTCTGTTAACCGAGGATTTAACTGATCTAATGATAACTGAAAATGAGTCTGCTTTTGTAGATATTCTTGAAAAGTAATTTAGGCTGTTTCAAATTTAAAAAACATCATGAAATAAATTGCTGCAATGAAAGTAGGAAGTTTTTCAACCTAATCAATTCTTCCGCCTGACCACATCCCAAAAGAGTTTTCTCTTCCCTAAAATTTACCTCTATTTCCCATCGCCTTAAATATGCTTGCAGTAATTTTTTTATCTCAAGTTGAGGATTACTACAAATCAAATAAACTGAATTTCGATAAGGTAGTTTTGATTTTTTAGTCAGCCGGTAAGCAAGAGGACGAATGATGACTAGTTGAAGATTTTTCTTGCCGGATGCTCACCATCTTATATTTCTAACGATCTTAACATTAATTTTATGTGTTTTCCCAGCCGCCCAAGCAACAACTTCTTTCCATTGAAATAAGTCGCTTTCTCTGTTCTGTTCCGGTGTTGGTAATTTACCGCCATAAATCCGTTTACGTCCTCGAGTCTTTTCCTCAGAATTTTTCGGCAGTTCATAAATCATAGACTCCTTTCGTATCCTTCCTATAAGGGTAACTTTTTCAGGTAGTCCTCTGAGTAGATTTCTGTTTGTGTAACTGCCGTCAACGCTAATTATTAATTCTCTTGACTTTCCGCCTTGATTGTTAATATTCTCGCGGAGCCGAGTTATTCTTTCTACTCCTTTGAGGATATGGTTAGTTTGTTTTTTCCTTTCTTTGTAATCATCCCACTTTTCTTTCCCATCTGTTTTTCTTGGCTTTTTAGCTGTTGGACAATGGTGAAAATCTACAGGGATTCCACGAGAGATTGAAGCTCCTTGATTCTTAGGCAGAGAAATAGATATTTGGAGAAACCTTTGTCACAATATGATATTTGTTTGGAAAGGTGTTCCAACTGGGTCTCGTCGCCATGAAGTCCCCGCTTTTCTTGAATATTGTATCATCCATATGAGCATATATTGGATTATTAGTCGCAAGTTCATTATTGATCAAGGTATCGCTTATTACTGAAAACAAATAATCCATGTTCATTCTATCGCCTTGAAACAAGCGATAAGCAGATGATCAATCAACAAATTGTTCTCCACTTGCACTCAGTATTCCGGTTAATGTATGTTAACCCATACAGTTGAGCAGACCGTATGAGAGATTGCGGGCACGATCAGATGTTTTTGCTTGCTTAAATGCCCCGTTACACGACGACAAAAGAAAATCGAATTCTTCGATCAAGGATTTTAGTTCAGTTTTTTTTTAGTTGTTGAATTAGTGTTGTTTGTTCTCCTTAGTATCAGTTTGTTTTTGTTCTCAACTAACCATTCTACTACTTCGCCTTTATCAAA
>Ga0256913_10000174_pt1 | contig 30638 bp, 30 predicted proteins | sample Axial_MatmetaG_FD_185970 | JGI IMG/M metagenome (GOLD analysis project Ga0256913, IMG submission 185970) | Deep-sea worm associated microbial mat communities from Axial Seamount, Juan de Fuca Ridge, Pacific Ocean - Axial_Mat | ecosystem: Environmental > Aquatic > Marine > Oceanic > Microbial... | reverse complement strand
TTTCTTACCTGCCAAAGTTGCATCAATGGCTTTACAAGCCCTGAAACCATCGGCGATAGCACTGATAGCATCAGCAGTACGGTTCACGGCATCACCACCGGCATAAACCTTCGGATCAGTGGTCTGCTGATTCTCGTTGACAACAAAGCGTCCACGTTCGATCTGTATCTTCTCGGCATACTCACCTTCAAGGAAGCTGTAATCACCCTGCTGGCCGATAGCTCCCATAACTGAGTCAACCTCCATGACCTTATTGCTGCCCTCAATGGCAACAGGTTTCGGACGACCACCTTTTTCGTCGGGAACCATTTCTGCCATCAGATATTCAATGGACTTAACCTTTCCTTTATCATCAGTATGGATCTTAACAGGTATTGTTTGCGGAACGATAGTAATACCTTCCTGTTCTGCTCCTTCTATCTCTTCCCAGTCGGCAGGCATATCCTGAACACGGCGACGGTAAAGAATGGTAACCTCAGCTCCGAGACGTGCACTAACACGGGCTGCATCGATAGCAACATTACCACCTCCGATAACAGCAACTTTCTTACCTACATCAATTTTCTCACCGGCATTTATTTCATGCAGGAAGTTAACTGCCTGCATAGAACCTTTGGCATCCTCACCTTCAATCCCGAGAGTCCACGGCTGTGGGAAACCTACACCAACAAACACGGCATCACTCTCTTTGTATAGTTTTTCGAAAGAAACATCCTTGCCAACCTTTGTGTTGTATTTTATCTTAACACCTATTTTCTCAATATACTCTATCTGTTTATCCAGACTGTCAATCGGGAAACGGTACTTAGGTATTCCGTACATGGTCATACCACCGGCCTTGGCATTTGCCTCGTAAATGGTAACATCATACCCGCGGAGAGCAAGATAATATCCGGCGGTCAGACCTGAAGGCCCTGCTCCTACGATACTTACCTTGTAACCGTTCGGCTCTTTTATTTCAGGATTGACGATCTCTTTGGTAATATCAGATGTCATTGCAGTTTCGGTAGCATAACGTTTCAGCCAGCGAATGGCAACCGCCTCGCCTCGAACGGCAATGGCACAAACATCCTCACAACGGCGTGTACAAACCTTACCGCACATCTCAGGCAGCGGGTTATTATCATAAATGATACGAACAGCATCTTTATCATTACCAGTAGCAATAGCATTGATGTATTCCGGAATATGCATGTGATCGGGACAAACCTCGGTACAGAGTCCGCAACTGATACAGCGTGAAGCCTCTTCACGGGCCATCTCCTCATTGTAACCAAGCACAACTTCAGCAAACGACTTAACACGCTCCATACCTTCAAGCTCAGGCATAGGAACACGGTTAAATACGTTAAGTGACTGCTCTGTACTTGTTGTGAATGAAAGATTATCTTTCCCTTCAGGATTGTCAACTCCCGGTATGAACAGGAATGTATCCGGATCATCACTCACATACAGATAATCCCTTGTAAGACTAAGACTGCCTGTAGGACAAACCTCCACGCACAATGCACACCAACAGCACCTGCCGTTATCAACCCTCGGCCGTAACCCGCTGTCCCCCTTATCTCCCTCAATACCTTCAATCTTAATCATGTCGATGGCCTTGTTCTGACAAATGGTAGAACAGTTTCCGCAACCGATACACTCCTCAAGATCATTGTAATGGAACCCGCGGTAACGCTCCGCAGCTTCGATCGATTCTTTCGGGTACGATATAGTGTGCGGCTTCTTGCCAAACTGCTTTAATGCAGTAAGTGGTTTCAGTGTGCCTTTTAGATCGAAAAAACTCATGTTTTTATATTTTTGCCTGTTGCTCGTCTTTTGTTTTGTCTTTGTTACCCGGGGTTAATAACCCGGGTTATTCTTGTTACGCCCCTCCGGGGCTTTTTTTTATCCTTATCTCTTCATAGAAGGTCGATTTTCAAGATCTTTAGTCAATTCCTTCAAGGCTCTTTCCCTTATCTCCCGTCAACATCTCTGTTTTTCTCCTCCCGAGGAAGTTGTAGGAGGCTCTTGTCCTCTCCTCCCCTTTTGAAGAGACCGGAAGGGACAACTATCTCTCTATCTCCGGCGGACATGTACCGAGGCTGTTCATTATAGCTGATACATCCGCGATATTTTCACCTACAAGAACATCTTCAAGAAGGGTGATGGCGTGTACATAAGCAGCTCCCCTCACATGTATCCTTCGCGGGTTTAAACCACCATCGCTGACAGCATACATTCCAATCTCGCCTCGTACAGACTCTACCCTCACATAAGCATCACCTTTGGGTAATGTCCACTTCTGCGGATTTGGTATCTTGTTGTAAACAGGGCCTCCCGGCATCATATCGATCACCTGACGGATAATGCGTATCGATTGCCTTACCTCCTGACGACGGACCAATGCCCTTGCCCAAATATCAGCACCATCCTGAGTAGGGACGATGAAATCAAGCTTGTCATAAACCTCGTAAGGATCATCTATACGAATGTCGCTCCTGATCCCGCATCCGCGAAGGACAGGGCCTACAACACCATGCTCAATCGCTGTTTCTTTTTCAACGATACCAACGCCTTTAGTACGCTTCTTGAAAATAGCATTATCAAACATCAGGTCATCGTAATCGTCAAGGCGCTTTTCAAGATAGTCCATTGTTTTCAGCACTTTCTGCTCGAACCCTTTAGGCAGGTCACGACGGACACCGCCCGGCCAGATGTACATGTGATAAACCCGGCCGCCAGTCAGTTCCTCGAAAAGATCGAGGATGTAGTTCCTGTCGCCCACACTCCACTGTCCCATGGTGTATAGTCCTAAACTTCCGTTCTGACCACCATACCAAAGCATGAACGATGCAAGACGAGCAAGCTCGAGCACCATCACACGGATGTACTTAGCCCTTTCAGGCACCTCGCGTCCTTCAATGGCCTCTACTGCCCTTGCATAAAGCTCCTCCATCGGATCAGTTTCCGGAACACAAAAACGGCACATCAGGGTAAAGCTTTGCAGCCAGTTCCGTTTTTCCTGTAATTTCTCAAATGCCCGGTGAAGGTAACCCACTTCGGTAGTTGCCTTAACTATGGTATCCCCCTCTATTTTCAAACGCACCATCATGTTTCCGGTGATACCGGGATGCTGAGGGCCGATATATAATGTTGTTGCTTTTTCCCGCATTATCTTGAGTATTTTTTAGCAAAATCAGGTATTTCTTCTCTTGATCGCTCGATGATGGCTTCCCGGACATCCATAGCATCTTCACGTCCCGGACGCTTCCAGAAAGTTTCATCAGCATAGGCTTCCGTATCAAAATCACGGCGCATGGGTGGTAATCCTTCCCAATCTTCAAGTAAAAATTCATCTGCGGCAACCAAGCCGTCGATCTTTATTCCGAACATCTCTCTTAACTCGCGTTCATAGGTATTGGCCTGACGCCATATCATGTCAATATTGGGCAGTACGCCTGTTTCCCTGTCAATACGTGTTTTTACGAGAACCTTCAGTTTATCCTCCGGCGACCAAACGATGTAAACGATCTCGAACTCACCATCCTCCAACCAGTCAACACATGAGATGTGTGAAAGATGGATATAACCAAGATTTACCTTCAGATATGTAAGTATCTGGGGAATGAACCTGGTCTCAACATGAAAGTCAAGACGATTTCCGTCGAAATCTTTCTCCGTCACGTTATCGAATGACGCTTTTATTTTTGATATCAGATCGGCTTTAATTTCTTTCATTGCCTTTTATTTTCTTTGTGTGTTTGGTCACGGTATTTGCAAATACAAAAATACGTGTCAAAACCATTTCATCTTCCTTTGTTTTGCCCCGGGGTTTTGTCCCCGGATTATTTTTGTTATGCCGCTTCAGGGCTTCTCCTCAAGGAAAGGTATTACCAGTTATAAAGCGGCATTTCGTACTTGTTGCCTATTATCTTCCTGAGATTACCTCTGTAATACTCGTGATCCTCCTTGTATTTTTTTGCTCCGTTGGCTTTTCCATCGGCTATCAGCTGTTGCAGTTTTCCAAAACCGGCAAGCACTGCTTCAGGTCGGGGCATACACCCGTTGATGTAAACATCCACAGGCAGATATTTATCAAGCACTTTGATCGTGTTGTATGAATCGTAATACATACCACCGTTAATGGTACACGAACCAAAACCAATAACATATTTGGGATCCTGCATCTGCTCATAAACACGGATAACCCTTTTTAATGTCTTTGTGGTCAGATATCCTGTAATGAGCAAAACATCAGCCTGACGGGGAGTTGCTGCCCCGCGGACACCAAGTCGCTCGGCATCGTAACGTGATGTCATTGTAGGAGGTATCTCGATCGCTCCGCAGCCTGTACCGTAAGCAAGAACCCAGATAGAGTGCTTGCGTGCCCAGTTCTTAATGAAATCTGCTATCTTTTGTGAATTCTTATCGTTGATCATATCTTGTTTTTTTACCCCCCTCTGTCCCCCTGAAGGAGGGAAGCAGGAGAAAATATCGTACTTTTTTCTTTTACCTTTAACCTGGTACCTTTTTCCTCTTAAAATACCATTGCATGTACAAGTGCGAGAAAGCCAAAAAACAGCGGCCATCCCCAGAAATAGCGGATTGCCTGCTCTGTTCTGTATCGCGGACTTACCATTCCGTACAACATCGGTATCAAATATATCGTAAATGTTTTTACCAGTAATTCTATCAGATTGTCGGCACCTCCCATAAAAAGGTCAACATAAAGCGTAAGCTTGGCAAATGCGAATATTGAACCTGACGACATCATCGTAAAGAGATACTTCCCGCCGTTCTCGGAAGCAGGGCCTGAAGCCAACTCAGTGGGAGCTCCCACAATATCAAAAGGTGAATAGCGGAACATTCCGAGCATCGCAAGAACAGCTGCCAGGAAAGCGAACGGTGATGAGAACATCAGCCAGCCTGTTGTTTGCTGAACAGTCATAAGATCAACCAGTGAAGTTGTCTGATATTGCATCATCAGAGCCACAAGGGCCATCACCCAGGGTATCTCGAATCCAACCATCTGGCTCAAACCACGGGTTACACCGATAGCCGAGTTAGGGTTACCTGTCTGTCCTGCACCTAATGCCATTCCCAGCGGCCCGAACACCATGATGTAAAGAAGAAAGATAAGGTCGCCGTTAAAATTAAGGTTAGGAAACCATTTACCATCGTTAAGGACAGGAATTATCAAAACCGACATTATGGATGCCACCATCAGAAAAGCAGGTCCGGCATGCTGCATGAAGCCATGATGTATTGCCGTCTCTTTTGAAGCAAGCTTATATGCATCGATAAAGTTCTGATAGAACGGAGGCCCTTTACGATTTTGAACCCTGGCCGTAATTTTACGGTTCAATCCCATGTAGGTCAGCCCTACCGTGAAAGCAACTATTATGGTAACAATTACTCCTAGAATATAATATCCGACTGATTCCATCTATTTAGTATTTTATATTTCTAACGGAGAGATCACTAATCTGATCAATTCCTAAATGTCTATATTCAATTAAAACAAGCTGTCTCTAAACATCAATAACAATATCACAAAAATAACAAAGTACAATGCGTAGGTCTGTCCGTTACCGTTATAGATACGCCTTGTGAAATCGAACAGGGCTTCCAGCCCTTTTCCGAAACTATTGTAATATTTATCGATCTGACGTTTCATCACAGGAGCAACAGCACGGAAAAACGGCTGCATGAAACCTGTTATAAAAGTAAAGTTCTCATCCTCACGCGGTATTTCTCCCGATGAACTGATATCTTTTGTTGTAACGTAACGTGTATTCTTGTATCCTTTCAGTGTCAAGAAGATAAGGAAGAACAGGAAAATGGCGAATATGGTATAAACAATAGGCTCCATAACAACCTGATTTCCCCAGTCATTGAATATCATTGACATTTCCCAGAACCTGTTATCGGTTGAAACATACCCGAGAAACTGCATACCCTCATTTATCGGCTTAAGAATCAATCCAGGAAATACACCCAGCACAAAGGAAAAGATCGCCATAAGTACCATTGGTACAACCATCAGTGCAGGAGCTTCCTTAACATGGCTCCACTCCTTCTCTTCCTGCCCGAGGAAGAAACCGAAAAGGAACTTGTAACAATACAGGAATGCAGCAGTACTTGAAAAGAATATCACGATTATTAAAAGATAGTGATTACTTCCCATAAGGGACTCGTAAAGCATCCATTTACCTATGAAACCTCCAAGAGGAGGAATACCTGCCAGTGCAATGATTGACATCAAAGCAGCAAGGAAAGTCCATGGCATCTTGCGGATAAGTCCAGTAACTTCGGTAAAGTTCGATGTCCCTGTCTGACGCTCAATGGCACCCACGACCATAAAAAGTGTACTTTTGAAAATTCCGTGCATCACGGCGAGGAACAGTCCTGCAAGCATGGCAAGCGGAGTACCTATGGCAACTCCGACAATTATGTAACCAAGCTGGGCAACTGATGAGTAGGCAAGCATCCTCTTGGCATCATCCTGCTTGATCGCCCATAGAGTGCCGATAGCAGATGTGATACCACCCAGCCAGGCAATGACCTCTTTTATCCAGTATCCGTCAGGGATTTGCTGCACGATCATTATCATCACGAGAACCATCCCGTACACTCCCATCTTCGATAATGCACCTGAAAACAATGCCGTGTAAGACATAGGTGAATTACTGTAAGCTCCGGGGGCCCAAACATGCATTGGCATAAGAGCAGCTTTTGAAGCAAAACCAATGAGCAGCAATATCGGCAACAGCCATTTCATATCCGGCGAAAAGGCGTGAAAATTTGAAATGAAATCACCGATCATCACGCTTCCTGTAGATGAATAAATTATCATGATTGCCATCATCATGGCATAAGCTCCTATCACGCAAAAAATAATGTAGGTTATTCCGGATCGTTGAACATCCTTATGATTCAGAACTACCATAAAATATGATGACCAACTCATTATTTCCCAGAAAATAAAGAAAGAGATAAGATCGTTTGAGATAAGTATTCCGAACATTGCCATTACCGAAATCAGGAAGTTGGCAAAAAAGAAGTTCAGACTTCTTTGTCCTTCCATGGCTTTAACGGCATAAATACCAATAATGATCGACAGTCCGAAAACAATAATGGCAAAAACATAAGCCAAAGGTGTAAGCCCCCAGCTCAGCATGATCCCCATTACTTCAAACTCAATTATTACATCGGGCGATACAGCGGTGAAAAACAGCCAGGAAGTAACTAATAAAGTGGCGATAAATATTACACTTCGAAGTATCCCGTTAAGCTTACCAAGGAAATACGTGCCTGCTATTCCAGCAATAAATATAATGAATATGGTTAATATCGTTTCCATTATGTCAACTTATTGAATTATTGTTTGTCCCAGTTGTAAAACCTTATCTATGTATTGATGTGTATTCATCAGATCATCAGCGGCAAGATCAATAAAGCCTGTTACCGAAGAAGGATAGAACCCTATCATCAGGACGATAAATGCCAGCACGAACAAAGCTATCATTCCGTTGAAACCCGGCTTGTGTGGTTCTATCGAGATTTTATCGTCATATTCAAAAAAGAACAATCTGTTAATGACACGGAAATAATACACAACTTCAAAGATGCTTATGATCAGAATAGTAGCCATGATAAATAAAAGGTTCTCATCGGCAGCGGCACTGAGAAAAGCCATCTTACTCCAAAAACCCGAAAATGGAGGAAATCCTGTTATGGCCAAAGCTCCAAGCACAAATATTATTGATACCACAGGCATCTTCTTCGCCATTCCGGTTATCTGTTTTATATATTTTTCGGTGGTATTAAAGGTCAGGAAACTTCCGCTTAAGAAAAGCATAGGTTTTGTAATTGCATGATTCAGCATCAGGAAGAGAGCCGCAAAAACACCTGCTTTTGTCCCCATCCCGAAGGCGACCAGCACAAGCCCCATCTGGCCGATACTTGAATATGCAAGCATACGCTTAAGTTTCTCCTGACGTAATGCCGATGTTTCGGCAACGATAAGTGTTATCAACCCTATCACGATCAGGATCTTCATCGGACCTTCAATATCGAACAGAGTAAACATCATCCGGACCATTGCATAGATACCTGCCTTTGCAACAATACCTGAAAATGCACCTCCCACAGGGCCCGGTGCTTCAGTATATGCGTCGGGGGCCCAACCGTTAAGCGGGAATATCTCAGCCTCAACACCAATACCAATAATGAAAAAGATCATTGCAATGATCCTGTAATATGGATTCATGTTATCAATGTTCGCAGCTATCTGGGCCATATTCAGTGTCCCAAGCTGTGAATAAATTATGATTATCGCAATAAGCAAAGCTGATGCTGAAAGAGATCCCATGATCAAATATTTGAAAGCAGCCTCGGCAGAATCACGTCCCGTGTAAAATGCTGTGAGAGCGTAAGCTGAGATACCAACTATCTCTATAAACACAAACTGGTTGAAAATATCACCTGTTATCACAATACCCACCGAACCTGCTACCAGTAACATCAGGAATATGAAATATTTCTTTGCTGCCTCAAACTCTACGTTACGCTTGAAACGGTAACTGTAAAGCCATACAATAAATCCCATAAAGGTCATTATGGTTGTAAGGAATCCGGTAAGAGGGCTGAAAACAAGGTTAATACCCCATGGAGGCCTCCACCCGGCAATTATTTCAACAATTGTATCTGTATTTATTACTTCAATGTAAAGGCTTGCCGACAAAAATGTCAGATAAGCAAGAACCAGACCGGGGATGATCCTTACCGATTCTTTCCAAACCATTCCCAACAGCGGTATCAGAAATGCCGCCAGTAAAGGAATTGCTATTAATAATACCGGACTTCCTACCATTTTAAATTCTTTATTTCGTCAATTTTCAATGTATTGTGATGTCTGTAAAGTCTGATAACCAGAGAAAGGGCCACGGCAGTTACACCAAACCCGATCACGATAGCCGTAAGTACCAGTGCCTGCGGAACAGGATCGACCATACGCGCTACGGCATTTTCCGAACCGGGAGAGAAAATAGGTGCCGTACCATTTTTAATGTACCCTATACCTATCAACAACAAGTGTATTCCACCGTCGATTATGGATAGCCCGATAATTATCTTGATTAATGACCTTTTCGTCAAAACGGCATACAGACCTATCAATATCAGCAATATTGATGTTCCGTAAACTCCGATCCGTATTAGTTCTGTTGTGTCCATGCTAAAATATAATGTTTTTATACCTAAATTGCAGGAACGCACGGCCGTGCATTCCTGCAATCCTGGTTATCCTTTTTCGTGCAATATTGTATATATCAAACCTGTTAATTCTGCTGCCACTTTGAAACCTACCAGAATATAAATTATCGGTATCACACCGCCGCTTATCAGATCATTCAAAACACCTGTTCCCATAAAATTCTGCAGGAACGTACCACCGTTCATGAATCCCAACAATCCGAAAACAACAAATCCTATTCCTGCAAAAGATTCAATAACCGATAATATATTGTGACTGATAGAAAAATCACGGTAAGCAATCAGCATCAGCAAGAAGCCTGTTGCAATGATGGTACCTCCCTGAAAACCTCCACCCGGAGTAAGATGTCCGTGAATGAAAACATAAGCTCCAAGAAGAATAATAGCCGGAAATATGAGTTTTGCCCCTGCACTTACTATCGAACTGGCAGGTATAAGAACTGTCCTGTCCCCTATATGGTGCCTTTTCTTGAAAAGGATACTGCCCAGGGCCGTTGCCGCAAGAAACAGTACCGTTACCTCACCAAGGGTATCAAAACCCCTGAAGTTAACAACGATGGCTGTTACCGTATTAGCTGTTCCAAGCTCCGATACGGTCTTTTCAAGATATACATTCTTCACTCCGTTCCGGTTCCTGTCGATCTCAAATTCAGGATCAAGAAAAGTTACGGCCAGAAAAAAACCAAAAACAGCGAGAAGAAATATTACAATTGCCTTTTTCATATCATTATAGCTTTTAGCTGTTAGCTTATAGCATTTATTCAACGGTTAAATAATTCAACGACCTTCTACTTTTTGTCCTTCTCATCTTCGTACCTTACGGTATTACGAATTGTAATAATGAAGATAATGGTTGTCAACGCTACACCTATAGCTGCTTCGGTAAGGGCCACATCAGGTGCCTGCAATACCAGGAACAATCCGGTAAGGGCAAGACTGATCACCCCTGTTGCAATAACTGCATAAAGAAGATCTTTCTGATAAACGGCATACAAAGCTGCAGCAATAAGTACCAAAAGCAGAAACCCTATACTAAAAAGTAAATAATCCATTTTGTTGTTTTTTTAAGCCTCTTCCTTAAAACTCCAATCGGAGTAATGGAAATAATCAAATCAGTCATTAATATCTTCGTCCTCACCCTCGTCTTTCACAGTTTCACGATAAGCATCCATATCCTTTTTATCACCTTTAATGTATGGATATTTTTTCCGGTGATACATTGCACGGGCTAAAGCATGAGAACTGATAGGGTTAGAGAAAGCAATAAAAATAATTATGATAGCCATTTTCACTATCCATGTCCAGCTATCCTCCATTTTCACAACTCCCACACCAAGTATAAGGCTCATAGCCCCCAGGGTAGTAGCCTTTGTTCCTGCCTGTAAACGGTTATAAACATCCGGCATGCGATAGATGCCAAGACCTCCGAGGAAAAGGAATGACGCACCTATAAGGATAAGTATTCCTCCAATGATCTGATAGATACTCATAATGCTCCCTCCAAATATCTTGCAATTACAATAACCCCTATAAAACCAAGAACTCCGTATATCAGAGCTACATCGACATAGATAAAGCGGTCAAAAACGGCTGATAAAAGCACCAAACCTGCAACCATCTGTGTAGTCATGGTATCAAGGGCAACGGTACGGTCACCTGCGGTAGGCCCTTTAATGAAACGTATAATGGCGAAGACCATTCCCAACGCAAGCAATACGATAGTTATGTAAAAGATTGTTATCATCAGTCAAATATTTTAAGTAATATTTTTTCAAAAGTCTCTGCTATTTCGGTATAGGCTTTTTCCGGATCAGTTGTTTTTACATCTATCCAATGAATGTAAAAAGTATCATCGATTATATCTATCGAAAGTGTTCCCGGTGTTAATGTAATGCTATTGGCCAGCACCATTTTGGAATAATCGGTTGGTAACTTTGATTTAAACTTAACAATACCCGGATTAATAGGCAATGAAGGAGTAAGTACCCTGCGTGCAACATCAAGATTCGATTTTATCAGTTCCCGAATGAATATCAGCAGATAATACACCATGTAAAATATACGCTTAGGAGCCAGAATCTTAAAAGTACAACAGGTAAAAAGCGGTATCGAGAAAAAAGATATCAACATTGTAACAAACAATCCTGCAATAACCTCCTGCTTATTAAACGATGTGGTAAAGGCGATCCACACTATCATTAAAAAGAGCCAGTTGATAAAAAAACGTGTCAGTTTTTCACTAAGTGTAAGGCTTTTCATTTATGTTGATTTGATTACTTATTAAATTATCAAAAAAGCACTGTTAATCAAGGTCATATTTTTTATCCTGAAAATATTTCATGAACTGGACCCTCTCATACTCTGCCGGATTCGGACTGTTCTTCTGGCTCATCCTGCCCCTGAAATCATCAATGGAGTTGAACCCGTGTTTCCCCATCCATTCTTCAAGATCACTTAACATGGTAGAGATATGACCTATTCCGTTCTTGTACAGGGTTGATACAACCTGTGCCGCATCGGCACCGGCAAGAAGTACTTTTATGAGAGAAAGTCCGTCATGCACTCCGGTAGAAGCTATCAAGTCGCAATCAAGCCTCCCGTAAAATATCGACATCCAGCGTAAAGTGTGGGCAACATCTGAAGCACTGCTCAGCACATTTGTAGGAATAACCTTGAAGTTATCCACATCAAAATCAGGTTGAAAGAAACGGTTGAAAAGAACCAATCCGTCGATACCAGCCTGAGAAATACGTTTTACAAAAGCCCCCATATCGGCAAAATGACAACTGATCTTAACCGACACCGGGATAGTAACCTTTTCTTTTACTTTCTTTATTACATCAATATAGGTTTGCTCAACTTTTTCGCAAGTCAGTGAAAAATCGGAAGGTAAAGTGAATAGGTTTATCTCAACTGCATCAGCCCCTGCATCCTGTAATTTCTTTGCAAAGAATGTCCACTCATGTGATGATTTACAGTTAACACTTGCGATCAGCGGAATACTTATCTCTTTCTTCGCACTCTTAATAAATTCTATATACTTGTTTACATTATCTTCCTTGATTTTGAAATCATAGTAATCAAGATATTCAAAGTTGGCCTCGTCATCCCTCGTTTCCTGCTCTAAAACATTATTATATTCGTTTTGTATCTCCTCTTCAAAAATGGATTTGAGGATTACCGCTCCGGCACCAGCCTGCTCTATTTGCTTTAATCTATCCAACGAAAAGGTCAGGCCTGAGCTGCCTACCACGATCGGGGATTTTAATTTAAGCCCTAAATAATTGACTGACAAATCCATGATATAATATTTTAAATGCGTTTGGAATGATTTCGACAATTCAAAAGTAAAAAAAACAGATAAAAGAGTACAGGTTAAAAAACATAATTTTTGTCAATGTTCCCGGTGAAAAAAAAGAACAGGATATCTTAATTAAAAAAGTGTATTACAGATAAAATCCTATAATAGTTTGTCAATCTGCAATTAAGGATATGTTTTCATGGATATGCAAAGAAGAAAAAGCCTTACAAAAGGGCTTAATTAGATTGATTTTAAATTTTGATTTACCCCAAAAACATTTAGAAGCAACAAACAGATGCCTCGGACCAGATCGCAAAATGAGATCAAAGATCTTTTTGAAAAATACGGAACTTTTTATAGAGCTTACCTCCGATCTTTTGCACCTCTCCTATCATAGGTTTATTGGTTTCAAGAATAAGATGGCTTTCAAGTGTGACCATTTCTCTTTTCGAAGCAGACTCCATCATTTTTATGCCCATCAGAACATCCACCCCGTTCTTGCGGTATTCGGGCTTAATGCCACCCAAAAGCAAAACTATTCCTTTCGACTTTTTCATGGAGCGTAAAATATGGATAAACCCAAATGGGAAAAGATGTCCTTTCGATTTTTTTATCCCTTCACTTATCTCCGGCATCGCGATCACAAAAGCCACAAGCTCATCTTCAACAAGCACCGCTTTAACGAATTCGGGCTCCAGGATAGGCAGATACTGATCTGCCAATTCGTACATCTCTTTTTCAGAAAGAGGAATGAAACCATATATTGGCTCATAAATTTCATTTATCAGACGGAATACGGGAATAATGTATTTTCTCAGGTCCTTTTTCGATCTGAATTCTACCATCTCGTAACGATACGAATTCCTGCTCGAAATGCGGTCGTAAACTTTTTTGTAAAGAATAGGCAGCTCATCCGGTATTGAAATAATGTAATCATGAAGGTCCACTTTTTTTGTATAACCTTCATTTTCTATAAGCCGGGGCATATAATCGAAGTTCCCCACAGTAGCCACAACGGTCTGATGCTCAAATCCGGAGATCTGAAATCCCTGAGGATCTTTATCGGAAAAACCAAGCGGACCGATAAGTTTTTCCATCCCTTTACCACGAGCCCACTCCTCTACCGCAGTTATCAGTGCATGAGCGACCTCCTCATCTTCATAGCATTCCATTGAAAAAAAACGGCCATTCTTCTCATTGTGGATTTCATTGTATTTATTATGGATTATTCCCATGATACGTCCCACAACTTTTCCACCCTTATAGGCAAGATAAAGTACAGTGTCTGAATATAAAAATGCCTTATTTTTCTTAGGATTAAAGAAGTCCCATTCATCCTTATAAATTGGCGGCAGCCATGTTTTGTGATCTTTATGAATTTCTGCAGGAAGATAAATGAATTTCTTAAGATCCGATTTAGTTTTAACTGGCAGAATGGAAACTTCCATAATATTTCATGATTAATTTAGGGAAGTAAAATTAATTTTTTTTTTGAACAACAAACAAATCTTGCAATTTTATGCCGATGAGTATTTCTTCGTATGATCATTAGAACCCCTGACATACCAATTAAAAACAGCCTTTCCCGACACGATGAGACCCGGCACGATGAGAAAACCTGCAATAACATCCACAGCATAATGCGCTTTAATGTAAACAGTGGAAAAGGTTAATAATATTGCAGGTATAAGCCATAAAAAAAATATTTTCCTGCTATCCCTGAACAGAAAATACATCATTAACCATGTCATACCTACATGTGAACTGGGAAATGCTCCTGTTAAACCATCCCCGTAAAATAATATCTTATTCATGATATCTGTGAAAAAATATCCTCCGGGTACAACCGTCTCTGATGATGGTAAAAAATATTGCGGCCCTGCTGACGGAAAAAAGATGAAGATCAGATAGAAAATATAGAAAGACTGATAAAACATGAAGATCCTTTTTGCTGCCAAAGAAGGAAGTTTTATAGTGTAGTAAACTATAAAGAACAGCATTAACAGATAAAAGGAAAAATAACCTAAATGCATCAACTCGCTGAACCAGGCCTGTGGGCAACATTTACTGAATGCCTCGCTCGGCATGAATCCGAAAAAACTCTTCTCAAAGGAGATGATAACCGGATCCATATCATCCATGAACAAGTTATTCAGATAATCTGTTTCCTTGAAAAAATAGGAGATAAAGATCAAAGGATACAAATAATGAAGAGTATTTGTCAGCCTGCCCGGATATTTTTCTGCAATAGATGCCATTAACAGGATAAACAACAACATCCCTGCCCTTACAATGTAATGTGAAACTGCATCCTGATAAGTGCCGGTACCGGCAACCAACAATATTGCAGTAATAAAAATGTACAATATAGTTATACGGTCTGTAAGATTCAGCCCGGATCTTTTTAAAGATGGATTACCCGCCATTTTTATGCAGAAAAATTTGACATAAAAGTAACAATTTATTCCTGCTATCCGATCCTGCTGATCTTAAACAATTTTTCCTTGTCAAGTATCTGAATACTTTTACCGCTGATTTTTATCAGTCCTTCGTTATTGAGATCACTTAATATCCGTGACACGTTTTCCCGCGAATTTCCCGTAAGATCGCCAAACTCATGACGCGACAGGGGCAGGTCAAAAGTATCGTTCTCAAAGATCTCGTCTGCGAAGAATATCAATGTTTCAGCCACCCTGCCCGGGCTCTGTTTTTGCAGCTGATTGACACATCTGTGAAAATGCCCAAGTTCATTTTTACACAGATTTACTATTATTTCATACGCAAAATCACTGTTCGACGAAATAAAATCCTTGAAAATACGAATGTCAATAAAACACACTTCGGTTTTAGTTAGAGCAGTTGCCGAGTAGTTATTTACCTTGTCGCCGAGGGTAGTGGGAATACCGAGATATGTAGGCCCCTTTGCAATTTTAAGTATCTGTTCCCTTTCGGGACCTGCCATGTGTATCTTCACCAATCCTTCCCGCACATAAATAATATTGGAGGACAAAGCATTTTGTTTGAAAATAATATCTCCTTTTTCAAAAGAGACCTCAACACAGCTGTGACCGAGCTTTTCCAGCTCTTCATTTCCCAGATGCTCTGCTGCCAGAGAGCGTTTACTGCAGTATTTACATATCTCCATGGTCTTTGTTTTAATGACTGTACTACTTACTCTATGAAAATTTCCGTACCTCTATCATTATTCAAAGATAAAAATACAACTATTTTTCCGGTATGTGATCCATATCACATTTTTGTTTGCTGTCTCTCACACCAATTTTTGAACAATCCGTCAATTCCATACGTAACTTTGTTAATGAAATTTTTCTCTATTTGAATTAATTAAAAAAACAAGGAGGAACAAAAAATGGCTAACAAAAAAATGACACTGGCATTATTTTCCGGAAGCGTGGATAAACTGACAGCTGCCGGAGTAATTCTTGGCGGAGCTGCTGCCGAGGATATGGATGTAGAGATCTTCGTACTGCTTCAGGCTGCATTTGCATTCAAAAAAGAAAATGCAATGACAAATGAAAGAGTAGCAGAGATAACCGACAAGCAGGATGAATTCCTTGCCTCACTTAAACGTTTGAATGCTCCTCACTGGACCGAAGCATTCCGTAATGCAAAAGAGATGACCAATGTGAAGATACACATTTGCGGATTTGCCGGGAAAGTATGGCACGGCGAAAAACTCGAAGACTTCATTGATCTTGCCGACGATATTTGCGGCATAGGCGAATACATGTCTGCTGCCGAAACTTCAGACATTAATCTTTTCATTTAACATTTAAAAACAAGAACCATGACAACAGAAGAATTAACAGCCTTAACCGTGGATAAAACAGTAGATGCACGTGGCACATCATGCCCCGGACCTTTACTGGCGGCAAAAAAAGCAATTGGAGAAATAGAAAAAGGCCAGATAATGGAAGTCCTTTCAGCCGATGAGGGAACAAGAAGGGATATCCCGAAATGGTGTACTAAAAAGGGGTTCGAATATCTAGGAACACTTGAAGAATCAGGATATTTCAAAATCTTTTTAAGAAAATAGCTATGCCCGCCGGAAAGTTAAATGACAGTCCTAAGATACTGGTCTTTTCCACCGAAAAGATATCAGACCCTGCCATAGATATGGCAGGGCTTCTGAAGTTGCATTATCCTCCTACGGTTTACACAATTTCGGTGCCTTGCTCGAGTTCCGTAAAACCGCGCTGGATAATGCATGCATTTGAAAAGGGTTTCGACGGGGTATTCATAGCTGCCGATGGTACCGACTGCCCCTACGGTGAATCGTGTACCGAGAAAACAGGTAAGATAGTGCAAGAAACCCAGGAGATGATGAAAGAAAAAGGACTGGACCCTGCACGACTCAAGATGGCAGCTATATGCTCTATTTGCAGTGAACCGTTCGTGAAGCATGTAAAAAGCTTTACTAAGGCACTGGATGGGATGAACATCTAAATTATAGTGTGAAAAGATTTATTTCCGGCTGTTAACCTCTCCCTTCGGATTTCCCACTGGATACAAGGGAAAAGAAAGGGGTAAACAGAATGTAAAAAATATTCAAACAAAAAACTAACCATGTCCGAAAACAAAAAAATATTGGAATACGATGTTCTTGTGATAGGAGGCGGGATAGCCGGTGGCGAATCAGCGCTTAACCTGGCAAACCTCGATTACAAGGTCCTTCTTGTCGAGAAGGATCTTACCATAGGAGGTAAAATGATAATGCTGAGTAAGGTCTTCCCTACCCTCGACTGTTCAGCATGTATTACAACGCCTAAGATATCAGAAATTGCAAGGCATCCCAATATCACCATCTTCACCGGATCGGAAGCAAAAAGCATAAACAAACTGGCAGAACATGACTTTGAAACTGTGGTGATCAAAAAGCCAAGGTACGTGAACGTAACCGACTGCACCGGATGTCAGCTTTGTGAAGAAGCATGCCCCGTAAGTGTCACCGACGAGTACCAGTACGGACTTGTTGGCCGGAAGGCTGCTTTCATACCATTTAGCATTGCAAGCCCGAGAGCTGCTGCAATCGATATTGAGAACTGTACCCTGTGCGGAGCCTGTGAACGTGTTTGTCCAACCAACTGCATCGACTTTACACAAACGGAAGAACAATTCCTTGTAAAAACAAGGTCGGTAGTGGTGGCAACCGGCTTCAATCTGTTCGACCCGTTAAAGATCCCCCGGTACGGATATGGTCAGTTCAAAAATGTTATCACCTCTATGCAGATGGAACGACAACTTGCACCCACAAGACCTTTTAATACCATCCTACGGCCCGGCGACGGCAAAATGCCCGACAACATTGCATACGTTCTCTGTACAGGATCACGTGATAAAACTGTAGGAAATCCCATCTGTTCACAGGTTTGCTGCATGTATTCCATCAAACAGGCACAACTTCTCATGGGCGCCCTTCCCATGGCTGACGTAACTATCTACTACCTTCACATACGTGCATTCGGCAAAGGGTTCAACGAATTTTATGCACAGGCGCAAGGGATGGGTGTTGAGTTCATCAAAGGCAAAATTGGTAAAATAACCGAAAAAGAGAACGGCAATCTGATCCTTCGGTACGAAGATATTGAAAAAGGTAAGGTAAAAGAAGCTGAACACGACATGGTGGTACTTTCGGTCGGGATACTGGCCAATCCGGAAATATCAAATTCATTTGTTAACAAGACCCTTGAGCTTGATCAGTTCAGCTTTGTTCAACAAACCGACATGCTTGCCAATCCTGCAAAAACAAGCATCGACGGGGTGTTCGTGGCAGGTACGGCATCCGCCCCAATGGATATTCCCGATTCAATACTCTCAGGCGGAGCGGCATCGGCACAAACAATAAGTTACCTGAGGAGGGCAACATCTTGATCATAATAGATTAGAAGTCATGGAAAAATCAAAAACCAATATTAAACAGCAGGGAAAAACCTCCCCCTTTAATGAGGGATCAAGGGAAGCACACAAGAAAAAGATAGGTGTCTATGTGTGTCATTGCGGCGGTAACATATCCGACTATGTGGATGTGGATAAGGTTCGCAAAGCTGTTGAAAGTGAGGATGGTGTTATTCTTGCAAAAACCACCATGTTCGCATGTGCCGACTCGAATCAGAAAGAGATGGTTGAGGATATTGTAGAACAAAAACTCGACGGTGTTGTTGTCGCATCCTGCTCTCCCAAACTCCACCTGCTCACTTTCCGTGCCGTAACAGAGCGTGCCGGGCTGAACAAGTACAACTATGTTCACGCCAACATCCGCGAACAGGTTTCATGGGCCCATTCCGACAATAAAACGGGAGCTACCGAAAAAGCAATAAAAATAGTAAGATCGGCAATTGCAAAAGTGCGTGAAACAGAGTCTCTTGATCCGATAAAAGTTGTATCAACAAAGGCTATAGCTGTCATTGGTGCCGGAGTAGCAGGAATGAAGGCTGCGATCAAACTTGCCAAATCGGGTGTTGATGTGTTCCTCATCGAAAGGGAGTTCTTTGTCGGAGGCAGGGTTGCACAATGGGATAACCTTTGTGTAACCGATGAAACAGGCAAAGAGCTTGTTACCCGCCTTTACGATGATGTCACGTCGCATAAAAACGTAACCCTGTTCACCGGTGCCGAAGTAGTGGAGAAAACAGGAAGCGTAGGCAATTTTTCTTTGAAAATAAAGATAAGGCCGAGATATATCAGAATGCAGTGCAACAAAGGGGAACTGCAAAAAGCTATTGATGTATGCCCCGTTGAAGTACCCGACAAGTTCAATTTCAACATCACAAAGCGGAAAGCGATCTACCACAACTACCCAAGCGAATACCCCCAGCTTCCTGCTATCGAAATTGAGAACTGCACCCATTGCGGGAAATGCGAAGAGGTATGTAACAGCATCGACTTCGGTCAAAAAACAGAATATCTGAATATCAAAGTCGGCTCAATACTGCTTGCTACGGGATTCGACCCATACGAACCGGAAAAAGGGGAGTTCGGTTACGGTGAAATAGACAACGTGGTCACCCTTCCGCAGTTCAAACGCATTGTTCATTACAACACAAGCGACAAACTGATGTTCAAGGGCAAGGAGGTGCACAACATAGCATACATCTATTGCGTGGGAAGCCGGCAGGTTAACGGGGAGAACAAGTATTGCTCAAGATATTGCTGTACATCCAATATCTACACAGCCATAGGTGTAAAGAAAAAATACAAGGATATCTATAATTTTCACTTCAACAGGGGAATACGAACTTATGGTAAACAGGAAGTCTTATACGATGAATCATCACGGCTCGGGGACATTTACCTTCAGTCATTTGAAGACAGTCCGCCGGAAATTGAAGTCATTGACGGAAGAACAATTGTTTCGATAAACGATATCCTTACAGAAGACAAAAAACTCGAGGTTGAAGCCGACCTTGTGGTTCTCGTCACAGGAATGGTGCCGCGCAAGGACAATTCCATTGGAAGCCTGCTTAAAGTGCCGAAAGGAAGGGATAAGTTCTTCAACGAGATACACATGAAACTGCGCCCGGTTGAGACAGTCATCGACGGAATAACCATAGCCGGTGCAGGACAGGGACCTAAGAATATTGTGGAAAGTATGACTTCAGCCCTTGCGGCTGCAACCAAATCGTACACCATAGTGGCTTCCGGTGAACTTGCTCTTGAGCCAACCATTGCTACAGTTAACGAAGATGACTGTGAATGGTGCGGTAAATGCGACGAAGCGTGTCCGTACAGCGCGTTCATTCAAAAAGAAGTTGACGGCAAGACGGTTGCCGTAGTGAACAGATCGATATGCAAAGGATGCGGAATGTGCCTGCCTGTCTGCCCGTCGAACGCCATTGAGCTTATCGGCCTGACAGACAAAGAGGTTGAGAATATGATCGATGCTTTGACGGGGAGCCCTCTCCCGACCTCCCTCTGAGGAAGAGGAGATAATAATGAAGAAGTTTATGCACTTCATGAAAAACAGTTTTTGCTCAACTTGACGGCTATGGACAGGTCAGGCGGGCAAAAATCATGACAAAACACCACCTGGAAATGACCGGTAAACACAATTAGATATGGAACGTAACACGGCAAAAATATTAAAAGAGAAACGACCTGTACCCAAAGAGGTAACAGAGCGGTTGAAATATTTCACGAAAACAAAAAAACAGATCCTCAACGCTCTGAAAGAGGAAGACAAAACAGTGCCTCAACTGGCGGACGAACTGAATATTCCTCCCGATGAGGTAATGTTTCAACTGATGAGCCTGTTAAAATACGGTCAGGTACAAACAGGCGAACAGGACGATATGGACGAATATTTTTACTACAAAATAAAAAAGTGATGGCAAGGATAAATCCCGGTTTTACAAAAGAGCTTAAGAGTTTCGGGGCTTTCGATGTGAATGCCTGTTACAATTGCGGCAATTGTACAGCCGTTTGCTCACTGTCGGATGAAGATAATTCATTCCCGCGAAAGATGGTACGTCTGAGTGTGCTCGGCCTTGATAATGAAATAAAAACATCGCTGGAGCCGTGGTTGTGTTACTACTGCGGGGAGTGCAGCATGACATGTCCGCGTGAGGCAGAGCCCGGTGAACTGATGATGTCCCTGCGCCGCTGGCTGATAGCCGGATATGACTGGACAGGTCTTTCCGGACTTCTGTACCGTTCTCTTTCAGCAACCCTTACAGCATTCGTACTTCTGGTAGCAGGAGTGATCTGGTTTGCAGCCGCTCAGGATTTTAGCATTGAAAGTCTTTTGCATACAGGCCACTACTTTGAGATGTTCGCCATTGCCGGAGTTTTCACTTTCATCCTTTTACCGAATATTTTCAGGATGTGGTTATTTACTGTTCATGATAAAAATGTTAAAATCCCCGTAAAAACTTATTTCAAAACACTGGGAGAACTTTTCGTCCACATGTTTACCCAGAAAAGAACTCTCGGATGCGACGACAGCAAAACACGCTGGCTTGAGCACCTGATCCTTGTTATCAGCTATCTGATGCTACTTTTTACCACCGTCTTTCTTGACTGGTTCGGCACACAAAACCCTTTCATAATTGCCATAGGTTACATCGAGAGTGCTGCTATTTTTATCATAACTATGCTATTTGTGACCGAACGCTTCCGCAAAAAAACAGAAGTGAGCAAACATTCTCATCCAAGCGACTGGCTTTTTGTTGTATGGTTATCGTTAATGGGATTAACAGCCTTTTTTGTTCGCCTGTTCATCGACATGGACATTCTTGAAAACAATGTCTGGCTCTATATAGTCCACCTCATCATTCTGGTTCAGTGGGCTCTGATAATTGTTCCGTTTGGTAAGTGGACACACTTCCTTTACAGGTCTTTTGCAATGTGGTTTTTGAGGTTGAAGAAATGAAAATACCCTCCTTCGTTCAAATAACAAAGGAGGGTACGATCACTGTGAAATGAGAGAAATCATTTGCTGTCCTGCTTTTTTGTATCTTTGGTTTTTTCTGTCCTGTTCTCTGCTTCGCCTTTTGGGAACAGTCTCTCCTTAAATTTCTTGATGTCTGCTTTCAGTGAGTCGAATGCGCTCTTACTGTCAGACTTTGCTTCTACAGATTTTTGTATCTCATCGATAGCTGTTTCAAGAACTTTGTAGTCTTTGTCGCGTTTGCCGTATCCCATATCTTCTGCAAGAAGCAGCTGATAACGGGCATTCTTAAGAAGGTTCACGACCTTATCGACATGCTCATGATCTTTGGCATCTATCTTAGCTGCCTCGATGATCATCTGCTCAGCTTTCAGCACAGGCAGCGGCAATACGGTCTTTTCCACCACGATAGAACCGATAACCTGCTGAAGAACTGCCTTTGCCTCCTCCGGCTTGTCCTTTTCAAGCAAAGCAACGGCTACCTTAACTGCCTCAGGATAAGTTACTGTAGGCAGGTAGTAACTGCTGATTATCACTTCACTTCTCAGGTCACCCAAAAGCTTGGCTGCAACCTGGTAGTAACCGTCATCCATTGCCTCTTCAGCAGCCTTCACCACAGCCCGAACCGTTCCGATGTCGGTAACAAGCTCGTCAGTTGTGAAGTTCGCATCCACCGGAATGAAGCTGAGTGACGGGTCTTTAGCCAGCATCACCTCAAGCTGTCCGATTAGTTTATGACCAAGGTCTATCGCTTTCTTTTTCTTTCCCGACTCCACTAACTGCAGAAAAGTTTGTGTCTCGCCAATAACACTCATTGCCTCATCAGACATCTCCGATCGCCTCTTTACTATCTCATCCAAAATTGCAGCATAGATCTTAGCATTCAAAGTATCAACACTCATCTCGAGTGTTTTTTCCTTTTGAGGCACCGGCGAAGTATCTTTTTTCAATGAGTTATTATTGCAAGCACTTAATGCGACAATAGCTAATCCAATGAATAATGAACTTAACTTTTTCATAACAAATACAATTTTTGTGTTTAACATATTTTTCCGTTCATTTCAGTCATGATCAAATTTTGTTCCAGACTGTATCCACAGAAAATATGTCACATAAACCGCACTGCAATCAGGTCATTATGACAATGTTAAAGAATTTTAACTGAAGATTTTTCAGTTAAAACACCCCAGAAAATCTATCCTTCCGGCATTCCCAGGTTCGTATATTCATCAGTTATCTTAAAATCATATTCAGGATATTCATAAAGTGACAACCTCGGCTCCGTTTCAGAGATCGAATAGCCCCAGATGCTTTCATAATCCGAAATATCCTCGCCCATGTCATCTAACTGCTGAAGATACTCACTGATGGATTTGGATTCGATGATGATCACCTTGTCCATTTTTTTCAGTATGGGACTGTGGTTGCGTGTGTGGTCAAGTTCGAATTCCAGTATCCGGCGGCCGTAACGCGTGATACCGATGGTACGGAAAGTAAGGCTTTTACCCACTGCAGGAAGGTTGAGTACATTCCTGTCGGTACCGAGGAACGACAAGCCCGATCTTTTCAGCAGGTCACATATCTTCTCCCTGATGATCTCCGCATGATTCGAAAAATCACGTATCTCATCGTAATACTCCGGCGGGATGTTCCCTAAAACCTTCTCCTCTATCTGTTCCTGGACGGCTCGTTCGTTAGTGGCAAAATTAAAGCTGTTCTCCATGTAACCTTTCACACTGAATGTGTAGTAGTTAAGCACACCGATACCGTTCAGCGTCTTGCGAAGCTTTGAAGAGTGGCCGCGCCGCGAGGCTGCTGCCGTGAATACCAGCTGGTTCGTCACTATCCACCCTGCCTCGTTAAGTCGCTTAACAGCCTCTTTTGCTTCGGGTGTTACCTCCATCGGCGATTCAAAGTGTGTCTGAACGATGAACTGTTTGATACCTATCTTCGATGCTTTCTGCTTAAACTCTTTCAGAATGGCGGTAAAACTTTCGGTTATCCTTTGCGGAAGATAGATCGGAAGGCGTGTACCCAGCCGAACCCTTACTATCTCAGCATATTTCTCACCCTCCTTACGTTTCTTGTTTGCTTCTTTTTTCCTGTATGCCATATCGTAAACCGCATCCAGAATATTTTTCATCGATCTCTCGGAGCTCATGAAAGCATCCCCTCCTGTGATAAGTATATCCCGTAACTGTGAGTCATTCTCGAAATAGTCGAGCAGCCGCCTCAATTTTTCTTCCCAGGTCTCTTTTGGTTTTAGCTTATCAAGATTGAAGTTCAGGTTGCCTCTTTGAAAATCATACATCCTCTGGCAGGAAGCACAAAGTCCGCCGCAGGCACGTCCCATGGTATCAGGAATAAGAATGGCCACCTCGGGATAACGCCTGTGCACATTGTGATGCGAGGGCAATATCCAACCTGCTGCATTCGGTTTACCGGGTTCTACGATATCCTCTTTTTCCCAGGCTACAATATTTCCAAACTCCTCAATCAATTGTTCACTGTACAAAACATAGTGTCTTATGGCAAGATCAGCCCCGACGGCGAAATAGGGAACGCGCACATGCAAAAGCGATAAGTAGTAAGGATTAACAAAAAACGGTATTCCTTTCTCCTCAGCCTTATACAAAAGTTTCATTGTATCCGGGTCAAGTGAATACCCGAGAAGCTCGTTAAGAAGGTCCGGTGATCTTACTGCAAAAGACAGGTGAAAAACATAGTCGTCCCACCAGTCAAGTATTTTCAGATATTTTTGTTCCCGGCTCATATCCGGAGTGAAAGAATACTTTTTACTTATGATCTCTCCTGCATCGATCTTATCGATCATTATCCTGATTATCCTTTCCCTGTTCTCTTCCCTCAACTGCACGATGCGGGGATCAAGGCCTGTGGTCCATCGGTCCATCCACTGTTCTACCTGCTCTTTACCGGGGATTTTTCGTTTATACTCACCTCTGAACTGACGAAAAAGATACAGCATATCCATAAAAAAATATGGCTTTGCCCCTCCTGTTCCTTCCGAAACGGCAAGCCATATCATCTTTATGGGATTACTCACTGCCAACTCACCCCGAAGGTTCAGGTCGTTAAACTCGCGACCTGCATTGTCAATATAATCAAGTATCCTGATAGTGGCAAGATCAACCCATGATAATTTTTCAAATGCCTTTCGGCCTGTAACTTCACGTTTGTAAAACTTATAGGCATCAGGTCGTTCCTTTAATACTTCCATAACATGGTTTCGTACTCCGATCAGTGCTTCCGTAGGATTTTTGGAGTTTCGCATTATCTCGTCGAGAAAAGGATTCTCTTTGAGAAGCTGTTTTAAAAGAACATGTGATTTTACGCTTATTGCGATCCGGTCTAATTTGTGGACTTCAAAATTCATGATGGTCATTTTTAGGATTTAAAAGATAGTATTTTTTGTACACTATTCAAATGATGTGTCAGTGTGATATCCAAAAATGGTGTATTTATATCTTTAAACGGAGGCAATAAGGTAATAAAGTTTGGGTGTTCAAGGAGGTTATGCATACTAAGGTTTTTTTAGAAAAATAAGGTTTCATCGATATTGCTACAGAACCTTATTTTTCAGTTAACCTTAGCAGCTACAACATCAAACGATAAATCAACCTTATTACCTTATTCGTTCGTTTTTAACACATTATCTCTCATGCAAAAAACGGGATGACCAACCAGCCATCCCGTTAAATACAAAACTCAATTACTGCTATTTGTACTCTGCAATTATTCCTTTCACATCTTCGGGCGCCACACGTCCGTAAACCTTTTCACCAACGGTAACCACGGGTGCCAGACCGCATGCACCCACACAGCGTAGACAACTGATCGAAAAATCGCCGTTGGCAGATGTCTCTCCTACTTTCAGGTCGAGCAGGCGCTTAAACTCATCAAGTACCTTTTCCGCTCCGCGAACATAACACGCAGTACCCATGCAGATGGATATCGGATATTTTCCTTTCGGGGTCATGGTAAAGAAAGAATAAAATGTAACAACACCATAAACGTGAGCCACTGATACATTCAGCTCTTCGGCCACTATCTCCTGCACCTCGGCAGGCAGGTATCCGAATATTCCCTGAGCCGCATGAAGAACATTGATGAGTTCACCTTTGTCGTGGTTGAACTTTACACAAATATCACGCAACTCCTGAACTTTATTTGCCGGTAATTTTATATCTGCCATTTTGTTTTTCGTTTTAATGTTTTGTCATGGTTTTTGCAATGCTCCGCTGCAAAAACTCATGTCAAAACAGTTTTCCTTATTTTTTGATTTTCCGGGACGTTGTCCCGGGTTGTAAAATACCACCCCTACGGGGCTTATATCTCGATCTTCTTTTTCTTGTCAAAATAACTGGTGTGCAACAACTCGTGCGATTTATGTCCGCAAGGCTCGCCGAGGAACTCCTCATACAGTTTTTTGATGTACGGGTTCTCATGCGACTTACGGATAGTCTTTCCTGCATCCTCTTCGTAGATTGCTTTCTGACGCTTCTTAAGTACAGTCACATCACCGTGGTGATACGGTTGTCCTCCTCCTCCGATACATCCGCCCGGACAGGCCATTATTTCGATAGCATGGAACTGTGACTTGCCCGCCTTGATATCTTCAAGCAATTTGCGGGCATTTCCTAAACCATGTGCTATTCCTATATTTATCGGTAATCCGTCGAAATCAAGGGTTGCACTCCTGATACCTTCCATGCCTCGTAATTCTTTGAAATCCACACGATCAAGTTCTTTTCCTGTATGAAGTTCATACGCAGTACGAACGGCTGCTTCTATCACACCTCCTGTTGTTCCAAAAATTACTCCGGCACCAGTTGACTCTCCCATAGGTCGGTCAAAATCATCATCAGGAAGTTCAGTGAATTTCAGGTTGGCATTTTTGATCATCTGGGCTAGTTCGCGTGTTGTTATCGAAATATTTACATCAGGATCACCATTCACGGCAAACTCGTCGCGCGATGCTTCATATTTCTTGGCAAGACACGGCATTACCGAAACAACAACAAGGTCTTCACGCTTGATCTTAAGCTGATCGGCAAAATATGTTTTAGCAATTGCACCGAACATCTGCTGCGGAGATTTTGCCGTTGATGGAATTTCCTTCATCTCCGGAAAATGATGCTCGAAAAAGTTCACCCAGGCAGGACAACATGACGTAAGTATCGGAAGCTTAACCTCTTTATCCCCGGCCAGGAACTTACTCAGTCGCCCAAGCAGTTCCGTACCCTCTTCGAGGATCGTAAGGTCAGCAGCAAAATCGGTATCAAAAACATAATCGAAACCTATCTTACGCAAAGCTGATACCATCTTACCTGTAACAAGAGTTCCCGGTTCCAGACCGAATTCTTCACCAAGAGCAGCACGAACGGCAGGAGCAGTCTGAACGATAACTGTTTTTTTCGGATCGATAATGGCATCCATAACTTTCCATGTATGGTCACGCTCGATCAATGCTCCCGTAGGACAAACAGCCACGCACTGTCCGCAGAACGTACAATTTGTATGGTCTAGGTCCATCTCAAAGGCAGGGGCCACGACTGAATTAAATCCGCGGTATATAGCCGATAAGGTACCCACTGTCTGCACATCGTTACAGGCTGTCTCACACCTGCGGCACATGATACATTTATCCATCTCACGTATGATCGCCGGCGAGTGGTCTGACTTGTAATGTGATTTCTCGCCCTGATAATGTATCTCCCGGATACCGAGATCCTGCGCCAGGGACTGAAGATCACACTTCCCCGATTTTGCACAGACAAGGCACTCGAAAGGATGGTCGGAAAGTATCAGTTCCATAACGGTACGCCGGGCATTCACAACTCTTACAGAGTGGGTATTCACCACCATCCCTTCTTCACACTCGGTTTTGCACGAGGGAGCAAGATTCCTTCTTCCTTCAACCTCAACCACGCAAACACGACAACCTCCGGGTTTATTCTCAAATTCCATGTCATCGAGCTTCATGTAGCAAAGTGTGGGGACATCAACTCCTACCGTCTTTGCCGCCTCCAGTACGGTTGTTCCTTTCTCAACAACTACCGGAGTATTATCTATGGTCAATTTTACTATATCCATTTGTAATATTTTAAAATCCGTAACCTCAGTTACTCAATAAAAATTGCATCAAACTTACATTTCTCGAAACATGCACCGCACTTGATACAAATGCTCTGATCGATAACATGTGGCATCTTCTTCTCACCTGATATGGCATCAACCGGACAAACACGGGCACACAAAGTACAGCCCACACAAGCATCCTCCTTGATGATGTACGACATCAACGCCTTACACTGTCCTGAAGGACACTTATGGTCTTTAACGTGTGCCAGATATTCATCGTAAAAGTTGTCCATGGTTGACAGAACAGGATTCGGCGATGTTTGTCCCAATCCGCAGAGAGAGGTGTCCTTTATCACGTTTGCAAGATTACGCAGCTTCGACAGATCTTCAATAGTACCTTTACCCTGGGTGATGGTATCAAGCATTTCGTAAAGACGCTTGTTCCCTATACGGCACGGGGCACATTTACCACATGATTCCTCAACCGTAAAATCGAGATAGAACTTAGCCACAGAGACCATACAATCATCCTCATCCATCACGATCATTCCGCCCGATCCCATCATAGAACCTGAAGCAAGCAGATTGTCGTAATCAATAGGAATATCAAGATGTTTTTCTGTCAGACAGCCTCCCGACGGACCACCGGTCTGTACCGACTTGAATTTTTTTCCTCCTTTAATACCACCGCCAATATCGAATATCACCTCACGCAGGGTTGTTCCCATGGGCACTTCTATCAGTCCTACGTTGTTTACCTTACCTGCAAGGGCAAAAACTTTTGTTCCTTTACTCTTTTCTGTTCCGATACTGCTGAACCAACCGGCACCTTTAAGCAGGATAACAGGCAAATTGGCATAAGTCTCAACATTGTTCACATTGGTAGGAGCACCTTTGTATCCGCTTTCGGAGGGAAATGGAGGTTTAACTGTAGGCTCACCTCTTAATCCTTCCATCGAGTGGATGAGAGCAGTCTCCTCACCGCAGACAAATGCACCTGCACCATAACGAAGCTCAATATCAAAACTGAAACCTGTTCCGAAGATATCATCCCCAAGCAAACCGTACTCACGTGCCTGATCGATAGCTATCTTCAAACGCTCGATTGCAAGCGGATATTCGGCACGTATATAGATCAGCCCTTTGCTCGCTCCGGTACAGTAACCGTTTATGGCCATTGCCTCGAGAACAGTATGCGGATCACCCTCAAGAATGGAGCGGTCCATAAATGCACCGGGGTCTCCCTCATCGGCATTACAAACAACATATTTCTGTTCGGCTTTGACCTTACGTGTCAGCTCCCACTTCAATCCTGTGGGGAAACCGCCGCCACCGCGTCCGCGCAAGCCTGACCTCTTGATCTCATCTATCACCTCTTCGGGAGTCATCTCCAATGCTTTACCCAACGCCTGATAACCGTCACGGGCAATATATTCATCGATATTCTCAGGATTGATGAAACCGCAATTACGTAAAGCAATACGGATCTGCTTTTTGTAAAACCCCATGTGTTTTGAATCCGAGATCTTCTCATGTGTTTCCGGATCAACATACAACAGGCGCTCAACTTTACGCCCTTTTACAAGATGCTCCGAAACCAGCTCTCCTGCATCAACCGGTGACACATGTACATAAAAAGTATTGTCGGGCACCATTTTCACTACCGGACCTTTTTCACAAAAGCCGAAACATCCTGTTCTCACAACCTGTACTTCGCCCTCGATTCCGTTGTCTTTGATGGCGTTTACAAGGTTCTGAACGATATCTTCGCTTTGTGAAGCCCGGCAACCGGTACCTGCACATACAAGAACCTGATTTTTATACTTTGCCATAATATCAATTATTCTTTGTTATGTTCATCAATAGTTTCGTAAGTGACCGGTATTACACCGTCAACAAGTTCACCGCCCTGAATGTATTTTTCGATTATCTCTTTGGCCTTTTTGTCATCTACGTAACCAAAGATCACAGGTTTTTCGCCCGGCAGGGTAACCTCAATTGTCGGCTCTGCATAGCAATAACCCATACATCCCGTTTGTGTGACTACGGCATCAATAGCACGATTGTCGAGTTCATTCACAATGTAGTCCATTGTTTCCTTGGCACCCGATGCAATACCGCATGTTGCCATTGCCACTTTTATCTGAACCATACCCTCGGGATGATCACTCTTCTCCCGCAGATTCACTTTCGACTGAAGTTCTTCCCTCATCTTTTTGAGGTCGCTCAATGATTTTACTTTAGCCATTATTAAATAGTTTATATTGAAACCTCTTTTCTGTCTCAGCTTTGAAACAAGCCGATTGGCATTTATTCTTTTAAATCAATTATTGATTTTTTTCTTTGTTGCAAAATTAAAGAATTGAGTCATTATTGTAAAGCAAACCATTGAAGAAAAAAGTAGTTATAAAACATATTTATGGGTATTTTCTATTAAAGAAATTTTTATAAATATGATCCTACATCTAAATTTGCAAATAATAAATACGGATTTTCTGTAATAAAAGTTAGGAGTAAAAAGAAGCCGGAGTTTAACTTTGAATTTTTCCCTGACTATGATTTAATCAA
>Ga0256913_10000173_pt1 | contig 30643 bp, 29 predicted proteins | sample Axial_MatmetaG_FD_185970 | JGI IMG/M metagenome (GOLD analysis project Ga0256913, IMG submission 185970) | Deep-sea worm associated microbial mat communities from Axial Seamount, Juan de Fuca Ridge, Pacific Ocean - Axial_Mat | ecosystem: Environmental > Aquatic > Marine > Oceanic > Microbial... | reverse complement strand
CGGAACTAGCTGTCTTTTTCATTGTTTCTCCTTGTCTGTTTTGATGTCTCTCTTATCTTCGCTCTCCTGCAACTCTGCATTTTATAACAAAAACGCTTTTTGCAGGCTGGAACTACGATAGGAGTACTCACAATTCAAATATTACATAATATGAACTTAAACGGGACTGAACTATCCTATCATGGAATAGATATCGTCACTAATCCGTCTCTGTGATGGTGATACTCTTTCTCATCCTGCCATAGTAGAGAGGCTCTCTCTCATATGGAGCGTATCTCTCTCCTCTGATGGAGATATACTCCTCTTCCATCTGTGCGAAAGGGTGCTTTTGCATGGGGACATTGGTGGCGACTCCTCCATGTATCTGATGGAAAGTGGCTTCTCCGAGTAGGAGAATCGGTGTGAAACTCCCGTTTTCCATGACCCTCCTGAATATATCGTGGTTGCATAGTCCACCTCCCGGAGAGCGGAATTTCTCGCAATATCCTCCGATGGACAGGTAGTCGTCCCTTCTCATCATGAAACAGTTGCTTTCATGTATCGTGGCGAAATACCCGCCACGACTCGATAGGGCTGTAGAAGATATGTCGAAGAGACGGTATCCATCCTCTCTCCAATCGATATCCGCCAGAAGTCTATCCTCCGTATCCCTGTCGTAGCCTTCGGTCATGGATATATTCTGTACTTTCGGCCCCAGATGCATACCTATCGTGTAGATAAAGGGGTGCTCCGTGGTGGAGGATACGGATAGCGAATGTTTCAGGATGCAGGGAGACAACATCCTGGCCCCATCTATCAGTACGAGCACATAGTGGCTTTCGCACGAGCGTACCACCGCGTTTATCGCCTCTACCGGAGAGGGTGAGGATGGTGAGAATCTGACATATCTGAAGTTGTCGCCGAAACTCTCCACCATCTCCATACCGAGGATATCTCTCGACCCGTTGTCGATGGCTATCACCTCGTACTCGTCGGCATCGACTCCCTGATACTCGGGTGAGAGGGTATATAGAGTTCTCTCTGCCTCTCTGCGCATATTGTAGAAGTTGACCACGACACTCAATCTCCTCCTTTTCGGACCCGGCAAAGATGCCGAACGGAGTCTCAGATACAGGGTGAGTGCTTCAGCGTCGGAAATCTCTTTCTCCATACCGCTGAAGTGTCTCAGCTTTTCGTCGAAAAACTCTCTCCCGGAGTGCGGATGGATTCCCAAAGATGCCACCGCTCTCTCCACACTCTCTATATAGGCGTCTTTATCCATATCGAAAGAGACTATTGGAAACGGCTTTTTTCTATATATTTCGAGAAGTTTTTCATTGTATCTTTTCCATATGGAGATGCCCTCTTCCTTGGGCATGGCATCCCGTCTCATGAGTGAACCCGCTGTCGAGGCTGGATGTCTGAATGTACCCAAAAGAGCTATATCGACCCTCTTTTCGAGACCTTCTATCCAGAAATCGAGAGTGAAGAGGCTTCTCGGGTCTTTGAAGGCTATCACGGAGGCACCTTCACTGATGAGGCTCTCTATCACACTATCCCGTCTCTGTCTGAGAGCGTCGTTCCAGACCGTCACATCGACAGGCTCTCTCCATGAACCACCATTGAGCGAAAGCAATTCGTCGTCGAGCTTCACTATATCGGGATGCTCTCTGTTTCCTTTGCGATTGTGCGGGTTGAAAGAGGATACATCTCCCGCGAATATACCCATAGCTTCCAGAGTTCCCATCAGAGAGCTCGTTCCGCTTCTATGCATCCCCAAAACTACGATACAGAGAGTTTTTCGTCCGCTCTCTCTCCATGACAGGGAGTATCTCTCTTCGAGTACTCTCTTTTGCAGAGAGAAGGCTTTGGCGATTCTCTCTGCCGGTTCGGGTGGGCATACCGTACCGTTTTCATATGCCGAGATGACCTTCTCCAACTCGTACATGTTATCGATAATCCTCTTTTTCCCCTCGTTGTCCGGTCTCAGAGCGTTTAGTTCGCGGACTATTTCGGTAGTGGTACATCCCAGACTTCTATTTTCTCTCTTCCGGGACATGGGAAGGTTGTCGATGCGTAGAGAGGTGGTGAGAGTGGAGAGTACATCCCTCTCCATATGAAATATATTCAATCTCTCCCTTCCGAAAAGCTCTTCCATATCCAGCAGGAAACCGAGGTAGTCGAGATGGGATTCGAACCATCTGTCGTCCATCATTTCGTCGAAGGTGAGATTCGAACCATAACTTTCGAATCCATCGACTCTGATATTTTTGATATTTTGTCTATATAGGCTTCTCATAAACGATAGAGGCTCCCGAAACCAGACCCATATTTCGATATCGAAAAAGTCGTTCAGGAGTTTGAGAAAAGATTTCGAGAGTGAGGAGAAGTTTCTCCAATGGTTGTATATCCCCTCGGTAGAGAGAAATATCGTATCCGTATTTTCCCGTGTTTCGTCGATGACCTCTTCCAGCTTGTCGAGAAAGTGGTCGAAATCCTCTCTTCTGAGTGCGGGTATTATCCATTGATGTTTGGGAGCGTATGTCTCCAGCTGTACTTTCGGATAGAGGATACCCCTCTCCAGAAGCGAGTCGTAATTGTCGTCGAGAAAGAACTGTATGCTGGTGGTACCCGTTTTGGGAGTACCGCAGTGGAGTATGATTTTGGAGACGCTCTTCGCTCTCTCTGCGATGAGAGAGAATCGTCGCTTCTCAGAGGTGAAATCTCCACATGGAACCACCTTTTCGGAAACTCTGAAATTTTCATAAAATTTCAATGGGCTGTTTCTCGAAATTATATCGTTGGCTTTGGCGACGGCATCCGATATGGCGGTAGAGTCGGAGTCCGTTTCCGGCCGTATGCCGAAAGGCCCCAGAGTGTCGTGATAGTGCAGTACCATTATCGGTTTCTCTTCGTCGAGAGATGAGGGTACGATTCTGCGATGTATGGGGCAGTTGAAGTTGGCCGAAAGAGCTCTATACTCCATATCCGCCGTTACGAGCGCCAGAGCGAAAGATATCTGATCGATATGTTTCTCTTCCGAAGAGTTGCGGAAAAGCTCTCTCGTATCGTGTAGCCAGACAGCATGCCTCTTCCACTCCGCACAGAGACGCTCCAGATGTTTCGTCGGTATGGAGTAGAAACCTCCGTTGAAGTAGTTTTCGGGTACTTCGGCCTCTCTGATGTCGAAGTCGGTAGGGGCTTTTGGAGGAGTATCCACTTCCGCTTTCTCGAAGATATTCTCTATCGTCTCTATCGAAGGGTTGGGAGCATCCGCTCTCTTGGCATATACGACGCTATCGGCATCGTCGAAATAGGGGATGGGAGAGGAGACGAACATATCGCTATCCAGAGCCACTATCGAATCGTACTCATCGCATACAGAGGCGAGATTCGCGATAGCCTCTATCTTGTTGCAATATTTGCCGTCGAGATAGGGTCGGATCGTTCTATATCCATACCCCTCCTCTTCGAGCCAGGAGATAAACTCTTTATCCACTCTCGAAGTGCAGTTCACCACTATATCTTCTCTTTTGACACCTCCGCAGACGGATAGCGACATCAGAAGTATTTCCGCCTGAAGATAGTGTTTTGGCAGAGAGTCGATGGTAAAGGTGTAGAGTCTCCTCCTCTTTCGTATCTCCTCTCTGGATATGGATTGTTCCGGCAGAAGCTTTTTCAGATGGTTCGCTATCCTGGAGCGTATATCGAAATAGGCTTCGTCGGAGAGTGAAGCTCTCTCGAGTCTCTCCGTCAGTCGCAGACGGGCTCCAATCTCTCCGTGAAGAGACCTCTTTATATTTTCCAGACTCCTCCGTGCCTCCTCGTCGCTCATCTCGTGAGATTCGTTCATCCATCTTTCGAGGTCGAAGGCGAGATTGCGGTCGGGATACTCTCTTTTGAAATATTCGAAATGTTTGGAGAGCATATCGGGATTTTCGAGCCTGAAATATATGATTTCCGATTTGAGTCTCAAAGCTTCGAGTACGATATCCCTGTCGGGCTCTCCTCTCTCCTGCATCGCTACAGCTTCGTCCAGTAGGAAGATGGCGTCATCGTATCGGCATAGGGATTGGGCTATACGGGCGCGCATTATCAGATTTGGTGAATCTGTCGGAAGAGATTCGACTATCCGTCGAGCTCCATCGATGTCGCCTTTTTCTATATTCAATTTGGCGAGGAGGAGAGATGGATATGCGAAGTCGGGATTCTCTTGGGCGATTTTCGAGACTATATCGTCTCTGCCCGCCCTGACGGATATGTCGCAGTAGAGTCTGACGGTTCTCTCGTCGGTTGGGTCGAGCCGATATATCCGTTCGAGAGTTTCGAGAAGCTTCTTTTCGGTTCCCGATTCGAAAAAGAGGTCGATATCTTTCGAAAGTATATCGGTGAGTATCTCGATATCGGTCGCTTTTTCGACGATTTTGGTCGCCACTTTCAATCTCTCTCTGGCGCTGACCGGGCCGGGGATGGAGAGAGCGTCGAAAATCTTTTCGATATCAGTGTCGGAGAAGTGACTTTTTTTCCTGACGGGAGCTTTGTTCGATGGTGCGTGCGAGAGGGATTCCATCTCTCTCCACAACTCCTCCATCTCTTTTGCGAGATTGTCCGGAATCGGAAGCTTTTTTGGCAGGGGTGATATCCGTCCGCTTCTGATTACACTCGGAGATTCTCTGTCGAGATGAAAACCGAATCTCTCGTCTATCTCCCGTATGATGGGATAGCCACCGATAAAAGCTTCATGGGAGACCAGTAGCGTCCTCTCGGGATACTCTCTGATATGTTCGACCACTCTTCTATTGGTATTCAGCCACATACGACATGCGAGAGTCGTATCACGCCATAGAGAGATATCGTCGGACATTCCATATGCGTACTCCATGGCCGAGCGGTGCAAAAGAGAGTTGATGGAGCTTTCGTAGTGTCTGTAGACGGCTACCGTATGCGGGTCGTTCATCTTTTCGTACCACTCTCTCATCAGCAGTACGACACGAGGGTCCTTGAACCCCCACTCTGCATGCTCGGCACCCCTGTCCGATACGATTTTTGCCATTTCTCCCGATAGCTCCTCGTCTATCGCCAAACCATCGGGAGAGTCGCATCTCCAGCTACAGCCGTTTCGTCGGTATATCTCTTCGTGGAGAGTGACTATACGGTAATCTTCGAAGTGTCCGTCTCTATTGCTGAGAGCGGCTTTCATCAGGTTTCGCCCCAGGAAGAGCCCCGCATCGTGCAACTCTTTCGCCAGTACCGAAGTACCGCTTCTGTGAAATCCGCAAATTATCAGCTCTTTGGCCATCCGAAAAACCGCCTTCACAATTTTTTCGATACTCCCGGTAGATATCCATGAGCGCCCACTATATCGGATACATGGAGTAAAACGAGGTTTCCGGAGAGATTCGCTATGATAGGATATCGCAAATTCTCTTAGTGGGAGGGACGGAGTGCGTTGTCTCGGATGTGGAAAAGTATCGTTGGATATCGTATGCGAACGATGCCACGAGGCTCTCTTCGTCCCTACGGTGGGTACGAGAGTGGTGGGAAATATGGATGTGATATCCCTCTTTTCGTATAGGAATATCGAATCTTTCATATTGACGAAACATGAAGTTCTCGGCTACAGGGTCTACAAGTACTTTGCCAGAAGGCATGTGGCTCCGTTTCTCTCCCTCTTCGCCGATGGCAGAGAGGAGGGGAAAATATGGCTCGTTTCGGTCGATGAGGATGCCTCCGGCGGATATTCGCATACAGCCGTTTTGAGCCACTTCAGCCGTTCGGAGGGGATAGAGCCTCTGCATGGGAGTCTGATCTCCCGAAGCGGTGTCAAATATGCGGGGATGAGCCTATCGTACAGGCTGGCGCATCCGAGAGATTTCGTCTATAGAGGTCCGTCCGGTATAGATGCGATATTGATAGACGATATAGTGACTACGGGTTTGACTCTGCAGGAAGCCGGCGCCACTCTCGCCTCCGGAGGTGTGAATGTGCTCTTCGCCCTGACTCTCGCCGACGCATCGAGATAGTTCGATGCAGTCAGACCGAATCGGAGTGTCGAGATATGCAGTGGCAGGACAAATCTCCCCGGGCTATGATAAAATCTCCATAACGAAGGAAAAACCGAACTTTCCCAAAAGAAATGGAGCCGAGAAGGAGAATGTTTGAACAGAGCCATATATCCGGGTACTTTCGACCCGATTACGGTAGGACATACAGATATAGTGCGTAGAGCTTCGAAACTTTTCGACGGAGTCGTGGTGGCGGTGGCCCAATCGAGGGGAAAAAGGCCGATGTTCGATCACGAGACCCGTGTGGAGATGGCCCGTAGAGCTCTCCACTCCATGAAAAATGTCGAAGTGGTGGGTTTCGACACTCTGCTCGTGGAACTTTCGGAGAGACTCGAAGCCGATATCGTCGTCAGAGGTTTGAGGGCCGTGAGCGATTTCGAATACGAATTGCAGATGGGTTATGCGAACTCTTCCATGAAAAGCGACCTGGAGACCGTCTATCTGATGCCCAGTCTCGAATACGCTTTCGTCAGTTCGTCGGTAGTGAGGAGTATCCTCGAATTCGGAGGCAGAGTGGAGCATCTGCTTCCACCGGAGATACTCCCCATGATAGAGGCGGTCGGCTGATGTATATACTTTTCGAAGGGATAGATACCTGTGGCAAAAGTACCCAGATAGAGATGCTGAAAGGGTGCCGTCCCGATATCGTGGTGACGAGAGAGCCCGGCGGGACACGGACGGGAGAGAAGATACGGGATATCGTCATCACTACGGACTCCATCTCCCCGAAAGCGGAGACTCTGCTTTTTCTAGCCGACAGAGCCGAACATTTCAAGAGGGTCGTAGAGCCGAATCTCGACGCCATCGTCGTATCGGACAGGGGTTTCGTCTCTGGTATGGCGTACGCCATGGAGTCCGGAGAGGAGGATTTCGACCTATTGCTGGAGATGAATCTCTTCGCGCTCGGTGGGAGATTGCCCGATTTGGTGATCTTTTTCCATACCGACGAGGAGACTCTCGAAGAGAGGATATCCCTCAAAGAGGCGGATGTGATAGAGAGTAGGGGAGTGGAGTATCTGATGAGAGTGCAAAAGAGGATGAGAGAGATTCTCGGGAGAGTCGGTATAGAGACCGTAGAGATATATGCCGGAGACGACAGGGAAGAGATACATCAAAGGATACTAAAGTATTTGAAGATATAATATACTCTTTCGTAAGAGTCGGATAAGTGCCGTCCGACGATCGATAGAAGAGAGGGAGACTAGTATGATAAATGCACTTCGCGGAATGAAAGACCTGATGTTCGAAGATGCCGGACGATATGAGTACATAGTGGAGACCGCTTCGCGTCTGGCGAAAAATTACGGTTTCGAATATATAGAGACACCCATACTGGAAGAGACTCCTCTTTTCATGAGATCGGTCGGAGAGAGTAGCGATATCGTAGGCAAGGAGATGTACCGCTTCAGGGACAAGGGCGACAACGATGTCTGTATGAGACCGGAAGGGACCGCCGGTGTCGTGAGAGCCTTCATCCAGGCCAAACTGGACAGACAGCAGGGTCGGAAATACAGATTTTTCTATTTCGGTCCCATGTTCAGGTACGAGAGACCCCAGAAGGGCAGACTCAGACAGTTTCACCAATTCGGTGTGGAGAGTTTCGGAGAGAGTGCGCCCGAAGAGGATTTCACTCTCATATCACTGCTGGCGGATATCTTCGACGAGTTGGGGATTAGGTACAGGATAGCCGTCAACTCGCTGGGGTGTGGAGAGTGTATGCCGCGATATAGAAAAGATATAGAAGAGCGTCTTCGTTCCGTTTCCGATAGCCTGTGCGAAGATTGTGTGAGGCGTATCGATACCAATCCCATCAGGGTCTTCGACTGCAAAAACGAAAAATGCGCTTCGACTCTGAAAGATCTGCCCCGTATAGGAGACTCTCTGTGCGAAAGATGCGAAGAGAACTTTTCGAAGGTACGCTCTCTTCTGGAGACGACAGGGATGGACTATTTCGTCGATAGAGACCTCGTGAGAGGTCTGGACTACTATTCGGGTACGGCATTCGAATTCATCAGCGACGAGATAGGAGCGCAGAGCTCCATAGCCGGAGGAGGCAGATACGACAGACTCATAGGCTATCTCGGAGGCAGAGAGACGCCCGGAGTCGGTTTCGCTCTCGGTATGGAGAGGATTATGGAGTTGGTGGAACCGCCCCGTGAGGAGAGAAAAGGGATATATATGGGTGTGATGGTTCGAGAGGCTCTCGAACGGTCGTTGGCACTGGCATCCGAAGCGAGAAAGATAGGGAGAGTCGTGACGGAGTATGAGCCAAAAGGTCTCAAAGCCCACCTCAAAGGGGCCGATAGGGCAGGTGCGAGATATGCCGCGATAATAGGCGAAGACGAGTTGAGTCGCGGTGAGATATGGGTCAGAGACCTGTCGCAAAAGAGTGAAGAGTCGATACCCTTCGACAGCTTCGTGGATAGACTCCTGAGATAGAGAGCGTTTCGTGGCGGAGGTGGATATGTCCAGAGAAGGTGCGGAAGAGAGCGGTTCGGTCGTGGGAGAAGTCCATATGCGTAGAGCGGGCTTCATACTCAAACCGGACGCTCCCGAGATAGAGCCTATATTCGATTATGTGAAGAGCAGATTCCTGAAAAGAGGGATAGATGTGCTTCTATCCGCCCGCTCCGCCGAGATGATAGGCAGAGATGGCGTCCCATTCGAAGAGATGTGTTCCGAGAGCGATTTTCTCGTCTCTCTCGGTGGCGACGGTACACTACTCTCGCTCGTGAGGAGGAGTTACGGCTGGCACAAGCCCGTACTCGGGATAAATGCCGGAAATCTCGGATTTTTGGCGGATATCGTCATAGACGATCTCGACAATTTCCTCGATCAGCTCTTTGCCGGAGAGTATCGTATCGACGAGAGGATGATGATAGAGGGGTATATAGAGTACGGAGGAGGAGAAAAGAGGAGTTTCTACGCCTTCAACGATGTGGTGATAACCCGTCCCGTCATATCCAAAATGGTCGATATCAGGGCCTGTATAGATCAAAAACTCTTCAACACCTACAAAGGCGACGGACTGATACTCTCGACGCCTACCGGCTCCACCGCATACAATCTCGCCGCTGGCGGGCCGGTTCTCTATCCTCTGACGAAAGCTTTTATCATGACCCCGATCTGTCCACACTCTCTGACGCAGAGACCTCTCGTGCTTCCGGCCGATTTCGCCATCTATCTCAGCTCTCCGAACGACAGCGTAGTGGTGATGGTGGACGGACAGGATTCGTACGAGATGGATCCTGATGCGAAACTGGTGGTCAGAGGTGCCGATATAGGCGCTTTGCTCCTGCATCGGATGGAGAGAAACTATTTCGATGTCCTCAGGGAGAAACTCTCCTGGGGAGAGTAGATCGGAGGTAGTATGATTCGCAGACTCTATATCAGGGATATGGTCGGTTTCGAAGAGATAGATCTCTCTTTCTCACCGGGGCTGGTGGTATTCACCGGGCCAAGTGGCGCCGGAAAATCTCTGACTATGCAGGCGATGCTGGCAAATTTCGGATATGGTACATCCGAAGCGAGACTGTGCGAACTGGAGATGGATAGTGTGGAGTCGATGAAGAGAGACGATTTCGTTCTCGACGATATCGTGACCCTGAAAGCTATCCGCAAAGAGAGGGCGAGATACTATCTCGACGGTCAGAATATCCCCAACCGCAGACTAAAGGATATCTTTTCGTCACATGTCAAATATCTCGGAGTCAGGGATAGAGGAGGCCTCTCGGGGAGGGAACTGCTGGCGATTCTCGACGACTATGCCTCCACCTCGGAGCCGTCGTACGGAGAGCTGCTCTCACGATATCGTGAGCGTTTCGGGAGATACTCCGCGCTTCTGTCCGAACTATCCAGATTGAGAGAGGATGAGAAGAGGGTGGATGAGCTGATCGAATTCACCCGATTCGAGATAGAGAAAATATCCTCTCTCGAACCTGTGGAGGGAGAGTACGAAGAGCTCATTTCGGTCAAACAGAAACTCTCTCGTATAGACAAGATAAACGAACTCGTGGAGAGAGTCTCCATCATATTCGACTATGAGGAGGATGTGGGTGAGATTCTATCCATTCTCGGCAAGGATTCGGACTATTTCAGCGATGCCATGAATCAACTCAGGTCGGATATGGACGAGGCCGGAGAGTTGGTCGAAGAGTTGGCCGAGATGGATATAGAGCGGATACTCGACAGGTTGGAAAAGCTGGACTCCCTCATCAAAAGATACGGCTCCATATCCGAAGCCCTGAAATATATGGAGGAGAAGAGAGAGGAGTTGGAGGATTACGAAGGTATCTCCGACAAGCGTACGGAGATGGAGAGTAGGCTTCTCTCCGAAGAGAGAGAGCTCGAAGAGATGGCTATATCGATATCGAAAAAGAGAGAAGAGGTGTCGGAGTCCCTCTCCGAGGTGATGGGAGACTACCTGCGAAAACTCGGTCTTCCCGAAGCCCGATTCGTTTTCGGAAGAGTCCCTCTGAGTATAGATGGAGTCGATTCGGTAAATATAGTCATGGGAGGCTCGGGAGTCGAAACGCTGAGCGGAGGGGAGTTCAACAGACTCAGACTCGCCCTCATGAGCGCCTCCATAGGCTCGGGAGAGAGTGTGGAGGGTGTGGTCTTTCTCGACGAGATAGATGCCAATGTGAGCGGAGACGAATCGATAGCGATAGCCGATATGGTCACCGAACTCTCCCGACGATATCAGGTATTCGCCATATCCCACCAGCCCCATCTGAGTGCCAGAGCCAATCAGCATCTACTCGTACGAAGAGACAATGGCACGAGTAGATGCGAATCTCTCGACGAAGAGGGGAGGATAGTGGAGATAGCCCGCATAATCGGAGGAGACACTCCCGATGAAGAGGCTATGGCGTTCGCGCGAAAATTGAGAAAGAGAGAAGGGAGATAGTGAGTATGAGAGTGGAGATACCGGGTTATGGAAAGCTGGATTTGAGATATCTTGTTCTCGACTACAATGGAACGGTGGCTCTCGACGGTATTTTGAAGAGTGAAATCAGACCTCTTTTGGAGAGGTTGTCCGGAGATATGCAGATACATCTGGTCACATCCGATACATTCGGTACGGCCTCCAGAGAGATGGAGGGGACGGGAGCGGTGGTCAATCTGCTCGAAGGAGATGATCATACCGGACTCAAAAGAGAACTGGTCGAATCTCTGGGAGCTGAACATACCGTAGCGATAGGAAACGGTGCAAACGATTCGGCTATGCTGAAGAGTGCTTCCCTCTCGATAGCGATCGTCGGGGAGGAGGGTTGCTCCATGGCGTCTCTGAGTGTGGCCGATATCGCGGTGACATCCATAACCCACGCTCTGGAGCTTCTGCTCAATCCTCGTAGACTGGTAGCTACACTCAGGAGGTAATGATATGATCGTGGATACCCATTGCCATCTCGACGATGAAAGATTTATGGACGATCTCGACGAAGTACTCTCCCGGGCCATAGCCGACGGTGTGGAGAAGTTCATCATACCGGGGGCCGACCCCGACACTCTCGAACGGGCGGTCGAAATCGCCGAGAGTCGGGAGGATGTATATTTCGCCGTCGGAGTGCATCCATACGACGCCCATAGATACGATAGAGAGTTTCTGAAGAGATATATCACCCACGAGAAGTGTGTGGCCGTAGGTGAGTGCGGACTCGACTACTACCGGCTTCCAGACGACAAAGACGAATCTTCCCGTATCGTGCAGATGCAGAAGGAGGTTTTTATCGATCAGGTTCGGTTGGCTGATGAGATGGGAAAGCCCCTGATAATCCACATCAGAGATGCGAGTGCCGACTCCAAAGAGATACTCGAAGAGTATGCCGGAGAGAGGGGAGGTGTATTGCACTGTTACAACGCCGACAGGATACTGCTCTCTCTCGCCGATAGAAATTTCTATTTCGGTATAGGTGGAGTTCTCACTTTCAAAAACGCCAGACGGCTGGTCGAAGCGTATCCACTGATACCTCGTGAGAGACTTTTGATAGAGACGGACGCTCCCTATCTCACACCACATCCATACCGTGGCAAGAGAAACGAACCGGCCTACTGTGTATATATCGCCCGAAAGATGGCGGAGTTGAGCGGAATGGATTTCGAAGAGCTATGTTCGCTGTGTACCGAAAATACGGAGAGACTCTTCGGAGTGTGAAGATATGAAGCCTATCTTTGTACTTCTCGCCATCGTATTGAGCTTCGCAGAGGCTTTGAGTATATCCCAACTTTCCCTGACCGAGAAGTTTCCCTCATACGAGTATGTACTTCGTGAATTCGATATAGACAAACACTATATAGAGAATGTGGAGTTCGTCGATTTCGTACTCACCAACGAAGAGAAATATCGCAGATTCTACGAAAATTCGGCGAGGAGGGGCAAAAAGTATATACCACTCTTCAAAGACCTTCTCGTCTCCGACGGATTGAGCCATCTGTTCGTATATATGTCGATGACCGAATCGGGATTTCAGACTTATGCCAAATCTTCGGCACACGCGGCGGGGTTGTGGCAGTTCATGTCCGCTACGGCAAGGAGATTCAATCTCAAGGTCGATGGGAAGGTGGACGAGAGATTCGACCCTGTGGCTTCCACCGAAGCGGCTTCGAAATATATCAGGGCTCTATACTCCATGTTCGGCAAATGGTATCTCGTGATGATGGCGTACAACTGTGGAGAGGGGAGACTCAAAAAGGCGATAGCCAGGGCCGGTACCGACGACTTCGAAACTCTGATGGATAGCAGATTGAAGTATATTCCGGCAGAGACGAGACGATATCTGCAAAAGATCGTTCTGCTGTCTATGATGGGAGAGCGTATCAGAACCGCTCCAACCAAAAGAGAGAAAAAGATCAGGGAGAAGATACTTCCATCTACAGAGACTCTCGTCAATGTCTATGGCGGGAGCAGTATGAGCGAGATAGCCTCTCTTCTGGATATCAATCCCGGAGAGTTGCGCAGACTCAATCCTCAGATGATCAAGGATGAGATACCTGAAGATATCTCCATCACGCAGATATTCATACCCACCCGTACCCTCAAGAGATTCAGGGCTCTCTACCGTCCGCCTACGACACAGGAGATATTCGCGAAGAGAGGTTATAGCAAGCTGATAGCCCATGTGGTGAAGAGGGGTGAGAGTCTCAGGGAGATAGCCATGAAATACAGGGCTACCGAGCTGGATCTGATAATCGTGAACGAACTCAAAAGCAAAAAGCTGACTCCGGGGAAGGTGCTGATGATACCAGTCAGCAAAAAGATATATGAAAGCAGATTGAAATATTGAATAAAACGGCAGAGAATATGAAGCGACTCCACATTTCCATTTTCGTAACGGTGGCGATAGTATCCATGTTTTTGGGATGTTCGTCCAAAAAGAGTGTCAAACCGGGTGAGATAAGTGCCGCGAGACATAGAGCCACGATGCGAAGTTACAAGGTACACGGCAAGAGATACTACCCTACCTATGTATCGGTGGGGGATACGATGAAAGGTGTATGTAGCTGGTACGGTCCCAAATTTCACGGCGGTATCACGAGTAGCGGAGAGAGGTACAATATGTATGCCAGGACGGCCGCACACAAGACATGGCCCATGAATACCATGGTGGAGGTGAAAAATCTCGACAATGGTAAAAAGACCGTAGTGAGGATAAACGATAGAGGCCCTTTCGTCAGAGGCAGGGTTCTCGACTGCTCGTATGCCGCGGGCAAGGAGATAGGACTCGACAGGAGCGGAGTCGCCAGAGTTAAACTGAGAGTTCTCGGATTTGCCGGCAAAGTCTATAGACCCTCCAAGGGGGTCAAGAAACCATCCGTCCGCTTGAGCGATTTCGGTGTCCAGGTGGGGGCCTTCCGCAGAAAAGTGGGAGCGGAGATATACAGGCGTCTCTACGCACAGAAAGTCTCTTCTCCCAAAAATGTTATCATACGGGAGTTTTTCGAAGGTGGAGCCCCATTGTACAGAGTGTGGGTGATGGGATTCGGTTCCAGGGATGAAGCTCTCGACTTCATCGATTATCACGATATAGATGGCGGATTCATAATCAGAAAATGACAAGGAGAGTGTGATGCATCAAAGACGCAGGGTTACGAAAGAGACGGAAATATACGCATCGCTCGAACTTCGCGGAGAGGGGAGAGCCAAGATAGATACGGGTGTGGGCTTTTTCGACCATATGCTCGAATCCCTCGCCAAACACTCTCATGTCGATCTCGAAGTGATATGCAAAGGGGATTTGCATGTCGATGCCCACCATACGGTAGAGGATGTAGGGATAGTGCTCGGTGAGCTTTTCAACGACGAAGTCTATCCCGTGGAGAATATGGAGAGATTCGGGAACGCCGTCGTCGTGATGGACGAAGCGAGTGTGAGTTGCGATATCGACCTGAGCAACAGACCATATCTGCACTGTGAACTTCCCGTGAGTGGAAAGATAGGGGAGTTCGATGCGGAGTTGGCGGAGGAGTTTTTCAGGGCGTTCGCCTTCTCTATGAGAATCACCATGCATCTGATATACAACAGAGGCAGAAACGGACACCATATCGTCGAAGCGGCGTTCAAATCTCTCGCCGTGGCTCTCAGGAGAGCGACCTCCATCGATGAGAGAGCCGGAATACCGAGTACGAAAGGGGTACTGTGACTCCTATCGAGCTTATCGTCATGGATGTGGACGGGACTTTGACCGATGGCCGTATCTACTACACCTCTTCGGGTGAAGAGGTCAAAGCTTTCGATGTGGCGGATGGTCTGGGTGTGGCGAGTTGGACCAGAATGGGTAGAAAGGCGGCCATAATCACGGGAAGAGAGTCGCGGATGGTATCACGGCGTGCCCGTGATCTGGGTGTGGAGTATGTCTTCCAAGGTGAAAAACGGAAAGCCGACAGACTTATGAGCCTACTCGATGAGCTGGGATTGGGTAGAGAGAATTGCGCCGTGATAGGAGACGATCTCAACGACTACGGGATGTTGAAGATGGCTGGAATCTCTTTCGCTCCGGCTGGAGCCTCCGCCACCATATCCGATATGGTGGATGTGACTCTGAAAAAGAGAGGCGGAGAGGGTGCGGTCAGAGAGATGGTGGAGTATCTGATAAAGAGAGAGGGGCTCGAAAGCGAGTTCGACAGATTATGGTCGATAGGATAGAGATCTCTCTGATTCTGCTCATAGCTCTATTCGTGGCGGTATCCGGAACCGGCGATATCCGAAATTCCCAAAAGAGCGGTTCCGAAAAGGGTGACGATATAGTGATAGAGGGGGCGAAACTGGTGGAGGTCAACTCCAGTTCCGTTATAGACGAGATGAATGCCTCCGTCGCGAGGGAGAGAGAGAGGGTATGGTACTTCGAGGATTTCTCCATGAGCGGAGAAGAGATAGAGAGAGTCGGAGCCAGAAAGGCCCGTAGAAGCGAAAAAGAGATAGAGATGTACGGCGATGTGAATATGACTGCCGGAGACGGTTCGAGATATCATGCCGAAGATATCGTATATCTGCCCGAGAAGTCTATCTTCTACTCCAAAGGGCCCTTTTCCGCCGTTCGGGGCGAGAGTCTGGTCAGAGGTGAGGATTTTCACTATAATATATCCACCAATACGACGAGAGCCTCCGGGGTCTTCGGTAGTTTCGAAATGGCACAGAGGCGACGAGAACCGGGCTCGAACAAAGGGACGAAATGATAAGAGCTCTTATTTTGTGTCAGATGATCGTGATATCCCTCTTCGCGACGGACAAACTCGAGGTGACGGCGGACAACTTCACCCATATCGAAGCCCAGAGAAAGGCCATCTTCGAGGGGCACGCCCATGCAGTCAACGGCAAGAGTGAGATAGATGCGCAAAAATTCATAATTCTTTTCGATGAGAACAACCGTGCGATCGAGTATCGTGCCATTTCGAATGTGAGATTCGAAATCGTCAAACCCGACCAGCATGTCAAAGGCAGATGCGACAACCTCCTCTATCGAGTCGAAGAGGAGACATACAGGCTTCGCGGGAATGCGAAAATCGTGGATCTGCTAAATGGCAGAGAGATGAGCGGAGATGAGGTCTATCTGGACAACAAACAGAAAAAAGCGAGCGCGAAAAGCGACAGGAAGAGACCTGTACGATTCATATTCAAGATGAAAGATGTAGAAAAGAAAAAAGAGGGAGATTCCGGAAAATGATACAGGAACCATATCCGATAGACGCCAAATTTCTAAAATCCGCTCAGAGTATATCGGATTCGGTCGAGGAGAGCAGGAGTGAAGTGGTCTTTCTGGGGAGATCGAATGTGGGAAAGAGCTCTACGATAAATCTCCTGACAGGACGCAGAAATCTGGCGAAAAGCTCCTCTACACCGGGAAAAACCCGTTTGATAAACTTTTTCGATGTGAGATATAGATACGATGAGAGAGATTTCGATGTGCGATTCGTCGATTTGCCCGGATTCGGATATGCCCGTGTATCGAAAAGTATAAAAGAGGCGTGGCAGAACAATCTCGTCGAGTTCATACAGAATAGAGTGGCAATAAGACTCTTTATACATCTCAGAGACGCCAGACACCCCCGTACGGCCATCGATGACGAAGTGGAGAGATTTATCGGTGAATTTCTACGGCCTGACCAGAGATATCTGACTCTCTTCACCAAGATAGACAAGCTCAACCAGAAAGAGAGAAGCGCACTTTCGAGAGAGTTTCCCGGCTCGATATATATCTCCAACACCAAAAAGAAGGGTGCGGGCAGAGTGCATAGAGAGATATTGACCACCATTTTCGGAGAAAAGCCGTGACGATACTCCAAAAGGCGCGTCTGGACGATATCGCCATGATGCAGGATATGGTCGCCCAGGAGGTGAAAGAGGGGATTATACTCCCCCGAAGCGACGATGAGGTGGCTACCAACATACGCAGTTATGTAGTGGCGAAGGATGGAGATGAGATAGTCGGATATGGAGCGTTGCATATATACTCTCCCAAACTCGGAGAGATAAGAAGCCTCATAGTCTCCAGAGAGAGGAGAGGGGAGGGTATAGGTGAAAAGATTGTCGAGTATGCACTCTCCGAAGCCAAATCCCTGGGATTGTCGGAAGTGCTGGTATTGACATATATACCGGACTTCTTCAAAAAGCTGGGCTTCGAGGAGATAGAGAAAGAGACCATTCCGGAGCATAAAATCTGGGCCGACTGTATCAAATGTATACACTTTCCAAACTGCAACGAAATCTCTCTCATCTACGAAATTTCCGGAGTGGAATGAGCCGTGTTGCCATTTTTGAGAAAGGCTCTCTTCTGGAGTGGCGTCGCCATCTTCATACTCTACTATCCCATATTGATATCGGTATATGTCAAACTGCCCCTCTTCATAGGATATGCCGGATATCTACTGCTTCTGGGAATGGAGGGAAAGAGGGGATATTCGTATATCTTTCTGCCACTTCTCTATCTGCTCAATCTCGAAGCCAATCTCTCTTTGCCTCTGCTTTTGACGGTACTGTCGGTATTTATCTACCATATGATTTTTTACAATATCGTCAATATCCTCAAGAGGTGCGGAGTATGCGTGGCCTTTATCAGCGTAGTGGCGATAGATTCGATATATTTCGCTCTGATACTCGTATACGACTTCATATTCGAAGGTAGCAGTATAGAGATAAACTCTCTGCTTCTCTACTCTCTGGTACTCGATATCGTGGCGGCGGTGGCATTATGAGAACGAAGATAGTCATAGCGCTGTTCGTGATAGTCTGGAGTCTGCTCCTCGTGAGACTCTACCATATCAGTATCAAATCCAACTTCTATTACGAAAAGCTCGCGAGAGAGAATGTGGAGAGAAAGAGCTATCTCAAACCGGTCAGAGGTGAGATACTCGACAGAGACGGCAACTTTCTGGCGGTGAACAAAATCGGATTCTCTCTATCTATCAAACCGCATCTGAGTATAAAGAGAGGAGAGTTGCAGGCTCTCGTTTCGAAACTCGAAAAGTATTTTCCGGACCTCGACAAGAAGATGTTGATGGATGTATATAAGAAACATAGCTCACCATACAACCACAAATATATCAAAGTGATAGATTTCATACCGTATAGCGTGATGATGAAATACTATCCCAAACTCTCCATTATGCCCGATATCCAGATAGATACGGAGACCAAGAGATACTATCCATATGGAAAATACGCGGCCCATATCGTCGGGTATCTGGGACGCTCGAACCAGAAAGAGAACAAACGGGACAAAGTGGTGGATATCGTGGGGAAAGTGGGCAAAAGCGGACTCGAACTCTACTACAACGAATATCTCGAAGGTGAGTTGGGATATCTCGTGAGCAAGGTCAACGCCAGAAACCGCGAACTATATACGCTGGAGAGAAAAGAGCCTGTAGGAAACAGAAGTATCCAGCTGACTCTGGATATGAGACTCCAGAGATATATATTCAGACTTCTCGGAAAGAGGGCGGGTGTTGTCGTGGTGATGAAGACCGATGGAGAGATACTGTCGGCCGTCAGCAATCCCAGTTTCGACCCGAATCTCTTCGTGGGGGGTATCAGCGTCAAAGATTGGAGGGCTCTGCAGAACAATCTCGGTCATCCCTTTACCAACAAATTCATAAATGCGGTATATCCTCCCGGGTCTATCATCAAGATGGGAGTCGCTCTGGCCGTTTCGAAAGAGGGAAAGGGGATTTTGGACGAGCATGAGAACTGCAAAGGATATATACGGATAGACAAAAGCAGACACAAGTTCAGATGCTGGTCGAAATGGGGACACGGTGATGTCGATTTGAGACGCTCTATCAGGGAGAGTTGCGATGTCTTCTACTACAACAAGAGTCTGAAGGTAGGTATAGACAAAATATCAAAAACCCTCAAACGCATAGGGTTGGGGGTCAAAACGGGCGTCGATCTGCCGAGGGAATATAGAGGTATCATACCGGACAAGGCGTGGAAGAGAAAGAGATACAATCTGCCGTGGTACAAAGGGGAGACGGTCATAGCCGCCATCGGTCAGGGATACGACAATGTGACACCTCTACAGGTGGCGAGATATACCGCCTTCATAGCCACGGGCAGACTTCCCGTTCCGAGATTCGTAGAGAAGATTGGTGACAAGAAGGTGGAGCGAAAGAGTGAAAAGATACACTTCAACCCCATACACTTCAGGATTATCAGAGAAGGTATGTACGATGTCTGCAACGACAAGAGAGGTACGGCATACAAGAGTATGAGCGATCTTCCGATCGAAGTGGCGGGAAAGACCGGTACGGCTCAGGTGGTATCCATACCGCAGGATATAAAAAAGAGGGTCAAGGAGGACGATCTCGCATACTTCAAAAAGTCACATGCGTGGATTACGACCTATGCCCCATATCGAAAACCGGAATATATCGTGACCGTTCTGATGGAGCATGGCGGACATGGGGGTAGCAGTGCCGGACCGATAGCCGCGAAAATATACAGATGGCTCTACTACAACGGCTACTTCAAGGGGCATCCGCTCGCAGAGGTACAAAAGGAGCTCTCCGAAGCCAAAAGGCTATATGAAGAGTCTCTGAAAGAGATGAATATCTCTTCCGCCGGAGATGCGACACAAGGCCGATAGATGACGATTTTCAAATATGCTATCATAATACAATTTTTTTGGAGGTGAGCGACAATGTTGATGAAGGGTAAAAAAGGTATAGTACTCGGTATAGCCAACAAGAAATCGATAGCCTACGGTATAGCGAAAGCTTGCAGAGACCAGGGTGCTTCGATGGCTATAACTTTTTTGAACGAAAGATTCGAAAAGAAACTGGCTCCCATAGCGCAGGAGCTCGGATGCGAAGAGAGGCTCTATCCCTGCGATGTCTCCAAGCCCGAAGAGATAGAGGCTCTCAGAGAGTCTCTCGAGAGGGATTTCGGTGAGATAGATTTCATCGTCCACTCTATCGCTTTCGCTCCCAAAGAGGGGCTCAGCGGACACTTCGTGGATATATCCAAAGAGGCGTTCAATGTAGCTATGGATATATCTGTATATTCTCTCATAGAGATAGCCAGAGTACTCAAACCGATCATGAGCTCCAACTCGTCGATATTGACGCTCAGTTACTACGGGGGAGAGAAATATATACCCAACTACAATCTGATGGGAGTGGCGAAAGCGGCTCTGGAGATGACGGTCAAATATATGGCCGAAGATCTCGGGAGAGACGGCATCAGGGTCAACGCTGTCAGTGCCGGCCCCATCAAGACTCTCGCCGCGGCCGGAATAGGAGATTTTTCCTTCATGCTCAAATGGAATGCCGCCAACTCTCCGCTACGGAGAAATGTGACTATCGAGGATGTCGGAAATAGCGGAATGTATCTCCTGAGCGACCTCTCGGCATCCGTCACGGGTGAGATACACTATGTGGATGGCGGATTCAACATCATGGGTATGCCGGCGGTAGATTTCGATGAAAACGGCAAACCACACATGGTCTGGCAGGGAGATTGAGAAGAGGATGGGAGATTCGCGAAAAGATTCGGAAGAGTATCTGAAAAAAAAGAGATTTCTACGGAAAATACTCACGATATATGGCAGAAACGCCGTAGAAGAGGCTCTCGACGATGAAAGCCTCCGAATCTACAGACTCCATCTGTCCGTATCCAACAGAGCATCTCCCCAACTCGACAGGATGGAGAAAAAGGCACTCTCCAGAGGTGTCGAGATATTGAGACACGATAAAAACGCACTCTCCAGAATATCTGGCAACGGCAGACAGGACCAGGGGGTCGCACTCGATATAGAGATGGAGAATTTCCCCGAACTCGAAGAGTTCGTATCCCAAAAGAGTTCATATCGGATAATGGCACTGGATAGAGTGACCAATCCTCAAAATCTCGGTATGATTGTCCGTTCCTGTACCGCCGGTAATGTGGATGCCCTCCTACTGCCGGAAAAGGGGTGTGCAAGCATATCGCCTCTCGTGGTCAAAGCCAGTGTCGGAACGATATTCAAGCTTCCCATCGTCAGAGTGAAAAGACTCGCATCCGCTCTGAATGTATTGAGAGAAGATGGCGCTTCGCTATATACTCTCGATTCGTCGGCACGACTCTCCTACAGAGAGCTACCATCTATCGAAAAGAGTGTCTTCATACTCGGAAACGAGAGTGACGGGGTATCCGAAGATATCGTGAAGATGTGCGATGAAAAGATATCCATCCCCATGAACAGAGGTGTGGAATCCCTGAATGTGGCGGTGACTGCCTCTATAGTCTCTCTCTGTATGAGATAGTCTCGTAGATAGAGCGTTTCCTTCCAAATCGGTACTGTTTCGAAACAGAATCTATCATCGTACGGCCCGTATATGGAGTTTTCGATACTCTCTCATCGATAATGTGTTAGGATACTCTTTTGCATACATATAAAGGAGTCTCCAATGAAGACGATATACGAAAAGCTGGAGCATCTGGAAAAGAGTCTGGATGACGACAAACTCAAAAAAAGTGTCGAAGAGATAAAAAGAGACTTCGCACTCCTGAGGACCAAATCCGGTCTCTCTCAACTGCTCAAAAAGAAGAAACTTTCGAAGATTATCAGAAATGTGGAGTATGAGCAGGAGCTCGTGGAGTTGCAGGTGGAGTTGATCAAACTTCAAAACTGGATCTACGACAACAACAAGAGGGTGATGATCATATTCGAGGGCAGGGATGCCGCGGGCAAGGGTGGCGCCATCAAGAGATTCATACAGTATCTCAACCCCAGGAAATTCAGAGTGGCGGCTCTGCCGAAACCTACCGAAGTGGAGACGGGGCAATTCTATTTCCAGAGATATTTCAAACATCTGCCGGACCCGGGAGAGATAGTCTTTTTCGATCGTAGCTGGTACAATAGGGCGATAGTGGAGCCCGCGTACGGTTTCTGCACCAACGAACAGTATGAAAAGTTCATGAAGGAGGTACCGGAGATAGAGCACGCTCTCATAGACGACGGTATCATATTGATAAAATTCTGGTTTTCCATCACGAAAGAGAATCAGCAGAGACGATTCAAAGAGAGGATGAGCAATCCTCTGAAACACTGGAAACTGAGTCCGGTCGATCAGAAGGCGCAGGAGATGTGGGATACGATCACCTATTACAAAGAGGAGATGTTCAGCCGTACCCATACGAGCTACGCTCCGTGGATAATCGTCGATAGCAACGACAAGAAGAGTGCGAGACTGGAATCGATACGGTATGTACTATCCCAGATACCGTACGAAGGAAAAGAGCAGGCGAAGATCAATCTGCACCACGATCCCGATATCGTGGAGAGATACCACCGAAGATCGCATCAGGACAAGAGCTGAAACGACTCTTCACGAAGAGGCGAGCTCCAGTAGAAGATCGGCACACTTTTCACTCCCGTCGGATCGTACCGATTCGATGAGTCTGGAGCTCACCGGAGAGGGGTCAGAGTCGAGAAGTTCGACGATCTTCTCCATATCGAGTTCATTCTCTCTCATCACCCAGCCCATATTGCGCGAAGAGAGATAGAGAGCGTTGTGGTATTGATGATCACCGGCAGCGTAGGGGTAGGGGATGAATAGAGTCGGTAGAGCGTTCGAAGCCAGTTCCCACAGTGTCGAGGCTCCTGCTCTGGCGATGGCGAAATCGGCTCTGCTCATATACTCCGGAAGTCTGTCGCTGAAACCGAACAGTTCCGCATCCACCCCCTCCTCTTCGTAGAATTTCTTCATACTTTCGAGATTTTTTTCACCGGCCTGATGTATGATGGATATACCTCTTTTTTTCAGTACGGGTGTCAGAGAACGGGCTATATCGTTGATGGCGACAGCGCCCTGTGAACCTCCGAGAAATATGACCGTCTCTATCTTCTCCCTGACTCTGGCTTTTTCGAAAAAGATATCGGCCGTAGGATACTCCGATATGGGACTTTCGGGATCGTATGAGGATATGAACGCTCTGCTGAATGGTCTGAGGATACGGTTTAGAGTACCTACGGAAGCGTTTTGCTCATGGATGACGAGAGGTATCCCCAGAACGATGGAAGCCATGGATGCGGGAGCCGACGAATATCCGCCTACCGAAAAGACGAGATCGACCTTTTCTGATTTCAGAATCTTCAGAGATTGGAGAAAGGCTCCGGACATTTTGGATAGCGAGCCTATTTTACCGACGAAGCCTCTATCGACCACTCCTCTGCTTTCGAGAAAAAATTTCGAGCCGAAATCTGTATCTTCCTCGAACCATTTTCTATCCTGACCGGATGTCGAGCCTATATATATGAGGTCGGCTCTGCCTTTCAGTGTCTCTTTGAGTGATTTGACTATGGCGAGGTGTCCCCCCGTGCCTCCACCCGTCATCACGATCTTTTTCATATCGCACCTCCATGTGATCGTCTCTTTTTGGATACCATCAGTACCAACCCGATAGCGATAGAACCGGCTATGATCTGTGAGCCTCCATAGCTGAGCAGAGGTACCGCTATACCTTTGATCGGGGTCAGACCCGAAATTCCGTAACTGTTGACGATAAACGAGTAGAAAATCATCAGAGCCGTTCCTATCGTATATAGGTAGTATTCCGACCTGTAGAGTCCCGAGGCTATGAGGAGGATTCTGAATATGATGAATAGTATCAGCCCCGTTACGGCCACGAGACCCAAAAGTCCCAACTCCTCACTGATACCGGCGAGTATGAAGTCGGTATGCACCTCACTGAGATAGCCCAGTTTGAACTGACCGTTTCCTAGCCCCTGCCCGAAATAGCTTCCATTGAAAAAGGCGTTAAGCGAGTTGGAAATCTGATAGGACTCCGTCACCTGCGGCACTCTCAGCTTTTCGGCTATATCGGGAGGGAAAAAGCCGAGCACCCTATCCTGTATCATCGACCACCAGCTCAATATCCTCTTGATACGGTGTGGAGCGCTGAGAATCAGGAGGACGATACTGCCGGCCCCGGCTATGGCGAATACGAAAAATATCTTCACGCTCCTTCCCGCCATGATGAAAAGGGTTACGAGTGTCGCCGCCAGCACGATGACCTGTCCGAGGTCGTTTTGGATGAAGGCGATGAGCAGAATGGCTACGAATAGTACCCCGAGATAGGGGAGAAATACTTTCAACTCCTCCACGATAGAGAGTTTGCCGTGGTGTACGACCCTCCTCGAAAAGCTCCACGATACGAAAAAGATGAATCCCACTTTGAAAAATTCGACGGGAGAGATATTTATAGGTCCCAGATGTATCCACCGTTTCGCTCCCAGTACGCTCTTGGCTATGGATTCCGGCAGGAAAGGCATCGCCATCATGGCGATAAGCGATAGGATAAAGAGAGAAAATCCTATCCTGTTGAACCATCTGTCTGGGTCCATCCAGCTCATCACGGACATTATTCCGATTCCGAGTATGACCGCGGCCGCCTGTCTGATGAAAAAGTGAAGGTCGTCATAACCGTAGAAGAGTACGGTAAAGGCGGATAGAGAGTATGTGAATACGAGTGATACGGTAAAGAGAGCTACGATGGAAAAAAAGAGATATTTGTCTGACATACGGCCCTTCTGCCTCCCTCTGTATAGTAGATTTGCACATTTTTTTATTAATTAGTATCAAATTACCGGTATTATAGTCAAATTGAAGATAGATTCCACTAAAATCACAAAAAACAATAGCGGTTTCGGAGTACAATGAGACACTTTTCATTCATGGGCAGGAGAGATATAAAGCTTCTGTTTCTCTTTTTCGTCACTGTCGGTCTGATATGGCTCTTTGTCGATTCGGTACTCAATACCATTTCGTCACAGCGCAGACTCCCACCGCACTTTTCTACGATACACAACAGGGCTCTTCGCGGTTCGATAGTGTCTGCCGACAGATATACGCTGAGTCGTTCGGAAAAGAGATATACGGCGACCGTATATGCACGGAGTATAGAACCGGCGAAGATGGACCTCTTCGTCACTCTCTTTTCCATATACAGCGGTATATCGAAAAAGGATATCGAGAAGAGATTCGTAGGTAAAGATGGCAAGCCCAAAAGTGGCAGAGTGGTACTATCCAGGAGTATAGACGGAGGCAGGGCCGTCGCTCTCAGAGAGTTGGCGGGCAAACTGAGAGACTTGAGAGTCTTCAGGAGGATAGAAAACTCCCGTGGTGTAGAGGTGCTTTATGGTCTGGATGTGGTGGAAAACGGGGAGAGCAGACTTTTTCCTCTAAAAGATACGCTGACTCCGGCCATAGGCTATGTCAAAAGCGTCAACCAGGGTAGATACAGCAGAATCGTCGGTGTAAAGGGTCTCGAGAGACGATACGAGAAGTATCTCAGAGATTCGAGGGATGGATATGTCAAGGGTATGAGAGATGTCAGGGGGACAATCATACGAAACAGTTCCAGCGAGAGGGTATTTAGACGGGATGGATACTCTCTGCATCTCAATATCACCATGGAGCTTCAAAGGAGAGTCGAGAAGATACTCGACGGTATGAAAAAGGAGATAGGCGCCAAAGAGATAGTCGCGGCCGTCATGGAGAGTTCGACGGGGAGATTGAGAGCGCTCGCCACGAGTGAGAGGTACGACCCGGGCGATATCTCCAAAAACGATATCTCCAAACTCAATCCAAAGGTTACGGAGTATGCCTACGAGCCGGGTTCGGTCATGAAACCCATCACCCTATCCATAGCCATGGATAAAGGCCTCGTAAATCCGGGAAGCTGGTTCGAGACGAACAACGGGAGATTTCATATAAGCCGTCGAAATGTCATTACGGACGATGAACCTTTCGCATCTCTCACAGCCACCGATATCATCGTACACTCTTCGAATATAGGAATCACCAAAATAGGGTGGATGCTCAGTGGAAAGGAGTTTCACGATAGATTGAAGCTATATGGATTTGGTATGAAGAGTGGAGTCGACCTCTCCAAAGAGTCCAGAGGTATGATACGCTCTCCCAAACAGCTGACCAACAAGGTCAACAGAGCGACTCAATCATATGGATACGGTATGAAAGCGACATTCATGCAACTATTCAAAGCTCACAGCGCTTTCAACAACGATGGTGTCATAGTGACTCCGACACTCGTCGATTATCTCGAATCGCCGGACCACAGGAGATACAGACTCGAAAACAATGACTCTTCGAGGCGCGTAATCAGCGCATCCACAGCGAAAAAGATACATAAGATACTATCGGAGGTGGTCAAGAGAGGTACAGGTGTGGCGGCGAGATATCCGGGGCTGGATGTCGGAGGCAAGACGGGTACGGCGCATATAGCCGAGGGAGGGCACTATGTCAGGAGATACAACAGCTCCTTTTTCGGCTTCGCCAACGACGACAAAGGTCATAGATACTCCATAGGCGTATTGGCTATCGAGCCGAGCGGTCACCACAAATACTTCGCCTCTCTCTCGGCTGTACCTACCTTCAAGAAGATTGTCGACTCTCTGGTGGAACTGGAATATCTGGTGCCGAATATGGATAAGAGACAGAGAGAAGAGATGATCGAGAGAGAGAAGAAGAGACGACTCGAAGCCAAGAGAAAACAGAGAGAGAGGACACGCAGGATAAAAGCCACTCTCAAGAGACAGCGGGATGAGATCAGAAAGAGGAGCGGTGTCAAGAGACGCAACAGACCGAGAGTCGATCGTTCCAGACCTTCGGTTTCGCCGAAACATGAAGTCCGTTCGGCTCCACCGAAACCAGTCAGGGTAAAAAAGAGCGTAGCTCCGCCTCCTCCGGCGGTTCCCGATCTCTTTTGAGGTGGGTTTGAGACGGGTCAAGTGGAAGTATGGTATAGGCGGATAATATACGGTATCCAATCGATACGGGAGAAAATCCGATTCCGTTGGAACGAACAGGAGGATACGAGATGAAAGATATCCATATTCGCATATTGTCTACGGTCGCCGTAATGTCGGTCTGCGCTTTTGCGTCCATGCCGGACAAACCTTTCGTCAGTCAGATACAGCTTGGAGGAGATCTCGAAGTGGACAAGATAAAGATGCAAAATCGCCAGGTGGTGAAAAAGGCGTCCGAAGGTCTGGCGGAGACACTGCCGAAGAGGGTGGATGAATATACCACTCTCGTTTCCGTAAAGGGAACGGATACGAGGCTTATATACCGATTTGAGGTGGACGATCCTCCAAAGAGCGATGAAGAGATGAAAAAGAGGGGTATCGATATGGCACCGAGAATCCTGAAAGGGCTATGCCTCTCTTCGAGGAGATTTATCGATGCCGATATAGTGATGGATTACATATATATCAACAAGGCTACGGGAAACGAGATACTCGAAGTGGTCGCGGACAAGGATATCTGTACCCGAGAGGGATACTATAGATAAGCCCTGCGAGTCGATATCGTCATGAGCCGATATCGATCTTTTCGACTACATCGAGCCCGAATCCGCTCAACCCGACGAATTCGGCATCTACATTCGCGGTCAGGAGCCTGATACCTCTGATACCGAGCTCTTTCAGTATCTGGGCTCCTATACCGATCTCTTTGGCCTGCTCTCTCGACAATATCTTGGTGTCGAGAAAGATGAGCAGTCCGCCGTTTTTCCGCAGATACTCCATACTGTTCTTCATGGACTGAAATCTCTTTTCGTCGAGCAGCAGATCTATATCGTTTCCGATATTGTGAAATCGGACATTCTCTATTTCATGTATTTTATAGAAAGATATGACGGTATGGTTACGGCCGAGATGGTCGGAGTAGATGATTTTCGTCACCTTCACTCCGTAGAATTCGATCTCCTCTTCGGAGACTCTCTCTATCAGCTTTTCGTTCGCGAGTCTGTACTCCACGATATCGGAGATATAGACTATGGGCATATCGTGCTTTTGTGAAAACTCCCGCAGGTCGTCCCGTCTGGCCATCGTTCCGTCATCTTTTATTATCTCGCATATGACCGCCACGGGTGTGAGTCCGGCAAGTCTGCACAGATCCACCGAACCTTCGGTATGGCCTGTCCGTACGAGTACTCCTCCATCCTTGGCGATGAGAGGAAATATATGCCCTGGTCTGACGAAATCCTCTTTTCCGCTCAGTGGAGACGAGAGCATCGATATACATTCACTTCTCTCGTAGGCGGAAATCCCCGTTTTCGCTCCTGCTGAATCTATGGAGACAGTAAAAGCCGTCTCGTGCATGGAGTCGTTGCTATCTACCATAGGGACGAGCTCCAGACGCTCGGCTATCTCCGCAGTGAGTGGGGTACATATGAGTCCTCGTGCCTCTTTCGCCATGAAGTTGACCATATCGGGAGTGGAGAATGTAGCCGCATAGACGAGATCGCCTTCGTTCTCCCTATCTTCGTCATCCATCATGATCACCATTTTGCCTCTCTTGATCTCTTCGATAGCTCTATTGACTCTCTCGATAGCTATTTTTGACATATAGACACCCTTTGTTAGACTCTTTTATCTGCTTTTCAATCGTAATTATAGCGAGTGAAAAAGTTTCGTCGGACATCGTGGTAGTGTCTATGTCTCCTCTACGCTATAATTACGGTTTATATAAATGAAGTTCGACGATAGATAATGTCGATGGGAAAATAGCGGTCGGGAATCTCTTTTCGGGATAGAAGCGGACAAGAATACGAGGAGTCTCTTTTGGTCGGTGGTCTCTATGATCTGTATTACAGAGAAGAGCTGAATCAATCCTATACACGGTATATATACCTGATCGCCCTGTTGCCACTCATTATATCCATCGATTTTTCGGATTTTGAAAAGAGTACCTCGATAAATGTTTTTTATATACTCTTTTCGGTCGTGGCGTTGTTTCATCACCTCATTCTGGTAGAGTTCCCCGGACTATTCGTAAATGCCCGCAAATACACGATTATCTTCATCGATATATTCGGAACTACATTCATGATATATCAACTGGGTAAATATGGCTTCATTTTCGATCTACTATATCTATGGATAATTATCGGCAACGGATTGAGATTCGGTCAGAAGTATCTATACTATTCGATGTTTCTCACGATAGCGTCGATACTCTTTCTATATATAAAAAGCGAATATTGGCATACACATCCGGATTTGATCCTATATATGATGGTCACATCGATCGTATTGCCTCTCTTTACACTCGTACTCATAAAGAGGCTCCAGAGAAAGAACGAAGAGTTGAAAGAGTTGCTCGAGATACTCGACAAACAGTCCAAAATAGATCCTCTCACCGGTGTCAACAACAGACTCTATTTCGAACTGGAGCTCAAAAGATTGATGGATGGAAATATACCGTTCGCGCTTCTCTTCACGGACCTGGACAACTTCAAGGATGTAAACGACCTCTATGGACACGACCAGGGAGACGAGATATTGAAAGAGGTCGCGAGAAGATTGGGACGCTTCGTAGATGGAGATAGTTTTCTCGCCAGATTGGGGGGAGACGAATTCGTGATTGTGACACGAAAGGATGGAGATGAGCTGGAGAAGATGGCGGGTCTCATGGTCGAAGCTCTATCCCGACCATACAAAACCGCAGCGGGAGTGAAGATAGAGAATTTGTCCGCCAGTATCGGAATCAGTAGATATCCTCACGATACGAGGGATCCTTTCATGCTCAAAAAGTATGCCGACCAGGCTATGTACAAGGTCAAGAGAAGTGGTAAAAACGGATATCTCTACCATAAACGATCCCATCTCAGAAGAGATGAAAAGGAGATTTTGGAGATTCCCGACCATCGGGGAAGTGAGAGATAGCGATATGGCGGATGGGGAGAGCGGTTGGAGAGTATTGGGAAGAGAGATTCTCTTCTATCCGATAGATGAGAGTACATGCGATACCATATCCCTCATAGAGGAGGATGGATATCCCGATAGATTCGAAAACTTCGAAAAATCGGAGTGGAAGGATATATCCTCCAGGCGGGTCAGATACTTCTCTCCGGACTCTCTCGGCGATCCATCCGTAAATCGCAGATGGGGGATGGAGATAGAGGATACCCTTTTGATCTATAGCGACGGTGGAAATGAGATACATTACTCTCGTACTCCTACATGCAACCGTGATATAGTCAAATTCTGGATGTTGCATACATTCATACCCATGCATCTGGAGATATGCGGTGAGATGACTCTTCTGCACTGCGGGGGTGTGTTGAGAGACGGGAGAGAGGGCCCCTCCATACTCTTCGTCGCTCCGGCGTTTGGGGGCAAATCGACTCTCGTCTCCCACTTCAGCGACAAAGGCCATACTCTGATATGCGACGATTTCGCCGGTATAGTCGCACATAGAGAGGGAAGAGGATATCTGTCGATACCGTCGTACCCCCACATCCGTATATCGAGAGACCCCGAATCCCTCGGCGAATATGTCGGAAATTTTTCCAAAGAGCCCCGTGAAATAGGAGCCATCTTCTTTCTCGATAGGGTAGAGCCCGATTCACGGGTGGAGGTAGTGAGACTCCAGGGGCATGAGAAATTCCATATTCTCAAACTATCATGTTTCGTGGACTTCTCTTTTCTCAAAAGGGAGAGAATGGAGATACTCTCCGATATGGCGAGGAAGATACCCATATACAGAATCGAAGTACCATATGATATGGAGAGGCTCGAAGAGGTGTATGAAACCATACTATCCATCTCCCGGGAGGAGATATCGTAATCAAAGAGTATTGTATGTAAAATATACGC
>Ga0256913_10000171_pt1 | contig 30654 bp, 24 predicted proteins | sample Axial_MatmetaG_FD_185970 | JGI IMG/M metagenome (GOLD analysis project Ga0256913, IMG submission 185970) | Deep-sea worm associated microbial mat communities from Axial Seamount, Juan de Fuca Ridge, Pacific Ocean - Axial_Mat | ecosystem: Environmental > Aquatic > Marine > Oceanic > Microbial... | reverse complement strand
ATGTCGGCTCGTCACATCCTGGGGCTGGAGAAGGTCCCAAGGGTTGGGCTGTTCGCCCATTAAAGTGGCACGCGAGCTGGGTTCAGAACGTCGCGAGACAGTTCGGTCCCTATCTGTTGTGGGCGTTAGAAACTTGAAGGCACCTGACCCTAGTACGAGAGGACCGGGTTGGACATACCTCTAGTGTACCTGTTGTGGCGCCAGCTGCATCGCAGGGTAGCTATGTATGGATGAGATAAATGCTGAAAGCATCTAAGCATGAAACTCAGCCTAAGATGAGGTTTCTTTTAAGGGTCGTTCAAGACTAGGACGTTGATAGGCTGCAGGTGTAAAGTCAGTAATGGCAAAGCCGAGCAGTACTAATTACCCGTAAGCTTTCTTCTTAGCATATTCTTGTTATAATCTTTTCTGTATTTTCTTTCGTAATATGTCTTTAAAATTTAATCCTCCTTCGCCGAGGCTTCGGAGGATAAAAGATTTTATGGTGACTATTGCGGAGGTGTTCACCTCTTCCCATTCCGAACAGAGAAGTTAAGCCCTCCAGCGCCGATGATACTGCCCAAAAGGTGGGAAAGTAGGTCGTTGCCAATTTTTTATTAATCCCGGTCTTATTTAGGATCGGGATTTTTTTTTAATAAATCTGGAACTGAGTCGTTTTTATTTCTGAGTACTGTAATTTTCTTGCTACTTTTGTGATTTTATTGTAAACTTAATGATAAAATATATCAAATATCCTGTACTGTTACTCCTATTCCTGATTACAGAACAAATTTTATATTCTCAAGACTCAATTATAGCTTCTCTTGACTCATCAAAAGTTTACTATTTCAAAAATGACCTTGAACTTAAAGGTGTTGATCTTTTTAAAGAGATTGATACCCTGATAACAAATGTTGAAAAATATGACCCTCTTATGAAGCCGGGAAACTATTATTCTACTCTTGGCAATCCTGGTCTTGCTCACAATAATATGGTCTTTTCTCCATTCATAAAAAATGGGCTTGATTATGGCATTCATTCCTTTGACAAATATCTTTTTAATAACGACAGCGTCTCCTACTATTGGCTAGGAAGGCCGTATACAAACCTGTTCTATGTGATGGGCCCCAAAAAAGAACAGAATCTATTGATAGATCATTCACAAAATATTGGCAATCTTATAAAAATAGGGCTAAACTTCCGATATATCCATTCTCCTGGCTTTTACCTCAGGCAGAAAGCTGATGATAAAAATTTTGTCTTTAAGGCAAGATTTCATACAAAAGATTTTAGATATATGGTACTGGCAAATTATATGCACAATAAATTGAAAATAGAAGAGAGTGGTGGAATAAAATATGATTCTGTATTTGAAGAAAATGTTAAACCGCAAAGAAACGGTATTGAAGTAAATTTACAGGAAGCCAATAACCTTGTTAAAGAAGACAGCTACTATGTTAAACAGCTTTTTGCCCTTTCGCGAAAGGAGACTATGAATCCGGTTGACACTTCAAAAACAAAAGCATTAGTAATCTCTCCCGGATTAATCTCATTATCAACTCATATTTCAAATTTTCAATATATATTTGAAGACACTCCACAAGACAATAATTTCTACCCTTATACATTCGACACATTGAACAATACTCACGACTCAATCCGCATATTTAAAATTGAAAATACATTGTCGTGGTCAAATGCCAGTTTTAAGCATAAGCAAATGGTGCTTTTCGACCTTGCTGTTAAGTATCAATATGTTGAGCATTCTGATGATACATTATTTAAAAATTATTATAATCTCCTTATTCCGTCAGGATACGTCTCATTCCGGTTTATAAAAAATATGAATCTGGATTTCTATGGAAATTTTGTAACAGGAAGCGACTATGTGGGCGATTACACATTAAAAGGGAGTTTAAGATATGTAACAAATTTCGGCACACTGTCATTTGGCATAAGCTCAATACAGAATGAGGCCGGCAGATTCTTTAACCGATTTTACTCAAATCATTACAGATGGGAAAACAACTTTGCAAAGCAGAAATTCAATATTCAAAGAGTGGATTATTCCTATGAAAATTTGCAGGCTGGAGTCCAGTGGCTAAATGCAAGTAATTATGTTTATCTTGACACAATGGCATTACCTGCACAGACAGGAAGTTTGAATGTGCTTAAGATATACGGGCGTAAGAAATTCACAATTAAAAAATGGACGCTTGACCTCAGGATTATCTATCAAGGCTCTAACAATGATGTTGTACGTATCCCTGATTTCATAGGTGATGCTTCACTCTATTTTACTTCTCATCTTTTTAATAATGCTGCTATTCTACAGACAGGCCTGGATATGTTTTACAACACACTATATTATAGTAACAACTATATGCCGGCATCAAGGTCTTTTTATCTTCAGAATAAAAAGGAAACCGGGAATTATGTCTATGCAAATATCTTCCTGAGTTTACAAATCAAACGCTCCAGATTGTTTGTATCATACTCCAACCTTGGCTTTTATCTAAAAGACTTTAAATATTACACAACTCCCTCCTACCCTATGCAGGATCCCGGTTTCAGATTTGGAATCTCCTGGATGTTCTATGATTAGCTCTTATAGTCCTGACTCAAATATAAAGTTAAGATGGGTATCTTGTTTTCTTGTTACCCACACCGGAAGTAGCAATAAAGAAAGGAAAAGAACTCGTCAACCATCATTCCGATTCCGCCTGCCGAACGCCACCAATTATCATATCCGTATTTTTCAGGCTCCAGACTGATAATTCCCATTTCAAAACTATCGCCCAAAACACTTTTGTATGTTACCCAGCTTCTGCGTGAATGGACTCCAGCCGAAATAAGGTTAAACGAGACTATATTCTCTTTTCCAACCCATTTACCAAATTCCATAGCTGCCGCAAGAGTCTGGTTTTCTTCAGCAAATTTGAATCTCACTTTAACAAACCTGCCGGGCTTTATACCCAATGCCTTTAGGTAATTAATTGTTGTTCCTGCCCGGGACGAGAAACCAGTTGTGAACCGGTTTTCTTCGGTTGAAATCAGACTTGTGAATTTGTTTGTTACTATAAGTCTCCCGTTTACCTGAATGGAATTAACAAACAAATTCCTGTCTTCGCCGGCATAGTCACTATCATTATCAAAGAAAACATTGATTGAGTTAACTGTTTCTTTATCAAGCTTTATATTAAAAATATATTCAACGGATTTACTTGACACAAAAGCTCCTCCGGTATATCTGCCGTTAATAATCAAATTAAAGTGGGCAAATCTCCCGTCTGCCTTTGTTCCTTTAGCTTTAATAATAATTTGCAGAGAATCCCTTTTATTGTCAATTTTAAACAAATCAGGATTAATAACCAGCGTGGAATTTGCATACAGCCACCTTCCTTTTCCAGGGTTGCCATTCTTGTATTTGTTAAAATAACCTGCCACATCTACTTGCTGACCGGAATAGATATTTCCAACAACAATCAGGTTATCTATTTTATGGAGTCTGTCTGCAATCTGCTCCAGTTCGCAAGCATGCAGCCAACCCTCAACAATGATATTATCAGTCTTAACTGGGGCATTATAGTCAAGGAATGAGGTAGCCCAAAATAGGATTCCAAAAAAAATAATAGACAAAACCAACAGGATTAATATTATATATTTAACTTTCTTCATAGTTGTTATATAATTATATTTAAAATACCTTCCGGTTTTTCTTTCCACAGGCCATTCAAAACCTTACAGGAATTTGAACTCAAACATCCCAATTTACAGATTCTGCAATTTTACTTCTAATCTTTTCAGGATTCAGCTGCATAAGTCTACTTCTACCTTAAATCAGTCGAACTCACTTCGGAACTCATCAAACGCCTTTTTCATAAAATCATCGGCCTTTTTATGAAATCTGTCAAAAGCATTTACCATTTTTTCTCCTTCGGGTGAAAGTTTTGTTCCACCCCGCTCCTTTCCCCCCCTGCTCTTTTCAAGCAACTGAAAGCCAAGCTTTTGCTCTATCTCTTTAAAATCACCCCATGTACGACGATAAGTTATTCCAAGGGCTTCGGTAGCAGCCATCAGAGAACCATGCTCTTTAATGGCTTTCAACATCTGCCACTTACCGTCTCCCATAATTCCTTCACCTTCTTTTGTAGAAAGCCATATCTTATAGTTGAACCTGTTGTTCCGTAATTTATTATTTGAAGACATAATTACAAGTGTTTTGGCAAAGGTAGAATTATTTGCTTTTCCTAAATTGTAAAAAATCTTAAACAATTATAATTCCAGGCAACGAAAATTTGAAATTTACTTGAAATTAACACAATTTATGTTCCGGATAATATTCCTTAAATAATCAGATGATACAATATCACCTTTAAAAAATATACTATTTTTACTGCAAAAAACAAAACATGACTAACAGAGAACTATTTTTCAGATATATGGGACTACCTTCATCGGCTCCCCTCGCAATTGAAATGGAGCGGGCAAAGGGAATTTATATATACGACATTTCGGGCAAGGAATACATTGACCTTGCTTCGGGTGTAGCGGTAAATAATACCGGGCACGGAAATCCGGAGGTAATAGCAGCTGTTAAGGACCAGGTAGACAGATATATGCACCTGATGGTTTACGGCGAATATATTCAGGCTCCGCAGGTGCAGCTTTCAGACGAACTAATCAACCACCTTCCCGAAAGTCTTGATTCGGTTTATTTTGTTAATTCAGGAAGCGAGGCTAATGAGGGTGCGATGAAACTCGCAAAGCGACACACAGGCAGAACTGAAATTTTTGCTTTCAGGAATGCTTATCACGGAGGCACACAAGGTGCTCTTAGCATTCTCGGGAATGAAAAACTTAAGTATGCTTTTCGTCCGCTTTTGCCAGAAACCAGATTCCTTGAATTCAATAATTTTAATGAACTGAATAAAATTACTGATAAAACTGCCGCAATAGTCATTGAAACTATTCAGGCCGAAGCGGGAATTATTCTTCCTGAAAAGGATTTCCTGAAAGAATTGCGAAAAAGATGCGATAAAACGGAAACATTGCTTATCATTGACGATATCCAGATGGGGTTCGGACGAACTGGCAAACTTTTCAGCTTTGAAAACTTCGAAATAACTCCAGACATCCTCACTCTTGCAAAAGCAATGGGTGGGGGAATGCCTATAGGTGCTTTTATTGCTTCAAAACAAATTATGAACTCCTTGACAATCAACCCTAAACTGGGTCATATTACAACTTTTGGAGGACATCCCGTAAGCTGTGCTGCTGCTTTGGCAAATCTCAAATTTATCACAAGAGGAAAGCTGATTGAAGACTCAAACCGCAAAGGTAAATTGTTTAAAGATTCTCTTAAAGATAATCCGAAAATCATAAAGATTCGTCAAGCCGGCCTGATGCTTGGATTGGATGTTGAAAACAACAGTATAATGGATAAACTTATAACCAACTTTCTAAAAAACGGGTTGATAACCGACAGATTCCTTTTTAGATCTAATGCTTTCAGAATAGCTCCTCCTTTAATTATCACTGATGATGAAATATACAAGACAATTGATCTTATTGTAAAAAGTATTGGTGACTTGTAATGAAAAACACAACTATTCAGCCTTTTTGTCAGCTATTTATTTTAAAAGCTTAAACATCCCTGCCTTTTTGACGGCCTTTCCAATAAAAGCATCACAAATCATTTCATTTTTTTGATTGGAACAGAATTTGAAAAAGGGTTGTGCAGATAAAATGAATTAATAACAAAAAAATAGGAGGACAGAGTTATGTTACCAGTAATGAAAACAAGAACATTTCTGCCGAATACGGCTGACGACTTTTTCGGAAAAGATCTTTTTTCAACATTCTTTGGCGAGAAAAGAAATACCTGGATACCGACAGTAAACATTGTTGAATCGGAAGACAAGTTCAGGATTGATGTTGCTGCTCCCGGACTCGGCAAAGGTGATTTCAAAATTGAACTTGATAACGATGTAATGACAATTTCTTCAGAAAAAGAGTTTGAGAACGAAACAGAAAACGAGATTTACACAAGAAGGGAGTTTGGCTACAACCCGTTCAGCAGATCTTTCGGATTACCCGAATCGGTTGATGGTGAAAAAATCAAAGCTTCTTACAAGAACGGCATTTTGAGCGTAACCCTGCCAAAAAGAAAAGAGGCTATCGTTAAAGCTCATAAAGAGATTAAAATATCTTAACGAGAAACAAGTCTTAAAGAAAAAATACGGTGATTATTCATCGTATTTTTTTATTTTCAGAAAACAGAAACCTTAACGTATTTTTTAGGATTTTTTCTAATGTCTTCAAGTAAAAGGTCAAGGTCTCTTGCCGACTTTTGAAGATGGATATAAAGCGAATCATCTTTCACAAGCATTCCAAGGCTACCCTCTCCCCTGTTTATACCTGCTGCGATTTCAGAGAATTCATCCATTGCCCTGCTTGCCGACAACAATGATTCGGAAATGCGTGCTTTAGCTAGAGTATCGCTTAATGCGGAAAGATTGGACAATATATTATTAAAATTATCCTGATTTGACTCAAGTGTCAAACTTATGGACTCAATATTTTTAAGAATTCTTTCTATTCTAGTCTTCTGGCCTTGCATAAGGGTATCAAGAGTTCCGGTTGTATTCTCAAGATTTTCAAATGAATTTGCAAAATGCTCAACACTTTTAGCAATATTCCCGCGATTTGTTTTATCAAATAAATTCTCCAGCATTGACATAACGGTATCAATGGAATTCATAAGATTTTCAGCTTTCAATTTTAGCGGTTGTAATTCACGACTAACAGCATCTTTTATTGATTCCTCAACCTGAGAAGCAAGTGTATCACCGGGCCGAGCAAGTTCATTTGAATTACCAAGCTTTATCTCAATTGCTTTTGATCCGAGAATACTGGAGCTATATATGCGGGAAACTGAATTTACAGGAATATCAACCTTTGTTTTTATTACAATTTCAACAATAACGTCAGTTGCTCCGGATGAAGCAAAACTCATATTCCTGACCCGCCCTATCTCAAGTCCGTTTACCAAAACAGGATTTGATTTTTCAAGTCCGCTCACATCTTTATAAATGGAATAATAAACCAGTTCGTTTGAAAATATATCCTTACCTTTCAAATAGTTGAACCCCCAATACAGAATAACAAAGGAGGCAGTCACAACAAATCCTATTATAAACTCTTTAGATATTTTCAATTTACAGTATTTTTTTTACAAAAATAATTCAATTTTTAACATATTATTGAATTATTGCGGAATTTTATTTTTCTTGAAGTTCCTTTGCCTCTTTTATACTAATTTTTTCATCATCAAGAAACGCCACAATAAAAGCATCCTTAAACCCCTTTTCATGCATCTCAGTTTTTAATAATGAAGCATCTTTAAAAGATGTAAAGTTACCAGAGGTGTATTTATACAGTCCATCCTGCCTAAACATTATAATATCGCTTAAACCTCTGAACTTTCTATAATCAAGAGCACGCTTTTTTTTATATGAAGCAAACTGCACGCGGAAATAAACAACCGGTTTGGCTTCTTCCTTTTTTTCAACAACCGGTTTCATATCTTTATTCAATTCTTCAAAGTCCTGCTTATATTCTTTAAAAGCCCGATATATTGCCGAAGCCATATAATCCTGACCCTGCTCCGACATTAAAAACTTTTCTTCATCAGGATTACTAATAAAACCAAGTTCGACTAGGATGCCGGGCATCGTTGTTTTATATAAAACCCAAAATCCTGCCTGTTTTACACCTCTGTCTTTACGGCCGGCACGGTTACTAAACTGAAATTCTACCTTTTGAGCAAGGTCAATGCTTTCATTTATCGTTGCACTCTGGAACATAGAAAGCAAAATATAATCTTCATCTGAATTTGGATTAAACCCCTCATATTGAGTTTTGTAATCCTCCTCATAAAAAATTGAAGCGTTCTCTGTTTTTGCAACATTAAGATTATCCTGAGTTTTATGAAGTCCCATAACGTAAGTCTCAGAGCCATAGGGTCTGGAAGATTTATTTGAATTACAATGAATGGAAATAAATACATCAGCTCCACTTTCGTTAGCTATCTGTGCTCTTTTATGCAGTTCAATAAAAACATCAGTTTTTCTGGTATAAATTACTTTAACATCATCAAAATTATCTTCTATATATTTTCCGGTTTTAAGAGCTACACTTAATGCTATATTTTTCTCCTTCGACCTACTGCCAATGGCTCCAGGGTCTTTACCGCCATGTCCGGCATCAATTACAACTTTTGTAATTTTGTTGTCAACCTGAGCAGTTGCTTTCAGGTTGATTATCAGGGAAAAAAATAAAATACCAAAAATTAAAAATATTCGTTTCAACTTAATACTATATTTTGTTTAGTTTTGAACCATAAAAATTTTCTATTGTGTACCCTGCAAAGTTAATATTTATAAAAAAGATATAATATAAAATTGTCAACTGAATTATTAACAAAAAAAATCGTTAGATTATTATTCCGGCTGGTTTGTATTCTTTACCTTCCAATGGCAGGAGCACAGGACACAATTCAAAAAGTTATCCCTGATACACTTTCTTTGGAACAAAGCGATACGTTATCGTTAGCCAACGATTCCATAAATTCCGGGATATCCCCGGATGCGATAAAAGATAGGGTTGACTACTCTGCAAAAGACTCTATTCATTTTGACATATCATCTCAAAAAGTCTACATGTATAAAGATGATGAAATCAGCTATCAAGATATCAAGATTACAGCCGATTATATTGAAATCAATTTTGGCAGCAGCACCTTAACCGCCAAAGGTTTAACAGATTCATTGGGTAATGATACGGGGTTACCGGTTTTCACAAGAGGGACAAACAGTTTCAAATCCAAACAAATGAAGTATAACTATGAGACCGAAAAAGGGCTTGTTGAAACTGTTCTAACGCAGGACGGCGACATGTATCTTCACGGAACGACAATTAAAAAGCTACCTAATAACATAATGAATATCTATCAGGGGAAGTTCACTACATGTAATCTTGAACATCCACATTATGAATTCAGATTTAAAAAAGCCATAGTTATTCCTGATGATAAAATAATAACAGGGCCTGCTTATTTTGTTGTGGAAGATGTTCCCACTCCCATCGGGGTTCCTTTCGGGATGTTTCCAAACAGTAAAGGTCAAAGATCAGGTATCATTATCCCAACCTGGGGCGAGTCAACACAAAGAGGTTTCTATCTTGAAAACGGGGGCTACTACTGGGCAATAAATGATTACATGGATTTAACAATAAAAGGCGATATATATTCTTTGGGTAGCTGGGCAATCAAGCCAAGCATGAACTACAGGAAAAGATACAAATATAATGGCTATTTTAATGCTAATTATTCTATAAATATTCTGGGAGAAGAAGGCTCACCCGATTATTCAAGAAATCGTGATTTTTCAGTCAGATGGATACACAATCAGGATCCGAAAGCAAGACCCGGAAGTAACTTTACTGCTAATGTAAACATTGTCAGTTCGCAATATAATAAGTTCAATCCGGTCAATTCAAATGCCTATCTTTCAAATACTTTTCAATCAAGTATCAATTATTCGAAAAGCTGGAACGGAAAATATTTTCTGAATGTTGGAGGTAACTTATCTCAAAATACTATCACAAAGGAATTAAACCTTACACTTCCCTCATTAACATTCTCGGTAAATCGCTTCTATCCGTTTAGAAAAAAAATTCAAATCGGCAAACCAAAATGGTATGAGAATATAAGCGTCAATTATAATGTTACAGGACAAAACCTAATTAGTACTTATGACTCCCTGTTTTTTGATAATGACATGTATAGCAAAATGAGAAACGGGATTAAAAACAATGTCCAGCTTTCTACCGGATCAATAAAACTTGCAAAGTTCATTGTTTGGACAAACAGTTTCAATTATGCTGAAAGATGGTACGGCCAGAAACACATTAAAACCTGGAACAACGACACGATAATAATAAACGGCGAACCTGTTGCCGGATATGTTGGGGTTGACACGATTACCGGATTTAATGCCGTGCGGGATTTTGGCTTCACCTCAAGTTTAAGTACTACAATGTATGGGATGTTTGCCTTTAAAGGCGGGCCTATAAACGCTATAAGGCATGTCTTCAAACCATCTCTGTCTTTCTCCTGGCATCCTGATTTCAGTGCACCGGAATGGGGCTACTACAACTATTACATAAATGAAAGTGGGAATAAACAAAGGTATTCTTACTATGACGGTTTTATTTACGGAACTGCACCTGCTGGAAAATCCGGCAACGTAGGTTTAAGGCTCAGTAATAATTTACAGATGAAGGTAAGAGCAAGAAAAGACACCATCACAGGAACAAAAAAAATCACGCTTATTGATGATCTTTCAGTTGCAATGGCATATAATCTAGCTAAAGATTCGCTAAATCTAAGTCCTCTGACTATTACAGGATATACTACTATTTTCAAAAAGTTAAATATCAGGTTTGGAAGCTCATTCGACCCCTATGCACTTAATGAAAAAGGAAGGCGGATCAATAAATTTGAGTGGACTGTTAACAACAGACTTTTCAGACCGGAGATGTTCAAATGGACAGTAGGGCTAAACTACAGTTTTTCATCAAATAAAAAAACAAAAAAAACCATAAAACCTAACACAGCCTCCGAGCAGGAAATTGATGACCTGAAGCAAAATATGGAGGGTTATGTTGACTGGGATATTCCATGGTCTTTCCGTTTTGGATATAATCTGAATTACACCACCACATATAAATATTATAACGGATATACAGATTATGAAGTTGATAAGGTGAGAACGCTGGTGCAAACTCTTTCCTTTTCGGGAGATGTAAATATAACTCCAAAATGGAAAGTAGGATTTCGCTCGGGGTATGATTTTAAAAACAGTGAGTTCACTTATACATCAATTGATGTTTATCGTGATCTGCATTGCTGGGAAATGCGATTCAACTGGATTCCTTTTGGCTTTAGGCAAAGCTGGAACTTCAGTATAAATATAAAGTCAAGTCTGTTACAAGATCTCAAACTTGACAAGAAAAAAGATTTCAGAGACTATTAATCAATATATTACAAACTATGAAAACAGTTATTCAAACAGAAAAAGCACCAAAAGCCATCGGCCCCTACAGTCAGGCGATTGAAAACAACGGAACCCTTTTTATTTCCGGTCAGGTTCCAATTGATCCCGAAACAGGAAAAGTTATTAAAGGAGGGATTAAAGAACAAACGAGGCAGGTTATGGAAAACATTAATGCAATTCTAAAAGCTGCCGGCTATACATTTGACAATGTCGTAAAATCAACCTGTTTGCTCGACAATATGGACAATTTTGCTGCTATGAATGATATTTACGCAGAATATTACCCGACAAGCCCTCCTGCAAGAGCTGCCTACGGAGTTGTCAAATTGCCACTTGGTGTGATGATTGAGATTGAAACTATTGCAATGAAATAATTTTTTACTATCTTTGCTTTGAAAATAATTCTGCTTATTTAATTAAATTCATAATTTATGAAAAAGATTTTCATTCCCATTCTATTTGCTTTTATTCAATTAAATGCAAGTTCACAAACCCTCGCTGCTTTCAACGATAATGTTCATCATTTCTGGGCCTTTGAAGCCGGTATTTTTACACAACTCGAATACCTTGAGGTGAAGGATTATCAGGTTGGAGGTATTTTAATTGCTTACATTGATAATGGAGAAAACCTAAAAATTTACAGGAATGGGAAAGTGGAGAAACTCATTCAGGGAAGCCCAATAAAATATACAGCGACAGACTATCTTCTCGGCTATTCCATATATGAGCAACTTAACGTATATGATAATGGTAAGACCAGAATACTTAGTACCGCTTGTGACGGGTATATTGTGCAGGATAGTTTAATTGGTTGGCACGACAAGATAAAGCATACGATTGAGATTTATTATAATGGCCGAATTTATAAAGTTTTAGACGGACTGATATATAATCCGCTAAAAGTATTCAAAGCTGGTGACAATACAGTAGCCTGGGTTAATAGCTCAACCCAGAGCTTTTCGGTATTCTACCATGGAGAAACTATTATCCTTGATGATTATTCACAAGAGATGAATTTTGATGCCGGCCGCGACATAGTTGCTTTTTACGACACTCCCGATCAGGTGTTTAATGTTTTTTTAAATGGTGAAGTTACCGAAATTGAGCCATTCATTCCAAAGTCATTCAAGGTCGGTGATGACAGGCTGGTTTATGTTGACAATATGGGGAAGCTCAAATACTTTGATAAAGATGGTGTTACAACCATTTCCAATTTCGAACCTAAGTTTTATGATGTCGTTGACATGGTAATGGTTTATGAGGAACAGGGTTTTTTAAAAACCTATTGTAATGGTGAGGTATATGTTATTGAAAGATATATTCCTCAACCATATAAACTTGATTACAATACAATTGCTTATCTTGACCAAAGCAGATTTCTTAAGATATTTCAACAATGCACCGGAACAACGGTCACGAATGAAAGAATTAATGAAATTTCTTTAATAAGAGATCTTATCATATACACAACAGGAATAAATAAAGTTAACATATATTTCAATGGACAGATATATAAGCACTGAAAATTAAAGCTATAAACAGATGAAATATAACCCCATACTATTATTATCATTAATCACAAGTTTGATTTTTTCATCTTGTGGCTCCTACAAAGTTTTAACCGGTAGTGTCAACTATGATGCACAAAAGAAAAATGAAATTATTAAATCGAGCGAACTTAAATCTTATTTGTCCGAGAAAGCGAAACTAAAATTTGTTCTAAGAACACCTCCCGGATTTTCATCATTACCGGAAGAAAAACAAAAAGAGATGAACCTGATATTTGCACAAGTGGAAAAAGAGCTTATAAAGAGAGGACATATCGTGAAGGACAGGGTCTTACTCGACAATCTTATAGAAAGTCACAGTTACAACCTGTCTGAAACAAAAGAAATTCTGGATACTGACATAATTCTGGAAATTCTTGACGTCAGATTCGACATTCCAAACCATATTAAGAATTTCAAGATAAAGGAAAAGCAACTTAACACAACATTCGACAACTGGATGAGCATTAATTATGTTGATTGCCAGCTTTCGATGATGGAATGCAGAATTACTCTTGCTGAGATTGGCGATGTCGGAGGTATTTTTAGGTTTTATGTATCCGATTGCGACAAAGACAAAGATTTTTATATCAAGTTTTACGAAGACTACAATGGAAATCCTGATACCGAAAAAGAAGCTTTTGTGGGGTGGAATTATGGCAACGTTTCATTTAAAACTCTGACAAACTCTTACGCACTAAATTATGAATCAAAAAAAATAGCACTGAAAAGATTGATAAACGCTTTGTTGAAAGAGTTGGATGCACACTGAAATTCATATCATAATCAAGCTTATTTCAAAATAAAATCTTTCACTTAACGCTTTTCCCAAATTGGGAATTCATCCATTAACTCACTGATTATCTATTTATTAAAAATCAGAATAAAAATCTAATATTATAAATAGTAAGAACTATCTTTGCAGTATGCAAAAATGAAGTCAATATAAAATAAATATAAATTTGAACAAATGAAAAGATTTTTATCTATCGGATTAATTCTATTTTTACTAAGTTTTCAGGCCCGCTCAGACGAAGGAATGTGGATACCCCTGCTTCTAGGCGAGCTTAATGAGGCTCAAATGCAGGCAATGGGAATGAAGATAACTGCTGATGACATATACAGTATCAACCATTCAAGTCTTAAAGATGCGATAATGATTTTCGGTGGAGGATGCACTGCCGAGGTCGTTTCCGACCAGGGACTACTTTTAACAAATCATCATTGTGGATTCAGAAGCATTCAAAAGCATTCTTCCTTAGAACATGATTATCTGACAAATGGATTTTGGGCAATGGAAAAATCGGAAGAACTTCCAAATCCCGGGCTCACAGTTACTTTTCTCGTCAGGATGGAAGAGGTAACCAATAATGTACTTAATAGTGTAACCCCGGATATGACAGAAGCCGAAAGAAAAGCTTTAATAACCCGCCATATCGAAAAAATAAAAGAAGATGCGATTAAAGACACCCACTTCAAGGCTATTGTAAAACCATTTTTCCAAGGGAATAGATATTTCCTTTTTGTTAATGAAGTATTTGAAGATATTCGGCTTGTAGGTACTCCACCCTCGAATATTGGAAAATTCGGTGGCGATACAGACAACTGGATGTGGCCACGCCACACTGGAGATTTTTCGATTTTCAGGATTTATGCAGATAATGATAATAATCCTGCAAAATATTCGGAAGATAACGTTCCATATCAGCCGAAAAAACATCTTACGATATCATTAGATGGGATAAATAAAGGTGATTTTACTTTTATTTTCGGATATCCGGGAAGAACTGAAGAGTATATTCCTTCATTTGCAGTTGATATGAAGGTAAACACAATTAATCCAATCAGAATATCACTAAGGGAAAAAAGGCTAAGCGTCATAAAAAAATACATGAATGAAAGTCCTGAAATCAGAATCCAGTATGCTGCAAAACAAGCCGGTATATCAAACGGATGGAAAAAATGGATTGGAGAAAATAAAGGGATAAAAAGGCTGCATACCATTGAGAAAAAGCAGACTTTCGAAAAAGAGTTTATAGACTGGTCTTCCCTTCCCGAAAACAAACAATATATTTCATTGCTTGCTGAATTTAATAAAACGTACGAAGATCTAAAGCCTCTTGAAAAAGACCTCTATTATATTGTTGAGGGTGGTCTTGGAATAGAAATAGTAAAATACGCAAACTCATTCAACAGCCTTGTTAACATAAGCAGTAAAAAAGATATTGACAATGAAAAACTTGATAAAACTGTTGAACGATTAAAAAAGTCTGCAACATCACACTTTAAAGATTATCAACCTGTAATTGATAAAGAAGTATTTGCAATACTATTTAGAGCTTACTATGAAAATATAAACAAAAATGAAATTCAGGAAGAGATATTAAAGCAAATAGATAAATACAAAGGTGACTTTAAGAAGTTTGCAGATGAAGTTTTTAAAAGATCAATGTTTGCAAGTAAAGAGAAAATTTTGAGTTTTCTTGATAACTATAAGGCTTCACATTACAAAAAATTGTTAAAAGACCCCGCCTATAAGATTGCAGAAGCCTTCATAACCAAATACAGATCAGATTATTATAATGGAATAAATAAATTAAATGACAGGATTGATAGCTTAATGAGAATATACATGAAAGCTCAGATGGAGATGCAACCGAACAGATTATTCTATCCTGACGCCAACTTTACTCTGAGGGTTGCATACGGAAACATTAAAGGTTATAGTCCGGCAGATGCAATTGATTATAATTACTACACAACTTTGAAAGGGATTGTAGAAAAAGAAGACCCGGAAGTTTATGATTATGTCGTTGAGGACAAGCTAAAAGAGCTTTACAACAATAAAGATTACGGCGTTTACGGTCACGATGGGATAATGCAGGTTTGCTTTATTGCAAACAATCATACAACAGGGGGAAACTCAGGTAGTCCGGTGTTGAATGCAAACGGAAATCTGATTGGAATCAATTTCGACAGATGCTGGGAAGGAACAATGAGCGACATTATATATGACCCGGATCAGTCAAGAAATATAATGCTTGATATAAGATATTGCCTGTTTATTATAGATAAGTTTGCCGGAGCAGGCCACCTTGTTGATGAAATGACAATCGTAAAAGCAAAGTAATTTCATTTAATTGCTACCAAACCTTAATCCCCATCAATATAGAAATTATTCGATGGGGATTTTTTTTAAATTCCTAGTTATTCATTTAATAACGTGATTCCGTCAAAATTTTCAAACTGCAAAAAGCATTCCACCTCTTTTCCACCCTTAGTTAAACACCTATATATCCGATGCTTAAATCAATTAATAAAATAAATAATTATATTTCCAAGCATCAGGAATACAGTTAAAATCTTCCTAAAATAAATAATGCATCCCACTTGGGAATATTTTTCCCAAATTTGGAAACACGATTTTATTTCAAAACCACATCTTACACTTACTATCAATGACTTAGCATAGTTCTCTCCACGGGCATGGTTTTTGCTAAACTCAATATTACAAAAAGAAATCAAAATTTAAGTAAAATGATTAAAGAAAGAGAGCAATTGATAAATAATTTTTTCGGAATTTTCGATGTAATAATTTCATTATTTTCATTTTATATCGCAATTCTGATTAGAAATATTATTACAGAGCCCCCGTTAGCTGTAAATAATGAATACTTAATAATAGGTTTAATAATAATTCCGGTGTGGTTTTTGCTTTTCAAGACCGCAAATATTGCAAGGATTTACAGAGCCAAGAGATATTCTGCAATCTTTCTTGAGTACACAAAAGTAGTTGGAGTTGGGGTTGGGATTCTATTTCTTTCTATCTTTACTCTTCAGCTATACGATATTAGCAGAGGTGTTATATTCCTGTTTGTTCCTGTTAACCTTCTATTATTATTTTCCTCAAGAATTGTTCTATTCAGAATAATGAAACATTTCAGAAGTAAAGGAGCGAACACCAGAAATGTACTTGTAATTGCAGATGATTCATCAGAACCTTTCTTATACAAGCTATTCGACAACAAAGAGTGGGGGTATATGGTTAAATACATAATATCAGACTCAAGCAATATCCACAGGAAATTCAAGGACAGAACTACTGTAAAGCCTGAAAAATCAAGCATAAAAAACTTACTTGCCTCTGAGATAATTGATGAAGTTATTTATTGTAAAAATGATATTAATCAATCTAAGCTCAGAAGCATCGTTTATGATTGCGAAGAAGTGGGAGTTGTTTTCAGAATGCAATCGCAATTATTCCACATGTCGGCTACAAAAGCACATTTAAGTCATTTTGGTGACACACCTTTCTTAACGTTTATGAATGCACCGTCGGATTTACTTGCATTAAAAGTAAAAAGGATAATATCATTTATGGCCTCACTTGCCATATTGATAATCTGGTCACCTGTACTTATTGGGATATCCATTTTAATTAAATTGACCTCAAAAGGGCCGGTATTTTTCAAACAAGAGCGCGTGGGATTGCGTGGCCGCAAATTTTATATGCACAAATTCAGGACAATGGTACAAAATGCCGAAGAACTTAAAGCACAGCTAATGGATGCTAATGAGGCTGACGGTCCTGCCTTTAAGATTAAAGACGATCCAAGAGTAACTAAAATCGGTAAATTCCTCAGAAAAACCGGTCTTGATGAATTACCTCAATTTTACAACATTCTAATTGGAGATATGACATTAGTCGGTCCAAGACCTCCAATTCCTGAAGAGGTAAAACAATACGAAAACTGGCAGTTAAGAAGATTATCAATGCCTCCGGGACTAACATGCACATGGCAAATTAAGCCCGACAGAAACAAGATAACATTTGAAGAATGGATGAAACTCGACCTTCAATATATTGACAATTGGTCCAACAAACTGGATATCATTCTTTTCCTCAAAACGATTAAAACAGTTTTAAAAGGAACCGGACAATAAAATTAATTAATTGCTAAATTAGTTCAAACGAAATTCCAATTCCCGAATTTTATATATCTTTGTTTCTTGTTATCTTAACAATAAGATGAATAAACATATTGTAACACTTTGACAAATAATCAGGTATAACACCCTGATTATTTGTTTACATATAATACTAAAGACGGAGATGCTTAATTACAAACACTTTAACAAAATAACAATTGTTCTTTTCATTGGTGTATTGATGCTTAGTTCCTGTTCATCAAGAAAGAGATTAATGTATTTTTCAGAAAAAGAAAAAGATTCACCTATTAACGAGTTTAATATAACAAGACCTGTTAAAACAATTCAGCCTTTTGATAATTTGTATATTTGGGTAACAAGCACCCAGGAAAAAAATCAAAAAATTTTCAGCACAAGTTCTTCAATGAGCTCTGACTATATTAATCTGGTAAGTTATATTGTAAATAGTGATGGAAATATTGATTTCCCATTTGTGGGGCAAATATATGTCAAGGATATGACATTGGAAAAGGCAAAAGAGTATATCCAAACTGAAGTCAGCAATTATTTAGATGACATTTCCATTACAGTCAAATTTGTTAACAATAAAGTTTCCGTATTAGGCGAAGTAGCAAGGCCTGGTGCATATTCATTTGCTAAAGATCAGTTAACAATTTTTGAGGCATTGGGACTGGCAGGGGGAGCAACAATCTATGGAAAGAAAAATGAAGTAATTTTGATTAGGGAGAAAGATAAAAAAATAAATTACCACTATCTGGACCTTACAAAGAAAGATATTGTTTCCTCTGACTATTATTTTATAATTCCAAATGATGTTATAATTATAAAACCAGTAAAGGCGAGATTCCGAACTTTGAACCTTTTAAACTGGTCACTTGTTTTATCGACAATAACAACTGCTATAACTTTATATTTATTATTTTACAGAAAGAATTAAATGGCAAAAACAGAAGAACTTTTCCAAAAGCAAGTTGATTATAAAGCATTAATATTAAAGCTATTAAGGCATAAAAAGGCTTTTGTCATCACGATTGGGATAGCACTTATAGCAGCATTTTTTGCAAATAAGTTCAGCCCTGCCGTTTACACTAACCAAACAACAATGTTGCTTTCGCAAGATAAACAAAATGCTTTTCTTGAATCAGGAAATATGATGCAGGGAATCGGACTTTTTCAAGGCAATCAGGATATTGAAAATGAAATGCAGATATTAAAATCATTTTCTGTTGTCAATGAAGCTATCAAACGTCTTAATCTGGAAGTATCATACTATATGGAAGAGCCTGTAATCCCTCAGTTTAATCTACCATTTAAATCGGATATTGAGTTGTATAAATCCTCTCCTATTTCAGTGGTTATTGATCAAACATATCCTCAGGTTGTTGGGGTTCGCTTTTATGTTGACATTATTAATGACTCAACTTTTAATCTGTCTGTTAATAATGATGAATCATTCCTTTTTAATTATGCAACTGATAAGGGTGTTGGCAAAATAGACAGTGTTAATTATCAAGGCAGATTTCATTTTGGAGAGTTAATATCTGACAAATATTTTCATTTTACGGTGTTGCTTAAACATAGTATTGATAAAAGCGATATGCAAGATGAGAGATTATATTTCACACTGAATCATATCAATTATTTAACACTGGGTTATATGAGAAAGCTAAATGTAGAAACTGTGTCACAAAATTCCTCATTTGTAAATATTACTTTTTCAGGCACTAACCCTTCAAAGGTAACTGATTTTCTCAACACACTTACTAAAGTATACCTGGAGCAAAACCTTGAAAAGAAAAACATAATGGCTCTAAGTACAATCAACTTTATTGACAGCCAAATCCAGGATGTATCCGATTCATTGACTTTTACCGAAAACAAACTGCAAACATTCCGTTCCTCCCATCAGGTAATGGATCTAAACTTTCAGGGACAGAAGATTTATGAGCAAATGAGCCAATTACAGGATCAACTTGCAAGTCTTGAGGTTCAACGCCAGTATTATAATTATATTAAAGGATATTTTAAGGAAAATGAGGATGTTAATGATCTCGCAGCTCCATCATCAATGAACATTGAAGATCCCCAGCTAAATAGCCTGATAAATCAATTGATGGAGCTTAATAGCGAAAGGAATAAAATAGTTAAGGGTAATGCACAAAAGAATCTGTTCCTTAAAGATATTAACACTCAAATAATAAATCTTAAAACAACCATTCTTGAAAATATAAAGTATAACTACAATAAGCTTGATATTGCAATACAGGATATTAATGGCAGAATGGCTGATCTGAATAAAGAGATATCAAGGATGCCCAGAACAGAAAGAGAGCTTTTTGGAATTGAACGAAAATTTAAACTTAATGATGCCATATACACTTTTCTTTTGCAGAAAAAGGCTGAAGCCCAAATTGCCAGAGCCTCCAATGCGCCTGATTATGAAGTAATTGACGATGCAAAATATTTTATGGCGACACAAATAGCACCAAGGATAAATCTAAATTACTTGATTGCGATTTTTCTTGGCCTTATCCTTCCTTTGGTTTACATTCTGGCACGAGACTTCCTAAACAATAAGCTTGTGGAGCCAAAAGATGTTGAAGCACTTACCGAACTGCCAATAATCGGTAATATTTTAAGTAACAAGATGCGTTCTGAAACTATTATCAAAGATTATCCAAAATCACCTATAGCCGATTCTTTCAGAGCTGTCAGAACAAATCTTAACTTTTTCGCAAAAGGCAAGGAAAAGCTGACAATCTTAATTACCTCTTCAATTAGTGGCGATGGTAAAACTTTTTGTGCCATAAATCTGGCTTCTGTTTATGCTTTATTTGGAAAGAAAACGCTTATAATGGGTTTTGACCTTAGAAAACCCGGATTACATCTTGATTTTGATTTGGTAAATGACAAAGGGATTACATCATATCTTATTAATGAAGCATCAATTTCGGAAATTATACAAACGACTCCGATAAAGAATCTTGACTTCATAGCTGCCGGCCCCACTCCACCAAACCCAATGGAACTTATAGCTTCAGAGAAAACAAAGGAACTTTTTGAAAACCTGAAAAACCGTTATGACTATATAATAATTGATTCTTCCCCTATAGGTGCTGTTGCTGATTCTTTTCTGCTTGTTGAATATATTGATGTCAGTGTTTTCGTAACAAGACTAAATTTTACTATTAAGGATCTGATATCAGAAAATCTAAAAAATATTGAAAGAAAAAATCTATCAAATTTTACTGTCTTGATTAATGATTTAAAGCTGACAAAAACTTCTTATGGTTATGTTTATCATTCAAAATATTATCAACAGGATAAAGAGCCGGGCAGGTTAAAAAGATTTTTCGGCCAAGGGAGAAAAAAGAAGAAAAAAAGAAAGACAAAAAAGGCATAATATAACATTTCCCCTTTTAACTTTGTGAAAAAAATAATTTAACTTTGCCGTGTGAAAAAAACAGACAGGCTAAAAAGGCAACGGTATGAGATATCTATGAAGATTATTGAGCTTGAAGATAAGGCCATCAAAGGCAAATTATCAAAAAAAGAATTCAAGGAGATTGAAATTCTGAGACAAATGAAGGAGAAGCTTGATTTAAAAATTTAAGACTCATAATTAAACACAAATAAAATGAATTATTACTTAACCAGGATTATCGAAAGTGATTTTCAGGTTGCTGTTCAGAAAGTAACAAGCCTTCTAAAGGAAGAGGACATTGAGATTATTACAAATATCCGGGTTGATAATATGCTTAAGGACAAACTTGATATTGATTACAAAAAATATTTAATACTGGGAACCTGCGATCCAATGTTTGCAATTAGAGCTCTCCAGTCGGAAGATAAAATAGGTACTCTCCTACCATGCAACATATCCATTATTGATCAGGGGGAAGGAAAAATTGAAGTAGCGATTACCAATGTATCAAATGTAATGAGAGATATAAAAAATTCCGCATTGCAATTAATTGCAACTGAGATGAAAGAAAAGTTTGAGCAAATATTAAACAAGCTCAAATAATCAGTTCGCGGTTCTTTCTATTTTCCAACGACCTTAAACTCTGTTCTTCTGTTGTTTTGCCTTCCCGAATCAGTATCATTGGAATCAACCGGCATTGTTTCACCGTATCCATTGTACGAAAGCCTTAAAGGGTCGATTCCTTTCGACACAAGATAATCATAAACGGCCTTTGCTCTATTCTTCGACAATTCCATATTATACTCTTTAGAACCGACGTTATCAGTATGACCACTTATTTCAATACTCACCTGTGGATTCTTTTTCAGTAATTCAAACAGCTTATCAAGTTCTATTCTTGATTTTCCCTTAAGATCAAATTTGTCAGTTTCGAAGAAAATATTCTTTAACACAACTGATTCACCGACCTTTATGGGTTTCAAAGGAATATCTTTATGTACAGGTTCGGCAACACTGTGTTTTCCTGTAAGATTAAAATTTTCAGAATAGAACAAATAGCCTTTTTTCGAAACATTCAAAGCGTAATCGTGATTTGTGGGAAGGCAAACCAAAAACTCACCGTTTCCTTTGTTTGAAAAAGATTGTGTAACAGTGTTTCCCGTTTTCAGGTCAATTAATTCAAATCTTGCCTGAAGTTTCTTTTTCGATTCATTATCAAAAACAACACCTTTCATATATGTAACGGGTTGCGGTCTAGCGATTTCATAAAGGTTAAATGCATACAGGTCAAGTCCGCCGTAACCTTCCGGTCTGTCAGAAGCAAACATTGCCAGCTCTCCGTCGGTGCTGATAAGAATACTGTTTTCCGATTTGTAAGTATTTATAGGGTAACCGAGATTAACAGGTTCACCCCAATTTCCAAGACTGTCACGCCTTGAGTAGAAAATATCAAGCTTTCCCATTCCAATATGACCATCAGAAGAAAAATAGAGAGTTTGATTGTCAGGGTGGATAAATACCGAACCTTCGTACCCGCTTGTATTAATATTTGGACCAAGTAATACAGGATCACTCCACTCATTTTTCCCATCAAGCTCTGTCATCCAGATATCATAATTACCGTTTCTATTACTCAGAAAATATAGTGTCGTACCATCGGAAGACAGAGAAGGTTGCGATTCCCAGAATCTTGAGTTTACCGGCTGTCCAATGTTATAGGGTACTGTCCAGCTAATTCCGTTCCGTTTTGACACGAAAAGATCACAGCGACCATACCCTCTTCTTCCGTTCTCATAACCGTTAAGCCCCTCGCAGGCTGTAAAGATCAATGTATTACCGTCAACAGATAATGAGGGTGCGCCCTCATTCCTGTCAGAATTAATCGGTGGCCCAATATTCTTCGCCTGGCTCCACTCAACACCATTTTTATAACTGATGAAAAAATCTTCCTGCTTGCCTGTAAATGTCTCCGGAGCAGCAAGTAATCGAGTAAACAACAATGTATGATTATCGGCCGTAAGACAAGGAAAGTACTCATCCCTGTCAGTATTAACGGCATTACCCAGATTTACAGGCTTAAAAGGAACCGGATTGCCAATAGCTTTTATGGCAAACTTACAGTCCGCAATATGTTTTAATGAAACAGCCTTGTTATCTCTGTTTATACCAGGCATCTTTACGTATTCAGTATAATTATCCAGAGCATCTTCATACAATCCGTTTCCAAACTCCAGCTCGGCGACATAAAAAAAAGCCGAGGGATATTTATCATGATCAACTTCAAGTGCCTTTTTATAATAAGAAATTGCCGAAGTATCCCTACCGGTTTCCTCATACATCTGTGCGAGAGCAAGGTAAGCCTCAGTAAATCGCGAATCTTTTTCTATTGCTCCCTTAAACGACATCTCGGCGTCACCATATTTCTCCATCCGATAGCTGTTCTGTCCCGACATAAAAAGCTTAAGAGCTTTCTTTGATTTTGTAGAAAAATCCTGGGCTAAAATGAAAGACTGTGATAGTAATAAAACTATTATGACAAAAAAAGGTCTTAATTTAATAAACATATTAAAACTGTTATTTTTTAGTAGACTCTTTTACAATTGCAAAAGTAATAAAAATTTCAGGCACTTTAGGTTTATCATAAACGGATTCCTAAGAGTTTTAAGGAATTCTCATATATTTATGGCTTTGCAATGATATTTGCCATTTGGGATGAGCTTTGACGTAATCCACAATTGGCTCCATCATATTCTCACGCACACTCCACTCCGGTTGCAGAAAAAGATGGCACTTCTCTCCCACCCTTGCTGCATTTTTTTCAGCCCAGTCAAGATCGCCTTTTGATTGGATAATCACTTTTAGTTCATTGGCAATCTCAAATATTTCTTTCAGTGGGGGACTATTTTTTTTTGGCGAAAGACAAATCCAGTCCCAGTCACCTGTCAGAGGATGCGAACCAGAGGTTTCAAGAAATGTTTTAACTCCGCATTTTTTCAATTCACGACAAAAATAATCCATATTATACATCAAAGGTTCACCTCCGGTAACGACAACAGCTTTTGCAGGGCAGGCTGCAACACGCTCCACAATTTCACCGGTATTAGTCAGAGGCCAAAGTTTTGCATTCCACGACTCTTTCACATCACACCAGCTACACCCGACATCACAACCACCGACCCGTGTGAAATAGGCTGGTTTTCCGGTGTGAAACCCTTCTCCCTGAATTGTGTAGAAATCTTCCATCAAAGGAAGCTCCAATCCGGCATCTAATCTATCGTGAATTGCTTTTGTCATTAAAATATCTCATCTGTCAATCATAAACACTGTTTGTGAAATTTTATTGATGTTCAGCTTAAAAGCTTTCTGCTTAAAAGTCTTTGTTGCTTCACAAGTGATTACAACATTATCATTATCTAACCACCCAACTCCTTCTGTTTGTGCATCTTTCATCGCTGAAAAATTAACACGAAAAACCTTTGTGGTAGTAAAGTCATTACCATTAAACCCTTTGAGTAAAAAAACAATCGGCACGTAATTTCTATAACCCACAAGCACCAAATCTCCGGTTGAGTTGTTATAATCCGCACCTGTAATTAATCCATTAGCTTCAAAAACAGCAACAGGATCAATTTTATAAACTCCGGAAGTCTTTGGAAGTTTATACATCCTTGTTTTATAGTCGGCCCAGTCTTTAGAAAAGATTATTAGTGAATCGCCAAAAACCATTACCGATTCACAATCAAAATTATTTTTATGCCTTTTAACTGAATACGATTTCTGATCACTGTAGGAAAAGAAAATTTTATCAGCATCGACGCCAACCTTTTTACCTTTTCCAATATCCTTTTTTAAAATCTTATATATCACAAGGTTTTTTCTGTTTCCATTGTTATTTCCGAAATCACCGACATAAATATAATTTTCGTCCTGGGTAATATCTTCCCAGTCATGATTTGTTCCGTTCTTAATCTTAACAGTTTTAATGACTTTACCCGTCTTCTTACTCATTTTATAAATCTCAGGTTTCCCGCCGCTATCATTAAAAGTCCATAAACAATCTTCATAAAAAATCACACCAGACGATTCATTAACTTTTTTCGATAACTTACTGTAAACGTTCAATTCAGAAGGATATTCAATCGTTGTATAAAGATTCTTCTGAGCAAAAGTACCATTAGATAACAACAGAAAAGCAAAAATGAACGGGAACAATTTCATGTGTATATATTTTTGTAATTTATTGATATTCTTTCTTTTTGGTTTTGTCACAATTTTGGGTTTTCTTCGACAAGCTCAAGACAAGCTAACCAAAATTGCGCCAAAACAAATGACTAAGAATAAACCTCTTTCTTAGCAGCTTTCAGAGTGTTCTGCAACAGAGAAACTATTGTCATCGGGCCGACCCCGCCAGGTACAGGAGTAATATAAGAAGCCACTCCGGCAACTTTTTCAAAATCGACATCACCAACCAGCTTGAAGCCCGATTTTGTCTCTTCGGAAGGCACTCTATGAATTCCCACATCAATAACAACAGCACCTTTCTTAACCATATCATCAGTAACAAACTTCGGTTGCCCCATTGCGACAATCAAAATATCGGCTGATTTAGCTATTTTTTTCAAATTCTTTGTTTTACTATGACAAAGAGTTACAGTACAATTTCCCGGATTTGCTTTTCGGGATAGCAACACGCTAATTGGTGAGCCTACAATATGACTTCTTCCTAACACAACACAATTCTTGCCTTCTGTTTCAATACTGTATCTTTCAAGAAGCTGGATAATGCCGTAAGGTGTTGCGGGTAAATACGTTGGCAGCCCAAGCATCATCTTTCCTACATTCATCGGATGAAAACCGTCAACATCTTTTGCCGGATTTATACTTTCGATAACTTTCTTTTCCGAAATATGATCAGGCAAAGGTAGTTGCACAATAAGTCCGTCAACATCATCATCATTATTGATATACTCAATAGCATCCAGCAATTCTCTTTGGGTAATGCCGGAAGGGTATCTATAAATTGAAGATAAGATTCCGGCCTCTTGGCATGACTTCTCCTTATTTCTCACATACGTCTGACTGGCAGGGTCTTCTCCAACAAGGATAGCTGCAAGATGAGGGTCTTTACCTTTGTTATCAATAAGTTCAGCTACCTCAGCGGCAATTTCCTTCTTAATCTGTTTTGCGGTCTCTTTTCCGTCAATTATTTTCATATTACTATTAGTTCGAGGTAAATAATAATCTATTTTACATCTGAAATCACACTATGTGGCAAGCATCCTCGCTTGACAGATTTCTTCTATCTCCCCCCCATTCCACGCATATTAGCCATTGCTTTCATCAGGTTTTTTCCTTTCCCACCTGATATGGCTTTCATCATTTTCTGAGTCTCTGAAAACTGTTTTATCAATTGATTCACTTCCTGAATATCGGTTCCACTTCCCCTTGCAATTCTTCTTCTGCGGCCTCCATTCAACACCTTCGGATTTTCGCGCTCCTCCATTGTCATCGAATATATAATCGCTTCAACTCCTTTAAAAGCATCATCATCAATATCCATATTTTTCAATGCTTTACCCATTCCCGGTATCATTCCCATCAGATCTTTTACGTTACCCATTTTCTTGATTTGCTTAATCTGGTTCAGGAAGTCATTAAAATTGAACTGATTTTTTGCTATTTTCTTTTGAAGTTTTCTTGCTTCCTCAACATCAAACTGTTCCTGGGCTTTCTCAACCAAAGATACGATGTCGCCCATCCCCAGTATCCTGTCTGCCATTCTGCTGGGATGGAACACGTCAATAGCATCCATCTTCTCGCCAATACCAACAAACTTAATGGGTTTATCAACGACCGATTTAATAGTAAGTGCCGCTCCACCCCTTGTATCACCATCCAGCTTTGTCAATACCACACCTTCATAATCAAGCCTGTCATTAAATGCCTTTGCTGTGTTCACAGCATCCTGCCCCGTCATTGAATCAACCACAAATAATGTTTCCTGCGGGTTCACAGCCTTCTTAACAGCAGTGATCTCGTTCATCATCTCCTCATCAACAGCAAGACGTCCGGCTGTGTCAATTATCACAACATTATGCCCATATTCCCTTGCATATTTGATTGCATTTTCTGCAATCTTAACAGGTTTTTTATTTTCTTCCTCGGAATAAACCTTCACACCGACCTGCTCTCCAAGCACTTTCAATTGTTCGATGGCAGCAGGACGATAAACGTCACCTGCAACGAGCAGCGGATTACGTCCTTTTTTGGATTTCAGGAAATTTGCAAGCTTTGCCGAAAAAGTTGTTTTACCCGACCCCTGTAGTCCGGCAATCAAAATTATTGCGGGACTTCCCTTAATATTAAGCTCAGCCGTCTCTGAGCCCATCAATGTAGCTAGCTCATCATGAACTATTTTCACCATCAACTGCCCGGGAGAAACAGAAGTTAGAATCTTTTCACCGAGGGCTTTCTCCTTAACGACATTCGTAAATTCCTTTGCTATTTTATAACTGACGTCAGCATCAAGAAGTGCTTTCCTGACCTCCTTAAGAGTTTCGGCAACATTTATCTCTGTAATATGGCCGTGTCCCTTTAATATTTTAAACGACCGTTCCAGTTTATCCGATAATCCTTCAAACATATTACATCATTTATTAAAAAAAAATTGAAAGCGCAAAATTAGTAAATATGTTTTAAGGTATTACCTTCAAATTTACACTTTTTTCTTAGATATAAAAAAGAGGTAAACTCAGGCTATTTCAAACCATACAAATAATTAATCCCGCTTAGCTTTCTTTAGTCTTTTTTCTGCTTTTTTTTCTTTTGCAGTTTTAGCTGGTTCTTTTTTTACATTTTTCTTTGCATCTTTACCTTTAGCCATAATATTATTTTTTAAATGTTTATTTTATTTCTCCCAACCTGGATACTTGCTTTTTAATTTTGAACAAAAATAAGTATTTTTATTGTAATCAGAAAACAATTTAGCTGGTTCGAACTTAATTTTCTCTCCAATAATAATATACTCATATTGGTTTTACCTGTTTTTCAACACCCACAATTCTACCATTTCAGAATTACGCCAGCTTTGACTTCTTCTTGTATTTTTAGAAGCCCGACTCACTTTCTTTTGAATAAACAATTCCTTTTTAAATCGTCCTCCAACAGACAATTCTGTTTCGATAGGATGGCTTTTACTCACCTTTGTTATTTGTGCCAGATTCGAAAATAAAATGACCAATAGCCCATCGGCTTTAAGGTGTTTATCGACTTCAGCAAAAAAGCGTGGAAACAGATCGGCATCATAATATATAGCTCTATCGAGTCCCTCTACATTTTGAGAAGCTGGAAGCCATGGCGGATTAAATACAATTAATTCCGTTTTCAGATTGCAGCCGGCAAACAAATCACCATATATCAATTCTATTTTCGAATTCAGCCTGTTTTTATTCAAATCTTCGTTTAACCCAATAATTGCATTCGGATTAGAATCTATCCCACATACTTTCCCAAAGCCTTGTTTCAACATCTGATAAGAGAGTACTCCACTACCAATTCCAATATCTATAGCTGATTCCTTTTCACTTATATACTGTTTCAGCCAGTTATCAAAAAGTTGCAAATGCTCAAATCGGGTTGGGAAATAAGTTCCAAAAAAGGGATGTATTTTCCGGCCTAAAACCGGGATATAAATACCTTTTTCGTACCACTGCCACGAGCTATTCAAACCCTGAACCTGAGGAAAGGGCAACAAAAATTCATTTAATTCGGGATATAGTATTCTAAACCAGCCAATTTGCGGTGCTTTTCTTACAACCAATTTATTGTTGTTTACCACTAATAACAACCGATGCGAAAGTTTGCGGTATAGTGAACGAAAATCACGCTGTCCCTGAAATGATTTATCGGAATATTTGCTTTGTACATACTTCTTTAGCTCTCTCAATAAAGTAAGGCCGCTGCTATAGAAATCGACTATTAAAACATTGCATCCATCAACAAGTGCACCAATAGCAATTTGCGGATTCATCCGGTGCTTATATGGAACTACATCAATATTCTCAATAACAGGCTCAGGACGATTAGCCACTACATCCTTGCCTGAAATTGTCAATACTAATCCGGGTTCGTTCTTAAGCATTTTCTGAAATTCAATTTTTTATCACTCTCCACCTTTTCTCTACCCAATCTTCCTGCTGCTTTGCTGCTGAGAAAAGTCTATGCAACGATACAACTTATTTTATTCCTCTGAATATTTTTCATCTCCTTCGCACCACAATTAGCTATTCTGGCAATCTAAGTTCAACCTTTCTTTTTAGATATGGATTCGATTCAATTAAACAATCTGCTTACGCACAAAGTAACCTTACAGCATTTCACAATGACGTTTTCGGCTAACAGAATATCAATGCTTTTTACCCACTAAATTAGCCGGATGTTCAACATTTACTATGCAAACATCGGGAACTCCGACATCAGTTCATTAACCTGGCCTTTAATCTTCATTAGTAAATCTTCATTTTCGATATCAGAGATAACCTGATCAATGAAATCTACAATCATTGGCATATGCTCCTCTTTCATACCGCGCGTTGTAATTGCGGGTGTACCCACTCTCAGGCCTGATGCCTGGAATGGTGAACGGGTATCAAAAGGAACCATATTTTTATTAACTGTAATATCAGCCTGAACAAGAGTGTTCTCAACTTTCCTTCCTGTAATGTCAGGGAATTTGGTTCTGAGGTCAATCAGCATAAGATGATTATCGGTTCCTTCGGAAATTACGTGGTAACCTTTATCAACAAACGCCTGTGCCATCACACCGGCATTCTTCTTAACCTGTTTCATATAATCCTTGTACTCTTTTGTCAGAGCTTCGCCGAAAGCAACAGCTTTAGCAGCAATTACGTGCTCAAGCGGTCCTCCCTGGGTACCCGGAAAAACTCCCGAATCAAACAGAGATGACATCTTACGAACAACGCCCTTCATTGTTTTCTTGCCAAAAGGATTCTCAAAGTCTTCGCCCATCATAATAATGCCCCCGCGCGGGCCTCTCAGGGTTTTATGTGTTGTAGATGTAACTACGTGGCAATATTTAAGCGGGTCATTCAACAATCCCACAGCAATCAGTCCGGCAGGATGAGCAATGTCAGCCATTAGAAAAGCACCAATCTTATCGGCTATCTCTCTCATTCTTTTATAATCCCAGTCGCGGGAATAGGCAGATGCCCCGGCAAGGATAAGCTTCGGTTTTTCGCGCAAAGCAACCTCTTCCATCTTATCATAATCAACCGTTCCTGTCTCCTCGTCAACCTCATAAGCAATCGGATTGTAAAGCATTCCCGATGAATTTACTTTAGAACCGTGAGAAAGGTGTCCGCCATGCGAAAGGTCAAGTCCCATAAACTTATCACCCGGTTTCAGCAGGGTAAGAAATACTGCCATATTTGCCTGGGCTCCCGAATGAGGCTGGACATTAACCCACACTGCGCCAAACAGTTCTTTCAGTCTGTCAATGGCAAGCTGCTCAGTTTCATCAACAAACTGACATCCGCCGTAATACCTTTTGCCCGGATAACCTTCGGCATATTTATTTGTCATCACCGAACCCATAGCCTCCATAACTTCATCACTG
>Ga0256913_10000170_pt1 | contig 30759 bp, 25 predicted proteins | sample Axial_MatmetaG_FD_185970 | JGI IMG/M metagenome (GOLD analysis project Ga0256913, IMG submission 185970) | Deep-sea worm associated microbial mat communities from Axial Seamount, Juan de Fuca Ridge, Pacific Ocean - Axial_Mat | ecosystem: Environmental > Aquatic > Marine > Oceanic > Microbial... | reverse complement strand
ACTAAAAACAATTTTAACTAAACTTGGCATTGCGGATTTTAATGCTAAGATAAGAAATCTTTCTGGAGGGCAAAAAAAACGAATTTCTTTAGCACAAGCTTTAATTACCCCTACAGATTTACTTATACTAGACGAACCTACAAATCAACTAGATTATAAAACAATTACATGGCTTGAACAATATTTAAACAAACGCAAAGGCGCTTTATTAATGGTTACCCATGATAGATACTTTTTAAATAGAATATGTAACGGGATACTTGAAGTAGAAAAAGGCAATATATATAGATATAAAGCGAATTATGAAACGTATTGTTTGTTAAAAGAACAACGCGAAGAAAGTAAACAAGCAACAGAAAGAAAAAAACAAAGTTTATATAAAAAAGAAGAAAAATGGATGCAACAAGGTGCTAAAGCTCGTTCTACAAAACAAAAAGCTCGAATAGAGCGATTTGAGAGTTTAAAAGAAACAACGATTGAAAAAGATACTCAAGAAATAAAATTAAATGTTGCTAAGACTAGAATGGGTAAAAAAGTTATTGAATTAATTGATATTTGTAAACGATATAACAATATTCCACTTATTAAAAATTTTAGTTATACTTTTAAAAAGAGTGACAGAATTGGAATCATTGGTCCAAATGGTAGTGGTAAAACTACATTATTAAATATAATAGCTAATAAAGTTATAGTTGATAAGGGTATAGTGGATATTGGAGAAACAATAAAAATAGGTTATTTTATGCAAGAAAATATTGAAATGAACGAACAAATTACCGTTATTGATTATATCAAAGAACAAGGGGAGTTTCTTAAAACAAAAAAAGGAGTAATAAGTGCATCTTCTTTATTAGAACAATTTCTATTTTCAAAAGAAGTACAATGGAAAATGATTTCTAAACTTTCAGGAGGAGAAAAAAGACGGATATATTTATTGAAAATACTGATGAATGCACCAAATGTGTTGTTACTAGACGAACCTACTAACGATTTAGATATTCAAACACTTACAATTCTTGAAAACTATTTAAAAGAATTTAGTGGTGTCGTTATAAGCGTTTCTCATGATAGATATTTTCTAGACAAAATAGCAAATCGTATATTTGTATTTGAAAAAGAGGGTGAAATAAAACAATTCCAAGGAAATTATTCTACATATTATGAAGAAGTAGAAAAGCAAAATATAAAGTACAAAACAAGTAATAAAAAGGAAACAAATATAAAAAAAGAGCAACATCAAAAGCAAAGAGAATTAAAATTTACATATAAAGAACAAATAGAATTTGATACAATTGAAGATATAATAAGTAAATTAGAACAAAAACTTACTAATGTAAATGAGCAGATACAAGAAGTTTCTACAAATTATGAACTTTTATCGCAAAAGGCAAATATAAAAGAACAAATAGAAAAAGAGTTAAATACAGCGTTAGAACGCTGGGTATATTTAAATGAAATAGCTGCAAAAATCAACCAAAATAAAAAAGAAAAAAGAGGTCAATAACATGAAAGAGTTTTTAAACAAAAATAATATTGATAATAAAATAATCACAGGATTAGCTATGCAAAATATTAAGACATTAACAGAGGTCCAAAAAATGGTAATTCCTGAAATGATAAATAATAAAGATTTAGTTGTTCAATCTGAAACAGGGACAGGAAAAACTTTAGCTTATCTTATTCCTTTATTTAATAAAATAGATTCAACAAAAAAAGAAATGCAAGGAATTATCTTAACGCCAACTCATGAACTAGCTATACAAGTACTAAGACAAATTGAGTTACTTTCGTTAAATTCTCAAAGTAATGTTACATCTATACCTATTATAGGAAAAGTTAATATAGAAAGACAAAAAGAAAAACTTAGAAAAAAACCACATATTATCGTAGGTTCTCCAGGAAGGATACTTGAGTTAATTAAAATGAGAAAAATAGGAGCACATACTATAAAAACAATTATTATAGACGAAGCGGATTCTTTATTAAATAAAAACAATTATGACTATATTAAGGCCATTATTAAAAGCACACAAAGAGATAGACAAGTTTTATTATTCTCAGCTTCAATAACAAATGAAACAAAAGTAAAAGCAAAAGAACTAACAAAAGATGCACAATATATAGTTAAAAAAGGACATGCTAAAACGCCAGATACTATTGAACACATGTTATTTATGTCAAAAAAGAGAGATAAAATAACAATATTGCGTAAAATTTTAAGAATTATGAAACCTAAAAAAGCAATGATCTTTGTAAATAAAAAAGAAGATATTGATATTTTTACAAGTAGATTAATATATCATGGCCATAATGCAGGTGGCTTACACGGAGATAAATTAAAAAAAGAAAGACAACAAACAATGGATAAGTTTAGAAGAGGTAAACTAGAATATCTTGTTGTAACAGATATTGCTGCCCGAGGATTGGACATAGAAAACATAACACATATTATAAATATTGATATACCAGAAAAAACAAAGGGCTATTTACATCGAGTAGGCCGTAGTGGACGTATGGGAAATAAAGGTGTTGCTATATCTATTGTGTCAGAAAACGAAATACAATTTATTAACCTATTTAAAAAAGAATTAAAAATAGATATTCTGGCAAAAATAATTTATGAAAATAAAATTACTACTGTAACAGACCAATAAAATTAGCCTTTAAAACGTACAGCTTCTTTAAATTCTAAACCTGTTAGATAATCAAGTTGTTTTGGTTCATATTCTTCATTTTCACGTTGACGTGTCATTAAAGTATAAGCCCAAGAAGCTTTGTGTGCGTCTTTTCTCCAAGGACGGCGTTCCCAATAATAACCTCTAAAAGGATCTCGTGTTTTGTTCATCCAATTTAACAATTTATCATGTAAAGCATCTCGTATCTTAGAATATTTAACATCATTAATTAAATTAATCATTTCATGTTCATCTTTTTGCAAATCATATAATTCATCGCTACCTTGTAAAAATACAGTCAATTTATAACGCCCATCATATATAGTACGCATAGGTTGAAAACCTCCAAAATCATCATGATCAATTTCATATCTACCATATTCTATAAAAATCTCATCGTTTAATTTTGTTTGTGTATATACTGAAGATAACATACTCTTTCCTTCTAATATTTTAGATAGTGGAATATTCATAAACTCTAATATAGTAGGTACAATATCAATATGAGAAGTAGGATAAGGATAAATATTATTAGGCGAAATTTTATTTTTTTGCCACATTAAAAAAGGTATTTTTGCTACACAATCATAAGAGGAAGGCCCTTTATTAGTTATTTTATGACTATATAAGGCATCTCCATGATCAGAGGTATATATTCCAAGAGCAGAAGGAGTATATGTTTCCATAGCATCATAAACTGTTCCTATTAAATGATCTACAAAACTATTAGCTGCAAAATATGCTTGAAAATTCATTGAAATATCTTTTTTGGTAAGGTTTTTGTTTTCCCCTGCCCAAGCACTATAATGAGGACTTTTATTAACTAAAGTATCATCAAGTGCAATATCTTTTGGAAATTCAAAATCTTTATACATGTCATAGTATTTATTTGGACATATAAAAGGATGGTGTGGTTCATCAAAAGAGACACACAATAAAAAGGATTCATCTTTATGTTCTTCTATAAAAGCTACCGCTTTTTTTGCTACGGTATATCCATATGTAAAAGTTTCATCAACTTTTTCTTTTTCCATTAAAGTCATATCCCTAGATTTAAGTCGAGCTTCATCAGACATTTTTTCAAGATAATTTCTCATATCAAACCAGTATTTTTCGTCCCAACCATCAGGACATTTTCCCAAACCAAAATAATCGCCACCATCTAAATGCCATTTACCAACATAGGCGGTTTTAATATTATTATCTCTAAGGCGCTGACCGATTGTTTTAACGTTATCACCTAAGGGCATTGAATTAGCCCAAACGCCGTTAGAATGAGGATAAGTTCCTGTAAAAAGAGCAGAGCGGGCTGGCCCGCAGACAGGTTGGCAAGTATAAGCATTTGTGAATTGTAAACCGGATTTTGCTATTCTATCTAAATTAGGTGTTTTTAAACCTGTTTTTCGATAACAATTGACCATGTCCCAACGTTGAGTATCTGTCATTATTAAAACAATTTGATTTTTCATTTAAAGTACTTCCTATATTATTATATAATATATTATACACCAAAAGAGAAGGTGTATAATAGGTGTAAGGAAAAATACAAGGGGAAGCAAATGAATAACAAAAAAAAAGCAAAGTTAATAAGTTTTATAATTATAGTTAGCATAATAATATTACCAGTACAAGTTAATGCAGATATATCAAACGGGGAAATATTACGAGAATTAGGAATATTAAAAGGAAATTTATCAGGAAACTTGTTATTGGAACAACCGTTAAAAAGACAAGATGGCATAATAATACTTTCGCGTTTATTAGGACAAGAAAAGGAAGCTAAAAACTACAATGGATCTTCTAGTTTTTTAGATATCAAAAACCCATATTATGAACCATATATTGCTTGGGCCGAAGATAAAGGGTTGACAGAAGGAATATCAAAAGGAGTTTTTGGATATGATTTGTTTTTAACAAAACAACAAATTGTGGCCTTCATGTTAAGGGCATTAGGTTATGAGTATTATGGCGAAAAATATTATGAAGTGCCAACAAAGGCAATAGAGGAAAATATTATAGAGAACATAGATAATATAAAAAGCGAAGCAAACAGAGAATATATGGCAGATGTTACTTTTAATACGTTAGTAAAAGGAAAAATGAAATATAGTCATATAACATTAGAAAGAAGCCTTGCTATCAATGATGATAGAATTAATCAAACAAGCCAAATTTTTTCTTTAAAAGCAGTTAGTATAAAAAATGGATATATGTTAGTGGTATTTAACAGTCCGACAATAAAGGAAAATGATACAACTGCACAATTATTAAATAATATTATTAAACAAGGTCCAGATGTAGACGATTTGCAATTAATGTATACACTACAAGGAAAGAAAAAGGAAATAATTTTAAATAAAGTATTATACGATCAACCAACTAGACAAATGGTTGTAACCTTTGAAAAAATAGACATACCACAAGATGAAGTAATTGATATTAATGTGAATTATTTTGAAAACAGAAAACATGTTGCCCATGAAGCAGCACATGTAATGCAACAAAGAGAAGGCGTTGCATCAGCCATTAATAATGATATAAATTTGATTGATACACTTTTAGAAGAAACCATAAAAAATTATGTGGGAACTTTTAATAAAGAACAATTTGATATTGGAACATTATCAACGTTAAAACAACAAATTAAAGATAAAATATATAACCAACAAATCAATAGTGCAGTAATATATAAAGAAAAAGATAATAAAGTAAATATTAATGCCAAAGTTGTTCTAGAAGACAATGTAATTAAACCAACACTAGATAACTTTTTTATACATTTATATATAAATAATCAAAGGATAGAAATAAATAGCACTGTTAATTTAAATAAAAACAATATAAACATAAATATTAATCAAATACAGTTGTTGCCAAAAGAAAAAACAATCATGTTTTTTAGTTATATTAATAATGATAATATGTTTAACAAACTCGAAGAAGGTTATGGTTTTACAAAAAGTGAAAGCAAAAATATTATTGATGCTTTTTTACAAGTGATACAGCAAAGTTTAAACACAAAAGGTCAAACACATTCTATTAATTATGGAAACTTAACAATAAGTAATAAAGACTTAAAATAAAAAGCGAAGAAGAAATATGAAAATAAAAAAATACAGCATAATTACTATTATAATGATGTTAATAATATTTATACCCATAGGTAAAAGCTTTGCCGTAGAAACAAATGCTTTAACAATACAAGCTTATGGAGAAGATATAACTATTTCTTTGTTTAAAAAAGAGCATACAAATTTTAAAAAGGCCATACATGATAAAACTATATACACAATAAGATATGAAGATAATCAAAAAGGATATCTTATTTTTGAAACATATAAATTAGATAATAATGATATTTATTATTGTATAAAAGTAGAAGGAGAAGCGGATATACCTTCTAATATAATAGTTTCTATTTCGCTACCTGTAAAAAAAGATTATGAATATTCATATTTTACTTATCCTTTGGAAATTAGTAATAAAACATCGGTATTAATAGAACATATTGATTCTAAAAATAAAAAACTAAATATTGCACATACGGCACATATTAAAAGTAATACTTTTTCAATGGTAGCAAGTCAAATTAATGCTTATGAAGAAATGAAAAATGAAGTTATTAAAGATGATGTTTTACAAAGTACTTATATTTCTATAGATAATGAAAAGATAACAGGAAAGGCTTTTGTTAAACAAGGGTACATAGTAGAACTGTGGGGAATTGTATCAAAAAATCAATTAGTTGATATGTCAGAAAAAGAACAATTTGAAGCTATTAAAATTGCAGATCTTAGTCAATATAGAAAGTGGACGATGAAAGGCCCCTATTATATAACGCCTAGTAGTTATTATCCTAACAAAGAAAATTATTTTTATAATAATGTAGCCCAACATATAGGAGCAATGTTTTTAAATACAAAAGGTAGATTTTTTCAAGATATGGCAACCATTTCAATATATACTGCCCTTTTAAACCAAAACGAATTAGGTATATGGTATACAACTCCAAAATCAACGTGGCTTTATGAAGATTATAAAATAGGACGTTATTTCTATGATACTCGTTTTAATAGTGACGCGGCTTTATTTTTAATAAATGGATATCGTGAATTTAACGATAGTACAATGCTTAAAGGGGCCATAAAATATGGTGATTTTCTAGTAGAGTATATAAAAGGTCATCATTACAACACTATAAAAGATGGATATCTAGTATGGGATTATGGAGATATTTTTCTTTCGGAAAAACCAACACATGTTTCTCTTAATCACTTAGTTAACGAAATGAACTTCTTATATGAATTGTATATTGAAACAAATAAAAAAGATTATCTTTTAATGGGCAATAAAATTAAAATAGCAGTTGATGATACATATATAAAATGGTCAAAGCCTAATAATGATTTATGGTATGCATATATGCAAGATGGTTCTTTTAATTTAAAAGATTATGTCAATCTTACATTAAGAGATTTACTGTATAGTCAAAAATTAATTGTAAAAATACAAGGGGAAAAAGACAAAGCTTTTGAAGTTTTAATAACTAAAAAAATACAATATTTAAACAATTACAAATTACCTTTAACGAAATAACAAGTTTAATTGACATTGTTATGTAGCAAATCTATAATTGATTTGACTAGGGAAATGAGGTAACTACATGAAAGCAATCATAAAAGAAAAAAGAGCTCCAAAAAGCATAATTTTAACAGAAAAAGATGTTCCTAAAATAAACGATGATGAGGTTTTAATTAAAATCAGTAAAGCGGGTATTTGTGGAACTGATTTTCATATATATAAATGGGATACATGGTCACAAAACAGAATAAATCCACCAATTACAATGGGACACGAATTTGCTGGTGTAATAAAAGAAGTTGGACGTAATGTTACCAAATATAAAATAGGAGACAGAGTATCTGCGGAAGGACATATTGTATGTTATAAATGCAAAAGTTGTTTAAGTGGCAACTATCATATATGCGATAATGTACAAATTATTGGAGTGGATAGAGATGGGTGTTTTGCAGAGTATATGAAAATGCCAGAAAAAAACATATGGCCTCTTGGAGAGCATATTCCAGATAAGTATGGTGCAATTATGGATCCTTTGGGTAATGCTATGCATACTGTAATGGCACAGCCTATTAAAGATAGAAACATATTAATTACAGGAGCAGGATCTATAGGTCTTTTTGCAACGGCTATAGTAAAAAATTTAGGAGCTAATAAAGTAATTGTAAGTGAACCTAATAAAATGAAAAGTAAGATAGCTAAAAAGATAGGTGCAGATGTTGTATTAAATCCTTTAAACAAGAATATATCATCAGAGATAATGAAAATATTTAATGGCCACGGACCAGATGTGGTTTTAGAAATGAGTGGAAATAAAAGTGCCATTAACTTAGCTTTTAATGTTATTGCTAAAGGAGGAGATATGGCCCTTTTAGGATTAACAGATAATCGAATAACACTGGATATGAATAATGATATTATATTTAAAGGAATAACTATTAAGGGAATTAGTGGAAGGAGAATGTTTGAAACTTGGCAACAAGTTGACGATTATCTTAAAAATCACAAAAAAAGTATTGATCCGGTTATAACTCACGAAATACCATTAAAAGATATTAATAAGGGATTTGAAATGATGGCTAATAATATAGCGGCTAAAGTTGTTTTAGATATTTAGGAGTAAATGTGAAAATAAAGGCATATGCAAAAATTAATCTATTTTTAGATATTCTTTATAAGAGAAAGGATAATTTTCATGAACTTGATATGATTATGCAATCAATTAGTTTATATGACACTTTAAATATCAAAAAAGTTAAAGAAGGTATTCATATTAAATGTAATGATAAAAGTATACCTACAGATGAAAAAAATATAGCATATAAAGCTGCCCAATTATTTTTAGAAGAGTTTAACATTAAAAGTGGTATTAACATTACCATAAAAAAAAGAATACCAGTTGAAGGAGGCCTAGGAGGAGGCTCGAGTGATGCCGCGGCTACTTTAGTTGCATTAAATAAAATATTTGAAATAAAAGTAGATAATAAGCATTTAAGAAAATTAGCACAAAAGATAGGTTCTGATATTCCTTTTTGTATAGAAGGTGGCACAAAAAGAGCAAAAGGACGAGGGGAAATAATAATTAATATAAAACCTCTTACAAAAACACATATTGTGTTAATAAAGCCTAATGCGAATATTTCTACTCCATATGCATATTCCTTATATAATCATAATGTTAAAAATAAAAATATTAACAAACTAATAAGAGCTATTGAATCAAATGGTTTTAATAATATAAAAAAACAATTATATAATGAATTTGAAGAATATATATTACCTATTAACTATGAAATAAAAAAAGCAAAAGAACTATTAAGTTCATATGACAACGAAGGTTGTTTAATGACAGGAAGCGGTTCAGTTGTTTATGCTCTATATAAAAACAAAAAACAAGCAAAAAAAATATATAATATAGTTTCAAAACATTATAAAGATTCTTTTTTGTGTCACAGTCAAAACTAGTGATATAATATATATAGTACGGAGGAAAAGATGAATATTTCTACAGGGGTTGATATCGTTGAAATACAACGAGTTCAAAAGGCAATTGAAAAAAGCGAGAAGTTTTTAAATAAAGTATATACAAAACATGAAATTGCATATTGTAGAGGAAAAGGCAAACAACAATATAAAAGTTTTGCTGTGCGTTTTGCAGCAAAAGAAGCATATGTTAAAGCTTTAGGAACAGGATTTTCATCTACAGCACCTCCTGAAAATATAGAAATCAGGAATAATAAAGAAGGAAAACCATACATTTATATAGAAGGTCAAAAAATAGAAAATTGTGATATTAGTTTATCTCACTCAAAAGAATATGCTGTTGCATATGTAGTTATATATAAGGAAGAAGGAAAATAAATGAATAAAATAACTTTTTTTCATTGTGGGGATATTCATTTTGATGTACCTTTTACCACACTATCAAGTAAATTAGGGTTACCAAAAAAAAGACGACAAGACATTATGGAAGCTTTTAGTAAATTAATTGATTTGGTAAAAAAAGAACAACCAGATTTTTTGTTTATAGCTGGAGATTTATACGAACAAGAATATTCTAATTTAAAAACAGTAAATTGGATTAATGAAAAATTTTGTGAAATTGAAGACACAAAAGTCATATTAATTGCAGGAAACCATGATACAGAAACAAAAAATTCATTTTATAAAACACTCAACTGGAATGATAATGTATATTTTATTGGAAAAGATAAAGAAAAAATAACATTTGACGAATATAACCTAGATATATATGGAATAGGATTTAGTTTAGGACAAGGCCAAAAAATGAAGTTAAACGACATAGAGTGTGAAACAAATAAAAATAATGTATTATTGTTTCACGGAGATGTAGACATTGATATAGGCAATAGAGATTATAATGCGCTAACAAGCGTAGCTCTTGAAAGTAAAGGCTTTGACTATATCGGAGTAAGTCACAACCATAAATATAGAAATGATTTTGGAAGTAGGAAGATTATATATAATGCAGGTAGTTTAGAAGCTTTAGGTTTTGATGAAGAAGGAGAGCATGGCTTTATTAAAGGAAGTATAACAAACAAAAAGCTAACCACACAATTTATTTCTTTAGGTTATAGTAAATATAAAAATATAGAAATTGATATTGAAGATATAGAAACAGATGTTGAATTAATAAAACAATTAAAAGAGATATTAACAAATAAACAAGGATTATACAGAGTCGTTCTAAAAGGCAAAAAAGATATTGATACTATAATAGATATTAAAAAAATAGAAAAAATACTAAAAGAAGAGGTTGAATTTATAAGATTTAAAGATAAAACACAAATAAAAGCAAACAACAATATAGAAAATATGCAAGGTGGTTTAAAAAAAGCTTTTATAAGCAAAATAACAAAACAAATGGAAGAAGACGAAGCAAATATAGCAATATTAAAACAAGCTTTAATATATGGATTACAAGCAATTGAAGATGAAAATATTAATATAACAATTGGGGATGAACAATGAAAATAAAAAAACTATTTATTAAAGGATATGGTAAATTTATTAACCAGGAAATAGAATTTAAAGAAGGTTTTAATGTTATATATGGCAATAATGAAGCGGGAAAAACAACATTACAATCTTTTATAAAAAACAGTCTGTTTTCTTTTGAGAGTAAGAATAAAGATAAAGAAGGACGATTACCTGATTTAAAAAAATACAAACCGTGGGAAGGTGAAGAATATTCGGGTTCTATTGAAATACAATTAGATAATAATAAACAATATAGAATAGAAAAGAACTTTAAGGATAAAGAAACTACAATTTTTAATAGTAATCTAGAAGATGTAACAAGTTCATTTAGTTACAATAAAAGAGAAGGCGTTTTATTTGGTGAAAGCTTATTTAAAATGAATAGAAATACTTTTGAAAACACCGCTTTTATAAAACAATCAAATACAAAAGTTTTTAAAAATGATAAACAAGAGATATTTGATAAAATTATTAATTTACAAGAAACGGGAGAAGAAGATCTTTCTGTAACAAAAGCTATTAAAGCACTTAGTAAGGCTAAAACAGAGCTAGGAAATAAAACGACTAAAGGAAGAATATATAATGCTACTATTGAAAAATTGGAAAGAGAAAAATTAAAACTTAACAAAGCTAATGAAAATAGAGAGCGAATGCTAGAAAAGCAACGAAAGCAAAAACAATTAAAAGGTGAAATTAATGAAATTCTAAGCGATATTACAAATATAAAAAAGGAGATTGCCAAGGAAGAAAAAAACAACGAATTAGAGCAAATTAATATTAAACGACAAAGATTAATGCGAAAACTTGAAATATTAACTTCGTATGATAAAAATATCAATGATATCAATGAAAAAATATATAATTATGAAAAACAAATTAAGACAAATAAGCAACTAGAGATGGTAGAGGGTAATACAATTGTAGAAAAAATTAAACAAGTGACTCTATTAAAAAGCGATACAGAGGAATTAGAACAAAAAGACATTAATGAATATCAAATAAAAATAAACAAGAGAAATAAAAACAGTTTAATGTATCTATATGCAGGAATTGGTGTAGGAATTTTATCAATCTTATTAGGTATATTTATTTCAAAATATGTTTTTATTGCAACATTCATAGCTTTTCTTATAATAGGTTCTTCTTTCTTTGTAAGACCAAAAAAAGAAGAAATAGCTAATATACAAATAATGGAACAAGAAAAAACAGAAATAACAAAAAAAAGAAAAGAGTTATTACAATTTATATTAGATATAGGATACATATGTAATGACAATGTATTGGATATTGAAAAAACGTTAAATAGAATTTATACAGATAAAAATAATATGTATACAATAAGTAAAGATATAGAAATTGAAAGCAATAGAAAAAAAGATTATGTTAAATTAAAAAAAGACGAATTAAGTGAATTACAATATACTTCTCTTTTGGAAGTAAAAGAAAAAATTAAAGAATATGAACAACAATTAAAAGACAATAACTATATTAAAGTATCGGACAAAACAGATTATAATAAGATATTAGAAGAAACCATTGTCATAAAAAACCAAAAACAAATTGAAGAAGCAGAAATAAAAACGTTGTTAAGAGAATTTTGGATGAATGATGAAGAACTTGCTAATTTAACAGAAGAAATAGCTAAATATGAAGAAGTTTTAGTTGAGATAGAAAATGAAAAAACTGCATTAGAATATGCTATTGATTTCATTGAAAAAGCTGCTAAAGATATTAAATTAGATATCATACCTAAAATAAATAAAAAAATGGGTGATGTTTTGAGTAAAATAACAGCTAATAAATATAATAATTTAATTACAGGAAAAGATTCTCAATTAAATATTGAATATGATAATTTAATTCGAAACATATGGCAATTTAGTGATGGAACAATAGATCAAATGTATTTAGCTCTTAGGATTGCAACAACAGAAATCTTTTCTTCTTATGAAAAATTACCTATATTAATTGATGAAGCTTTTGCTTTTTATGACAGTGATAGAATGAATAATTCTTTTAAACTATTGTATGAAATTTCCAAAGAAAAACAAGTAATATTTTTTACTTGTAAAAAAGACGAATTGCAAAAAATCAGTGAGTTAAAAGAGGTTAATGTTATTAAGCTTTAGAAGCTTCTTTTCTACACGTACAAACATTTCCATTAGGTAATATGCCAGTATCTTTACAAAGTTTACATGTAAATATTTGGTTTAAATAAGTTTTATTAAATTCATTTTCTAACAATAAAGAAAGTTTTTTTTGTTCATTTTTTTTTATTTTATTAATAATGTTTCTTTTTTCTTCACCAGATGAAGAGAGAGCCTGAAGACTTAATGACATAATATCATCTTCTATTTGTTTAAAAGAAGGTATTTTTTTATAAACTTCTTCTTTTCTTTTATTAGTTTCTTCTTGGTTAATTTTTCTTATGTCTTCATAATATTTTCTAACGTCTGTATTTTTGCTGTTTTGTTTAACACCTTTATTCTCAAAATATTTTTTATTACCTTTAACTATTTCAGCTTTTGTTTTATATCCGTTTTTATACCAAGTAGTAAGGATTTTATGTACATATTCTAAATTAGGATTAGAAATTTTAGTTGTATTTTTTAAAGCTATTTCTATAATCTCAAAAGAAAACTTATACTCCTTAAGCCATTTTTCAATATATTGTTCTTCGTATTGAGTTAAAGGTGTTTTTCTGTTTAAGCGTTTTGCTATTTTATTTGATAGAGTTTTAAATTTTTTGTGCTCACCTAAATATTTTTCTAAGTCAAAATAGTTTTTCACACCATGTTCACTCCAACTTTTAGCGACAACTTCAATATAAGGTTTTTTTAAAGCCCCTCTTTCAAAACAATAAGAAAAAAGAGAATACATAACATCGTCGTCAAATTTATATAAATTAAATAGTGTATCAACTAAAGTGTACCAAGAAATAGCCATCACTCCCTGAAAAAAACGAGCATTAATTGATGAAACAATATTTTTTTTATTTCCAAGACCTTTTTTATCCGGAGAAGTTTTTAGTTTATATGTTTTATTTAAAGTAACTTCTTTTAAATCCGTTACTTTCAAAGAAGTATTTGTTTTGTATAAAAGACCAGCCTCAATTAATGTATATAATATATCTGTCATATCGTTAGTTGATAATTTAAAAATATTAGATAATATAATTTCATTTATATTTTTATTGTTTTTATTTAAAAAACAACAATAAATGTATACCTTAACTTGGTTATCATTTAAAGAAGGCATATATTCACTTATAAAAATATCGGGTATTAATGTATCCGAATAAATCATTTTTATGGCATCACTAGTTTCAAACATTTAATTTCTCCTATTATGGTATCTCCATTATACCCAAATAAAAAAAGTAGGTAAAGAAATATATTGGTAAATTGTATTAATTAGGGTATATTTAAAATATAGTTATATAAAAATATAAAATAAAGAGGAAACATGAAACAAAAACGACCGTTTTATAAAAGAATATGGTTTTGGGTAATAAGTGCAATTTGTTTCTTTGCTATTTTAGGCAGTTATTATAATCACAATCAAAAGACCCCACCAAATATAAAAGCACAAATAAACAAGTTTAATATAAGTGATGAAATTTTTATTCATTTTATTAATGTTGGACAAGCAGATAGTATTTTTATTGATGCAGGGGATACAGATATTTTAATTGATGCAGGAAATAGAGAAGATGGTGATTTAGTTGTTAAATATCTTAAACAATTAGAAACAGATGATATTGAACTAATAATTGCAACGCATCCTCATGAGGATCATATAGGTGGAATGATAGATGTTATAAATAACTTCGATGTTGACTTAATATTAAAACCTGGAATCGATTCTATAGAAACAAAAACAAGTAAAGACTTTGAAGAAATTATTGATAGAAAGAAAATAAATAACGAAATACCTTCTTTTGAAAAACAGTATGTTTTTGGGGATCTTGTATTAACTATATTATCTGATAGTAGAAATCTATATAGTGAAACAAATGATTTTTCAATCGTATGTAGAGTGGATTATTTAAACACATCTTTTATATTTACAGGAGATGCGGAAAGCCCAGTAGAGCATGATATCATTAAAAGCAATGTTAATTTAAAAGCAGATGTTTTAAAAATAGGACATCATGGCAGTGCAAGTTCTACAACTGCACTATTTTTACATAAAATTTCACCTAAATATGCAATTATTAGTGTGGGTAATAACAATAAATACGGGCTACCTGATGGACTTATAATAAATAGATTAAAAATTAACGGTATAGAAACTTTAAGAACTGATCAAGATGGCACAATAATTATAAAATCAGACGGAGTTAATTTAACATTAATAAAAGAAAATAACAATACGCTTATAGAAGAAGAAAAAGAAGAAGATACCAAACAACAAACAAGTGATATACAAATTACTGCTCTTGATAAAAAAGGAGAAAGCATTACTATAACTAATAAGGGAGAAAGTGATATAAATTTGTCGGGTTGGTATATTTTATCTACAAAAGGGGAACAAATATTTTATTTCCCCAAAAATTATATATTTAAGGCAAAGCAAACTATTAATATAGTGGGATATGGTAAAAAAGACACAGGAGACTTTAATTGGGAAGAAGGCAAGGGTATATGGAATAACTCCGCAAATGATGATGCGAAGTTATTTGATAATCATATTAATTTAATATCATATTTTGATGATGGTATTTAAAAGTTACTTATTAATACATTCATAAGTTGTTTTATAAGTAGTTTTTTCTTTTTGGCGACGTACAACTAGACCATAACGTTTTTGCTCTTTATTTGCAGTATAACTATTAACTAAATAAACGGTTGTACCTTTTTCGCCTTTCATTGACACTTTAATATCTTTATCTTCTAAAGAAAAAGTCACGTTCCAATCGCTATCAGTTTTAAATTCTTTTATATCAAAAAGATGTTGGTAACCATCTTCAGAGCCAATTGCATCTATGTCTTTTGTTTCATAAGAGCAGTTTAAAACACCTTTACAATAGAAAAACCAATCAATACTATAATCCCCCCAACCGTGTACTAAAAAATTATCTTGTACTTTGTTTTCTTCTACTTTAAAAGAACGTTCAAAATCAACAGCTTGATAAACTCCTTTTGCCTTAGTTTTAATATATGCATTTTGCTTGTCAAAATCCAAAGTAGCTCCTTGAACTAAACTATTTTTAAAATGATCTTGTTGATTGATAGTTACTGTATTGTGACACAGTGTTTTTCGTTGCCATTCAACAAATAATGAAGAAGCATATCCACCATTACCAATATCATATGAAACCACATCTCCATTAAAAGACAATTCAAAGTTCATAGTATCAGGATGTCTGTGAAGGTGAGTTAGTGCTCCATATTTAAAGAAAAGTTCAGTTGAACCACTTCTAAGCATTGCAGTACAAGATTCACTGTTATTTATAGTTCCAAAATTAAAAGGAGTTTCTGGTTCGTTCCAATGATTAAATAATAATCGAGTAAAACCACCTGCATTCGCATCTTTTTTATAAAAAGTGGAACAGATTTGTTTAAACAAGTTATTGTTAAAAATAAAAGAAGCATATTCGTAATGAGTTCTATACATATCTATTGTAATAATTGGATGGGCATCATTTGGATTTGGTAATCGTCTGTTTTTAAACATCATTTTTAAAGGGTATTCATACATTTTTTCAACAGTATCATAAATATATTGTATTTCTGGTATTTCAAATTCACTTCTTTTTAAAATATACATTAAATATGCTATAGGTTGTAAAGTGTAAAAATGATAATGCATAGAGCCTTCATACCACATACCTTCTTTAGTAACGCCTTTTTTTAGTTGGTCTAATATACCGAATTGGCTATAAAAGCCTTTTTGTATATGTTCTTCTTCGTTAAAGAAAACGCCAATAAGTGCTTGAGCACATTTAATCCATACAGGAATGTTATATATTCTACTTGCAAAAAAATCAAACAAGGCAGCTTCATTTTTAAATAGTTTTTCATAATAGTTTTTCAATTCTTCTTTTGAAAATTTTTCTCTAACCATATCCATTCCAAGAATCATTGTCATAACGGCAGATGCATCATCTAAATGTTGATTTTGAATTTTTCCTTCGAAACGTTTAGCAATAGGATCGCTTAAAAGATTATCATAATTATCAGCATAAAAATTTAATACACTTTTCATATGAGTTATATATTTTTCATCTTTTGTAATGTTATAAGCTACTGCGGCGTTATAAACACTTTGATTCGCGGCTCCGCGATACATGTTATACCACACCCTAGATAATGTGTCGCTGCTGTTAACTTGGCCACATACTGAACAAACATGCTCTTTTTCATTTTCAATGTTGAAAATTAAACGGCCCTGGCAAGCTTCACAGTTATAATGGTGAAACCAACCGGTAACACGAGAAGCTTCATCGTGATAATTATCAACAAACCAATCTAACTTTATTTTAGTTCTATCATATAATTGTTTAGCCCATGTTTCACTATTAATCCTATTTTGAACTGATTTCCAATCTATTAAATCTATCATTGCTAACTCCTTTTATTTATATGTTTACAATATACCACACATACACTAGGATGTGGTATTGTAAGTTATAATACAAAACCTCAAAGCGTTATAACTTTAAAAAAATAGTTCGTAATTATCAATAATACTATTTTGCTAATCTTTTTTTAGCAATTGGCAAAGGAGCAAACTTTTTATGAGGTTCGTCTTGATACCAATAAGCCACTGAGGCATAATCGTTGCCTTTATCATTTGCATGACCATGTTCAATAGAAATCCTTATATGTTTTGTAAAGGGAATAGGATCTAAAATGTGATATCTATACACACAAACCTTTCCTTTAAAGTGATGATTATTTGTATTGTCATTTATTTCACTCCAAGGTTGACCTGAATATAAATGGCTAACTTTTTGCATACCCCAAGCATGACATAAATAATCTTCACTTCCTGTGCCGTGTAAATCTGGAGGCCAACTATTATCATCTTTATCTATAAAAAACATATCGTCGCCTTCACCCCACCAACCACCTTCAAGATTATCAATGCTTAGATTAGTGCCAATATAGTGGCCTCTTCCAAAAGCTTCTAAAATAACATAATTATTTTTATCTGATAAGTTTTTACCGTCGCTTTTTATGGCAGGTAAAGGATTTATTCTTTTAAATTGAGCGTGTAGATATAAAGTATCTAAAGGTAGAGATTTATGTTGTTCATAATCAATATAAAAATAAACAGAAATACTTTTTTCATATTCATTCTTTAACACTATTTTAGCATTTTTTAAAAATGGCATAGGAAGCCAGCAATTCATTGCAACGCGAGGATTTATGTGGCCTTCTACGTCAATATTACAAGATGTATTAAAAATTGAGCATTGATAGGTAAAAGCTCTTCCGTGTCCTAATCCAAAAAAATCACCAATAGGACATTCTATGGAAGGATACTTTTCATTATCCCAATAAATTTGAATAATAGTGTTTCTTAAGGCGTAAATGTCAAAATTCCTATCATCTTCTGGACCCCAAGGCCCAAAAATCGTGCACCATATATGGCTTATCTTACCAGGTCCTTTAATGTTAGCAATTATTTTTTTAGAATTTCCTTTAATAGAAATTGAATCGGCATTTCCCCCTGTTTTGTCATAACTACTTACTCTTTTAGCTTTAAAGTTTTTAGGGGTTATTAAGTGATCAAAAGGATTATTATTCATAAAAACCTCATTTCTATATTATTTAAATGGTTTTATTTCTGTTAGATCTAATAAAATTGATTTTCTAGTTGTATTAAATTTAACATAACTAATATTAACGGCATCTAACATTCGTTTAGAGGCCTTAACTATATCTGATTGTTCATATTTATCTGATAAATATACTAATTTACTAATTCCAGATTGAATAATTGCTTTAGAGCATTCATTGCAAGGGAAAAGAGTGGTATATAAGGTGCAACCTACAAGATCAGGGCTTATTTTATTTAAAATAGCATTTAATTCTGCGTGACATACATAAGGATATTTTGTGTCTAAAAAATCTCCAGAAGATTCCCACGAGAAACTTTCATCTGTAATACCTGTAGGAAAACCGTTATATCCAACAGCTACAATTTTCTTGTTTTTATTTACAATACAAGCACCTACTTGTGTATTTGGATCTTTACTACGCATACTGGATAACAAAGCAACCCCCATAAAATATTCATCCCATGATATATAGTCTTTTCTTTTCATAATATGTCCCCTATTTATATTTGATCTTTATATTATTATTATACTATATATTTACATTAAGTATGTAAACTTTATTGCAATTTTTGTGTTAATATATTAGTATATATGGTGCTTGCGCCTATGGCTCAATTGGATAGAGCATTTGATTACGGATCAAAAGGCTTCGGGTTCGAATCCTGATGGGCGCGCCAACACCAAAGAAATTCTTTGGTGTTTTATTAATTATAGAACTATATTTTAAGGAAACATATGACAAATTACACTATGAAAGCATATAAACATGATAATAAGTTACATTATGAACAACCTCTTTTATTTTATAAAAGAGAAGATAACTACATTGCATTAAAAGGAAAAGCGGGAAGAACGCTGACACACTATACTCGAAATACTACTTTTCTTTTTGATAAAAATACTATTGAATACTTTTTTACAGATAGATGGTACACCAGTGCCTTTGTATTCAACAAACAAGGTATATGTGATTATATTTATTGTAATATATGTTTTCCTGCTAAAATTGAGGATAATGTAGTGTCTTTTATTGACTTAGATATTGATGTTATATATGATAAAGGAAAAGTAATAGTAGTAGATCAAGATGAATTCGAGGCACATCAAATAAAGTATAATTATTCAAAAGAGACCATTAAAAAAGTTATCAAAACAACTAAAGAGGTTCAACAAGCTATAAAAAATAAAAGCTTTCCTTTTAACTTATATATATGAATAGTCAATAAAAGTTATAGATTTCATATTTAATATAGTATAAAATTTGATATAATGTAATATATGGTAATAGGCTTAATAATTTAATAATACAAAATTATTTACAAACATTATTATGTTGTATATACTATTAAGTAACTTAAAAAAAGATAGGGAGAAATATTATGAGTAAAAAATTAGTTTTATTATTAGTTGTTGTTTTAATAGCTTCAATGGTTTTTGTAGCATGTGATCAAACGGAAGAATATGCCGCAAAAGAATCTAAATTGCCAGCTAGAGCAACTGCAGTTGAAGACAACTACAAAATAGCAACAGCAACCGTTTTAAAATTTGGTAAAGAAGTTGTTTATCCACTTATGGAAGGCATGGAAAATTTAGAAAAATCAAGAATGGTAAATGGTGCATTATCAACTCGTGGAATTAAAATAGGTACAGATGTTGATGGAAATCCTGGAATGGTATTTTCTACATATAAAATTTTAGTTCAAAATAAGGATATTTTATCTATAAAATTTTATGCTAATAAAAAAATGAATGCACAAGATGAAGCAGTTAACTTCTTATTTGCAGCTACTAAACAAGGAAAATTATTTATGAATGTAGCAAATATATTTGGGAAAGCAGACACTAATGACAAAATGAATGAATTGTTTGCAATTTTCAATACATATAGAGAGCAAGAAGGTATGGAAGAAGTTACACTAGATGAATTTTATTTTGCGGTAGTAGCTTTTAAAGGAGACGATTCTAAAAATCTTGATATGGAAATATCATATTTAAAAGACAATCAAAATACTATTACAATACCATTTAGTGAAGTGATAGGCTTTTTATTACCAGAAGATGCTGAATATTTTTCATTTGCATACTAGAATATAAGTGATATAATATAGTTATCAATAATATTAATTGATAACTATATTTTGATAGATAGAAAAGGGGGTAGAAATGGCTTTTTTTGACAAAATAGGAAAACAAGCAAATAATCTAGTTGAAACAACAAAAACTAACAACATGATTAATAGCGAAAAAGGTAATATTAAAAAACTTTATAGTGAAATAGGAGAAAAAATTTATAACCTTTATGACAAAGAAGGAAAAGTAGATAATGACTTAATGGGACTTTGTGAAGGAATAAAAGAATCTACAGAGAAAATCACAGAATTGGAAATGAAATTACTTGAGATAAATGGTAAGAAGTTGTGCGTTAAATGTGGAAAAGAAATTGGAAAAGATGTTCAATTCTGTCCACATTGCGGATCAAAACAAGACTAAAATATTATTACATTTTTAATATATTAAAGGGTTGCTTTCTAAAAAGAAATTAACCCTTTTTATTTAATTAATTTTATTAATCTAACAGCGGGATTGGATACATAATTTGACTCAAAAAAACCACAATGATGTAAGAAAGATTTATATAATGTTTGTGTTGGCATAATATCTACAAATAATACTTTAGCTTCTGGGAAACGGTTAGTTATAAAAGAAATTGCTTTTGTACCTATACCTGTGTTTTGATATTCAGGAAGAATAAAAATACGTTCTAGTTGATAATTATATGAACTTGTTCTAAAAAGTATAAAACCTCCTATAATGGCACCATTAAATAAAATTTTAAATATAAAACTTAAAGGTAATTTGTTTAAGAACCAAGAGTAATCGTTATATCCTGTTGGCATATATAAAGAAGAATCATTAAATGATTTTTTAGAAATTTCAACTAAGTTAGAGATATCTTCGGCATGTATTTTTTCAAAATTAAGCATTGCATTTCCTCTTTAACAAATTGATATATTTAATATACCACAGTTGAACCATAAGCCTCAAGGGTAATAGTTTGTTTTATAGGCTCTAAAATATTAATACTAATATTATAATTATTATAATTTAAAACAAATAGGGCTTTTTTGTTATCTTTTATACGTAAAACTGTTTCTACTCCCGGTACAGAGTCTGCAACAACAGCATTCGTTTGTATTTCTTTTGATATATATGAAAAAATCTTTTTATATGTATCAATTCCTGTATGACATCCAATATAATACACATTACCGTTATTATAATGATTTTTTGTAATACACGGTGAATTTTTATAAAAGCCATCATCATAAGAGGCTAAAGTTTCTGTGTTTTTTCCATCAATAATATCAGCCCAAAGAGTAGCATTACTATCACCGGTTATTCCTTTTATTTTTATATTATCAGTTCCTAACGCATCATAGTTTACTATATCAATACCAGTTAATTCTCTAAAATAACCAGGAAGTGTCAAACCGTTTATTTTGTTATATTCGTCCTTATTTCCCGATCTAAAGGTTATAGCAACATTACCACCAGCTTTAGTATATGCTTTTAATTTTTCTGCATTATCTTCGTTTGATATGTTGTAGGCGGGTAATATAACAAGTTTATACTTACTTAAATCACAATTAAAATCAACAACGTCACAATTGATATTTAATTTAGTTAGAGAAATGTGTATAGAAGATAGTATCTGATTATAATCAAATCCTTTAGCGTGCCATTGATATTGATGAGACCACACATTATCAAAAGATCTAATAATACATACTTCGGCTTTATTATCAGTATTATCAATAATATCTTCGATTTTTTTCACTTCACTACCAACTTGCTTAATAATGTTATATCTATCTCTTGGGATGCCGTCATGGTCTAATACTCCATGCCAATACTGTTCAGTACCAAATAGACAAGTTCTCCATCTAAAATATACTATTCCATTAGCGCCATGAGCAATGGCTTGATATGTCCATAATCTTAATTGAGCAGGTTCGGGAGTACGTCCCATATAGTTCCAACCACCTTGAGCGCTGCTCATTTCCATTATCCAAAACTTTTGGTTCTTATAACCTCTCATTTTATCATGATGATAAGAAACTTCCTCTATACTATCAAAAGGACCGTGAATAATATTAGGATAACAATCCCAAGATATAAAATCATATAATTTGCTGTGTTTATAATAGTCAATATCATAAAAACGAGACATAAAGTTATGTGTAATTGGTACATTAATACCGTTTTCATGTAAAGTGTCGATTTGCATTTTTGCATAATCGTCTACCGACTGAGAAGCAAATCTACAATAATCAAGCCAAAGACCAGGGTTATGAGCATACATATCTCCTTGCTTAAAATCACAAGCAGTATGTTTTGGAATAATAACACTATCAAAAGAATGATAAGTTTGACTCCAAAATGCCATACCAAGTTTTTCATTCAAATTTTCAATGGAACCATATTTTTGCTCTAGCCAAGTGTTAAAAGAAACTTTACAATCATCACAATAACAACGGACTGTATTATGACAACCAAATTCATTATCTATTTGCCAGGTTATTACATCTTTATTATCTTTATAATGTAAAGCCATAACTTCTATTATTTTTTTACTGTATTCTTTATATATATCACTATTAAAACAATAGTGTCTACGACTTCCATAACCACGTACGTGATTATATTCGTCTTCTTGATAAATTTCAGGATGTTTATCCATAAGCCATTTAGGAGGAGTTGCAGTAGGGGTGCATAAAATAGTTTGTATGTTTTCTTTGCTTAATAACCCAATAATTTTATCTAACCAAGCAAAATTATAGCTGCCTTCTTTAGGTTCTAACTTTGTCCAAGCAAATTCTGCAAGGCGTGCCACGTTAAAATGAGCCTCCTTCATTAACCTTATATCTTCTTCCCAACGGTCCTCTGGCCAATGTTCAGGGTAATAATCCACTCCAAAATGCATAATTTGCCTCCTTTTTGTCTTATACTATTGACTATATTATACATTTTATTATAATTTAGTATAGAGGTAAATATGAAGCAACATAAAATTTTTAAAGGAGGGGTAAAAGTACCCCACTATAAACACTCGGCAAAAACCGCAACAACAATTATGCCAATACCAGATATAATCGAAATACCAATGCAACATCATATAGGGGCTCCATGCGAGCCATTAGTTAAAATTGGAGATAGTTTATTAGTTGGACAAAAAATTGGAGATAGTGATAAATTTGTTAGTGCGCCAATACATACTGGAGTTTCTGGTAAAGTAAAAAAAATAAATACAGTTTTATTTCCAAATGGAAGCAAAGTAAAATCGATTTTAATTGAAACAGATAAAAATCAAGAAATACATCCAGATGTAAAACCTCCTATTATTAATAATAAAGAAGATTTTATAAAGGCCATTAGAGAATCAGGTTTAGTCGGCTTAGGAGGAGCGGGATTTCCAACACATATTAAATTAAATCCGCCTTCAGATAAAAAAATAAATTATTTAATTATTAATGGGGCTGAATGTGAACCATATATTACATCAGATTATAGAGAAGCAATCGAAAATACAGAGGATATTATAAGTGGTATAGGTAACGTTTTAAAATATCTTGATATTGATAAAGTCCTTATTGGTATTGAGGATAACAAACCAAAAGCAATTAGTGAATTAATTGAAATATCCAAAACCATAGATAAAATTGACGTAGTTTCACTTAACTCTAAATATCCTCAAGGTGCAGAGAAAATGTTAATATATGCATTAACAGGTAATATTGTACCTGCAGGAAAGCTTCCTTTAGATGTTGGTGTTATTGTATTAAACATTACAACAGTTGCTTTTATTGCTAAATATATTAAAACAGGAATGCCTCTTGTTAAAAAAAGAATAACAATAGATGGAGGTGCAATTAAAACGCCGTCTAATATTGAAGTATATGTTGGTACCTATATAAAAGAGGCAATACAATTTAGTGGTGGTTTTAAAGAGGTACCAGGAAAAGTGTTAATGGGTGGTCCTATGATGGGCGTAAGTCAATTTAATTTAGAAGCACCTATTTTAAAACAAAATAATGCAATACTAGCTTTTAATAAAAAGCAAAGTGTTTTACAAGAACAAACTGCTTGTATTAAATGTGGGCGGTGTATAAGTGCATGTCCAATGAATTTAATGCCAGTATATTTTGATATACATAATGAATATAAAAATGTGGATGAACTAATTAAATTAGATATATTAAGTTGTATTGAGTGTGGTTCTTGTTCATATGTATGTCCAGCAAATCGTTTTTTAGTACAATCTATAAGAAGTGGCAAAGAACTAGTTAGAGCAAGGGGAAATAAAAAATAATGAATAATAAATTATCAGTTAATTCTTCACCTCATTTGAAAGACTATATAAGCACACCAAATATAATGCTTGATGTTATTATAGCATTGATACCAGCGACAATTATAAGTATTTACTTATTTTCGTATATGGCTGCGATTATTATTTCTGTTACAGTAGTATCTTCCGTTTTATTTGAAGGACTATATAATATGGCAACAAAGCAAAAACAAACAGTAGGTAATTTTAGTGCGGTTGTAACGGGCCTTTTATTAGCCCTTAACTTACCTCCAGCGGCTTCTTCTATTTGGTTAGGGGTTGTAGGTTCTTTTGTGGCAATAATACTTGTTAAAATGATATTTGGAGGAATAGGAAATAATATCTTTAATCCGGCAATAGCTGCTCGAGTATTTTTAACAGTAGCTTTTTCAAGTCAAATGACTTCATGGTTATCACCAGGTGTAGATGGAATATCAACGGCAACGCCACTTGCATTAATACATAACGGTATCATAACAAGCAATTTAGATTTGTTTTTAGGAAATATTCCAGGATGTATTGGTGAAACAAGCGCCTTAGCCTTATTACTTGGTTTGGGATGGTTACTAATAAGAAAAATTATAACACTAGATATACCTCTTACATATGTTTTAACAGTAATGGTATTTGCGCTATTAACAGGACAAGATCCTATTTTCCACTTGTTATCAGGAGGATTATTATTAGGAGCTATATTTATGGCTACAGATTATACCACATCACCAATGACTAGAAAGGGTAAAATCATCTTTGGATTTGGTCTAGGTATTATTACAATGGGAATAAGATTGTATGGTAATTTACCTGAAGGGGTATCTTTTTCCATATTATTTATGAATGTATTAGTTCCATTAATTGACAGATATACATTACCAAAAAGCTTTGGAGGTTTAAAGAAGAAAAATGCGTGATATATTTAAACCAGTATTAGTTTTATTAATAGTTTGTATAGTAATAGCTTTTTCAGTATCTTTTGTATATAACATAACAAAAGATACTATAACTGAAATTGAAAGACTTCAAAATGAAAAATTAATGAATGAAGTATTACCTGACACAAAATATGAAGATATTACATCAAAAATGTTAGGTGAAGTACAAATCTCTAATACACGAGCTAAACTAAATAATGTTTATAAAGCATCTAAGGGTTATGTTTTCAACATAGCAACTAAAGGCTATGCAGGGGATGTCATTGTTTTTATAGGTATTAATAATGATGGTACAATTAATAAAATCCAATTAGGAAAGAATAATGAAACTCCTTCAGTAGGTAAAAAAGCTGAAGAGAGTGATTTCACCAATAGATTTATAGGCAAAAACATAAATCAGAAAGTAAGCGAACAAGTTGACACAATTAGTGGTGCTACAATTACAACAAGTGGCGTCGTTGTAGCAGTTCAAGAAGCTTGTGATTATTTTTCTTCCTATAATAAGCTAACAAAGGAGGAAAATTAAATGAAACGTGGACTTAAAGAGTTTTCAAAAGGAATAATAAGAGAGAATCCTATATTTGCATTAGTGTTAGGAATGTGTCCTACATTAGCGGTTACTACGTCTTCTAAAAACGGTTTAGGTATGGGTATTGCAGCTACAGTAGTTTTAATAGGTTCAAATTTTGCCATTTCTTTATTAAGAAAAGTTATACCAGATAAAATAAGAATACCTGCCTATATAACAATAATTGCAGGATTTGTAACAATACTTCAATTTGTTTTAAAAGCATACTTTACAGATTTAGATAAATCGCTGGGAATTTTTATTCCATTAATAGTTGTTAACTGTATAATTCTTGCTAGAGCTGAAATGTTTGCAAGTAAAAACAATGTTCTTTATTCAGTGTTAGATGCGCTAGGTATGGGTGTTGGATTCACATTAGCATTGTTTTTAATTGGAACTATAAGAGAAATCCTTGGAAACGGCACAATTTTTGGATTTGATATTTCTTTTGGAGTTATCCCACAAGCTACTTTATTTATATTACCAGCAGGTGGATTTTTAGTATTAGGCCTACTCATGGCACTATATAATAAATTAACGGTTAAAAAGAAACAAGAATTTAGTTGTGCTACATGTCCAATTCAATGTCATGTACCTAAGGAGGAAATTAAATAATGAAAACAATATTATTTGTTATTTTTGGAACAATATTAGTTGAAAACTTTGTATTAACAAAATTCTTAGGAATATGTCCTTTCTTAGGTGTTTCTAAAAAAATGGATTCTGCTTTAGGAATGAGTGGAGCAGTAGTGTTTGTTATGACTATTGCTTCAGCTGTTACATGGGCTATAAATGAGTATTTGTTGATACCATTAAATTTAAGTTATCTACAAACAATTGCATTTATATTAGTAATTGCATCTTTAGTTCAATTTGTTGAATTAATTTTAAAGAAATTTATTAAACCGTTGTATAATTCCCTAGGTATTTATTTACCTCTTATAACAACTAACTGTGCGGTTTTAGGTGTTGCTATTTTAAACGTTCAAAATAGCGCTAGTTTTGGATTGTCATTGTTATATGGCTTTTCAGCAGGTTTAAGTTTCATGTTTGCACTTATACTATTTTCTGGAGTAAGAGAGCGACTTGAGACAAGTAATGTTGCCTTAAGTTTTAAAGGCTTACCAATTGCTTTGATTTCAGCGGCATTTATAGCATTATCATTTATGGGGTTTCAAGGCATGTTTGCCTTTTAAGGAGATATATTAATGGAACAAAGTATTTTAACAGCCATTATAGGCATAGGAATAATAGGATTAGTTTTTGGAATTGTACTATCAATTGCATCTAAAATATTTGCAGTAAAAACAGACCCTAAAATAACTCAAGTAAGAGAGGCTTTACCAGGTGCTAATTGTGGAGCTTGTGGATTTGCAGGGTGTGATCAATATGCAGAAAGTATAGCAAAAAATGAAAGTGTTATTACATTGTGTCCTGTAGGAGGACAACAAGTAATAGAAGACTTATCTAAAATAATGTGTGTAGAAGTTAGTGAAACTACTAAAATGGTAGCTAGAGTTATTTGTAGAGGTACAGCTGATAAAACAAAAAAAGAATATAAATATGCTGGAATTCAAACTTGTGCGGCAGTTAATTCTCTTTATAGTGGAGATAGCTCATGTACATTTGGTTGTTTAGGCTTAGGTGATTGCGTTGATGTATGTGAATATAACGCTATTAATATTGAAAATGGAGTGGCATATATAGTTGAACAAAATTGTGTAGCTTGTAAAAAATGCGTTGACGCTTGTCCTAAAAACATTATTGAAATGGTACCAAACACAGCCAGAGTAACCGTTTATTGTAGTAATATAGAACGTGGTAAGGCTGTTATGGATGCGTGTAAAGTAGGATGTATTGCTTGTAAAAAATGTGAAAAAGCATGTCAATATGATGCTATAAAAGTTATTAATAACTTAGCAGTTATTGATTATGATAAATGTACTAATTGTGGAGATTGTATTGCAGTGTGTCCTACACAATGTATAAATAGATATTTATTAAACAATCAATTAGAAATCACAAAATAACAATAAAAAAAACGATAAAAAAACTTTAAATAATAAGTGTCTATTATTCTGTTTTTATGTGAAATATAAAGGCAAATAGATGGACTTTAGACCCATATTATAATATAATATATATAATACAGAATAGAGTAATTGGAGCTTATATATGTCAGAAATTAACAGTGAAAATGTAAAAAGAATTATACCCATTGAAATTGAAGAAGAGATAAAAAAGTCTTTTCTTGAATATGCTATGTCGGTTATTGCAGATAGAGCATTACCCGATGTGAGAGATGGATTAAAACCTGTTCATAGGCGTATTTTATACGCTATGATGATACTTGGATTTCTACCAGAAAAAAGCCATAGAAAATGTGCATCTACGGTAGGAGAAGTATTAGCTAAGTTCCATCCACACGGAGATCAAGCGGTGTACGATTCCCTAGTTCGAATGGCACAAGATTTTTCTCTTAGGTATCCACTGGTAGATGGACATGGAAACTTTGGATCACGTGATGGAGATTCAGCGGCAGCTATGAGATACACAGAAGCGCGACTTGCTAAAATCTCAACAGAAATGCTTCACGAAATTAATAAAGATACAGTGGATTTCAAACCTAATTTTGACGATCATGAAATGGAACCTACCGTACTACCTTCACGTATACCAAATTTATTGGCCAATGGTTCATCGGGGATTGCTGTTGGTATGGCTACAAATATACCACCTCATAATTTAACAGAATTAATAGATGGAGTTTTTGCTTTAATCGATAATCCTGATATTGAACTAGACGAACTAATGGAATACATAAAAGGACCTGATTTCCCTACATACGGTACTATTATCGGAAAAAGTGGTATAAAAAATGCATATGCTACTGGTAGAGGAAGAATAGTAGTGCGTGGTGATGTTGAAGTTGAAGAAGGTGCTACTAAATCAAGACTTATAATTCATTCACTACCTTATCAAGTAAATAAGGTGCGTTTAATAGAAAAAATAGCCGATTTAGTAAAAGAGAAAAAAATTGATGGAATATCAGGTATAAATGATGAATCAGATAGAAATGAAGATGTTAGAATTATAATTACATTAAAACGTGATGCAAATGTTAATGTAGTTTTAAATAGACTATATAAACACACACAAATACAAGATGCTTTTAATGCAAATATGCTTGCTTTAGTGCCTACAAAAGAAAAAGGTTACGAACCAAAAGTATTAAATTTAAAACAAATGTTAGTTCATTATGTAAATTATCAAAGAGAGATAATAAGAAGACGTACTAAATTTGATTTAGATAAAGCGGAAGCAAAAGCGCATATATTAGAAGGATTAATAAAAGCTGTTGATATTTTAGATGAAATTATTGCTACTATTAGGCATTCTAAAAATGAAACAGAAGCTAAAGAGAAACTAATTACAAATTTTGAATTTTCAGATAGACAAGCACAAGCAATAGTAGATATGAGATTAGGACGATTAACAGGTCTTGCTATATTAGAATTAAAAAAAGACTTTGATGATATTAATGAAAAAATTAAATACTATAAATCTATATTGTTAAATAAAGAAATTGTTAATGGAATAATAAAAGACGAACTGAAAGTAGTAAAGAAGAAATTTGGTGATGAGCGTCGTACAGAAATAACTATTGACGAAAGTGATTTTGAAGATGAAGATTTAATTCCAGAACAAAAGGTAGTAATTACACGAACACATTTTGGATACGTTAAACGCCTTCCTATTGATACATATAAAAGTCAAAGAAGAGGTGGTAGAGGTATTACAGGATTGAGTACTAGAGAAGAAGATTTTGTAGTGGATTTATTTACTACAACAACTCATACTAATTTATTGTTTTTCTCTAATTTAGGTAAAATTTATACTATTAAAGGATATCAAATTCCAGAAGCGGGACGAACAGCTAAAGGAACAGCTATTGTTAATTTATTAGAATTAGATGCTAATGAAAAAATAAATGCGGTAATACCAGTTAAGAATTTTGAAGAAGGTTGGTACCTCTTTATGGCTACAAAAAATGGTGTTGTTAAAAAGACACCATTAACAGCCTTTTTAAATATTAGAAAATGTGGAATTATTGCAGTTACATTAAGAGATGAAGACCAATTAATAGATGTTAAACTAACAAATGGAACTAGCGATATAATGCTTGCAACATATAAAGGAATGTCTATAAGATTCCATGAAAAAGATGCACGAGCTATGGGACGAAATGCACAAGGCGTAATGGGTATAAGATTAGATCCTGATGATTATGTTGTATCAATGGAAGTGGTTTTAGATGATAATAC
>Ga0256913_10000169_pt1 | contig 30806 bp, 25 predicted proteins | sample Axial_MatmetaG_FD_185970 | JGI IMG/M metagenome (GOLD analysis project Ga0256913, IMG submission 185970) | Deep-sea worm associated microbial mat communities from Axial Seamount, Juan de Fuca Ridge, Pacific Ocean - Axial_Mat | ecosystem: Environmental > Aquatic > Marine > Oceanic > Microbial... | reverse complement strand
AAAAGTAGCACTATCGCATGGCGATAGATATAGTTTGGGGTGGGGATATCATATATATAGTCTAGTAGTTAGGAGCAGGATACTTATAACTATATTGAATCCATTTTCAAAATATATTATAGATGATAGGATGGCAAAGTTGGCAAAAAAAAGCATATGTAATAAGTTTTATGATTTTGACAATAGAGCAAGAGAGATACTTACCAACTACAATAGTGTAGATTTGGTAATAGAGGGACACTATCATCAAGCTAAGATAGTGGACAGTAGATATATATCTCTACCATCATTGGCTTGTCAGAGACAGATAGTTACCATATCTTCCAATGAGCTACAATTTGTTGATATAGATTAAAACTTGCACTTTATACTATTTTTATAACCTTACTACATAATTCGGGTTGAACTGACCAACCAAGCATCAATAGATGGGTCAATAATATCTGTATCAAGTATAATTGGATATACTATTTATAAAATAAAACTAGGAATTAAACCCAAATTATATAAATTGGATATGGTAAATTTGGCAACTATTTGGTGACAATTATTTGTTATACCTAATCTATCTGATAGATAATTTGTATTGAGACAATAGGAGTTTAATATGAGGACAAAATATTTACTATTAATTGTATTTATCATTAGTGGATGTAGCAGAGATAATATATCATCCAATAGATCAATAGCAATAGTTGATAAATCAGAAAAGATATCTATATATGCTATGGATAACTATACTGATACACCAAGAGCAGGTATGAGAGCAGCCAATATAGCAGAGGGTGTACTACTCTCAAAAGGGTATCAGGTAGATAGTATAGTTAATGGTGACAATCATAAATTTACTTTAGAAGAGAAGTTATCCAATGCAAAAAAGCGAGGTAGCCGATATATCTTCATCGGCGGAGTGAGCGAATGGAGATACAAGACAGGCATAGATGGAGAACCTGCTATTAGTTTACACTTCAAAATCATTGATGTAGTAAGCAGAGAAGTTAAGTGGAGTACAGTAGCATCAGATAGTAGTTGGGGTAATGATTCTATAGGTACCGTAGCACAAGAGCTTATTACAGATATGATAAAGTGATAGTTGTCTTTAATGTTTCTTACCAACAAGAGAAGAGATAATTTCTTCAAATATGCATATTTTGAAACTATAATTATATTAGGTATATATATAATCACAGGTTATATGGTTGACCCTCAAGATATATTGATGTTTAATAGTGATTTTTCATTTGTATCTATACTTTTGGCTATCATCACGCTCTTTCATGGTATGTCTAGTGGTCTATTTGCTATCTTTTTGATAGGTGTTACTATGAGATTTGGATATGAGGAGTTTAACTATCTCTATTTTCTTAGAGAGTCTGTCTTGATGATGATATTTGGTGAGTTTCACTACTATTGGACGCGTACTATTAAGCAGCACGCAACAGAGGATAAGTTTACTAGACAAAAACTATCTGAACTTAGTAAAGCATTCTACATGCTTAAGATATCACATGATCAGATGGAGAAGAGTTATGTTGTAAAGCCTATGAGTATCCGTAACTCTATACTAGCTATAAAAAAGAAATTTGATATAGATAATCCAGATATATTTTATCAAGAATTTTTGATACTATTGCAAAAGACTTTGAGTATAGAGAAGGCATTTTTATTGGGTGTAGGTGATGGAGAGAGTATCCATATATTGGCACAAACAGATAGTGAAGAGATACTATACGAAGATGATCTTATCATAGAAGATGCTAAGATAAAAAAGGTACCTATATATATAAGTAGTAATGATTCATATAGTGGTAGTAGATATTTAGCAGCTATACCTACCATTATAGATGGTGAAATGATAGGACTTTTTGTGATATCTAAAATGCCTTTTATGTCATTTAACAAAGACAATCTCATATCTGCTACAATATTGGTAAGCTATATGTTTGATGAAGTTTATAAACTTAAGATATTGAAAAGCATAGATGGTTTTTTATATAAATTTCAAGAGAATTTTCGTTTTGAAGTATATCGTTTATATAATTTAAACCAAGAGTTTGATATAGAGTCAACTATATTGATATTTAAGTCATATGATAAGATAAAGACTCATATGCTCCATGAAGCAGTAAATAAAAATTTAAGATCTCTAGATATTATGAGTTATCTATCAACAGACAAATTTGATGCGATAGCAATACTCTTTCCTTTGGCGGATAGAGCATCTGTGAAAGGATTTATAAGTCGCATATATAATAATATACATATAGATCAAGGTAAGTTTGAGATAGAGCAATCTAATTTTTCTATAGCTGATTTGGAGCTTGTAAAGTTATATTTGGATTGCAAATGATGGGTTGGGACTATAGTGATATATTTGTATCGTTACCTATATTTTATACGATACACTCTACCATATCACTACTATTTGCTATTATCTCTTCGTTTGTTTTACAAAAAAGATTTGAAGACAATCGACTAAAAACAGTTCTGTTTTTTTGGATATTTAATATATCACTACCTATCATTGGGTATCCTATGACTATATGGCTTGTATATTATCTTATCACTGTAGAGTATGAGAAGCAGTTGACAAATATACACTCTATAAATATGATAGATTTTGAAAATGAGTTTCCTGAAGTGACTAGACTCTTTGGCGAGGCCTCTATGGAGAGGCTACTTAATGAAGATATCTCCTCATTATCATCGATGAAGATGAAAGCATTAGTATCTCTCGCAGATAATGCAAGTAGAACAGATGTAACTCTAATTAAAAATAGTCTATCTGATCGTAATGATGAAGTAAGATTATATAGTTTTGCAGTAATAGATAAGTTAGAGAGAGGTATAAATGGTCAGATACATGATAAGCTAATATCATTTACCAAAGCCGAGACGACAGAAGAGAGAGTTAATAGGGCAGGAGAGTTGGCACATCTATATTGGGATTTGGTCTATTTTGAATTGGCAGATGAGAATTTAAAGAGATTTATCATAAGTGAAGTAGAAAAATATTCAAAGATAGTGTTGGATGTAGAGCCTCATAATGAAAAGATAAATATCCTACTAGGCAAAACATATCTTATGCTAAAAGAGGTAAATAAAGCAGAGGAGTGTTTTAAAAATGTGATAAAAAATGGGAAAAATATAGATTTTATAGTACCATATTTAGCAGAAATATTTTTTCTCAAAAGATTGTTTATAGAAGTGAAAAATCTTTTTGCAAATGCAAAAGGGTTGAGGACCAATACACTATTGCATCCTGTAGTAGAGCAGTGGAGTAGCAAATGAGTATCATAAGAGAGAGCAGTGAGATAGATATACTACTCTTAGGAGAGGGAACATATCCATATATACAGGGTGGTGTCTCATCTTGGATACATCAACTTATCAATGGTCTACCAGACCTTAAATTTGGTATCATATTTTTAGGCTCTATGGAGAGTGAATATGGAGAGATGAGATATAAATTGCCTGACAATTTGGTACATTTGGAGGTACACTATCTCTTCACAAATGATGAAGAGCCACAAGCAAATAGACCAAAAAATAGAGATGATTTTAGTAGTATAGAGGAGTTATATAGATGGTTTAGAAGTGGTGAGGGTGATATGCCTGACTCTATGAGAAATATTGATTTTTACACAGAGAAGATAACCCACAAACACTTCTTACACTCAGAACAATCTTGGAGGTTTATCACAGATAGATATAGAGAGAACTGTTCTGATTTACCATTTGTGGACTACTTTTGGACAGTCAAAAATATACATAAACCTGTATGGGTATTGGCAAATATAGTTAAGGATATGCCAAAGTGCAAGATATTGCACAGTCCATCTACAGGATATGCAGGTTTCTTGGCTTCATTGGCTTCATATAGTACAGATACTCCATTTATATTGACAGAGCATGGTATATATACTAGAGAGAGAAAGATAGATATGTTGACTGCTGATTGGGTAAGTTTCCAAAAACCTACACTCCTTAAACAGACTGAAGAGTATAACTATATCAAAAAGATGTGGGTAAGTTTTTTTGAACAGATAGGGCTTTTTAGTTACAAAAGAGCAGATCATATATTGTCTCTTTTTGCAGGTGCTAGGGATATACAAGTTCAATTTGGTGCTGATAAAAAGAAGACCAGAGTTATACCAAATGGCGTAGATGTAGATGGGTTAGAGAAGGCTTATCTAGCTAGAGAAGAGGGAGTACCAAAGGTTATCACACTCATAGGTAGGGTAGTATCTATCAAAGATATCAAAACATTTATCCGTGCTATGAGGATAGTTGCCAATGAGATAGAAGATGTGGAGGCATGGGTAGTTGGACCATTAGATGAAGATGAGATGTATGCTGATGAGTGTAGATACATGGTAGAGACACTACAGCTAGAGAAGAATTTCTACTTTAAAGGATTTCAAAATATCAAAGATATACTACCAAAAACAGGTCTCTTGACACTTACATCTGTAAGTGAGGGTATGCCTCTAACTATACTAGAGGGATATGCAGCAGGTGTACCATGTGTAGCGACAGATGTAGGTAGCTGTAGAGATTTGATATATGGAAGTCTCAATGATGAGGATATAGCTATAGGTATGGCAGGAGAGATCACAACCATTGCAAATCCATCAGCTCTAGCTGAGAGTTATATCAAATTTTTGACAAATGAGGAGCTCTGGAAACAGGCACAAGAGGCTGCATTAAAGAGAGTAAGAACATTTTATAGACAAGATACATTTTTGGAGACATATCGTGCTATATATGAGGAGATGTTGTAATGGCAGGTATAGGATTTGAGTTAAGAAGAGTACTTAAGAAGGATAGATTGTTATCTATAGCCAAAGTCTATGGATACTCTGCCCTACTTAGTTCTGGTCCTTGGGTTATATCGATAGTAGCTATTTTGTTTGTAGGATTTGTAAATATAGCTACTATGAAACAGGGAGCTGGTAATGCTGTACAGTTTCAGATAGTCATCACATATGCTATAGCATTGGCATCTAGTATGATAATCACAGGCTTTATACAGTTACCATTTACTCGCTATATAGCTGATGAGATCTATGCTGGTAGAGAAGATGAGCTACTACCTGCTTATTATGGTACTCTATTTGTCATATGGTTAGTTGGATTTATATTTATATTACCATTTATGCTGTTTGTATTTCCAGAAAAAGATAGCTTTTTTATCATAGGTGTATCATCTACATTTTTGATACTATCTGGTGTATGGGTATCAAATATATTGGCTGCAAGTTTGAAGTATTATCGCTCGGTATTGGTAGCATACACCCTATCGTATGGGCTTATAGTACTTCTATCATACTATTTTGGGGATAGCTTAGAGAGATTGGTAGTTATATTTTTTACAGGGAATGCACTACTTTTGATAGTGATGATGACACTCATCACAAAGACTTATGAGTCAAATAGACTTATAAGTTTTAGATTTTTTAACAATAGTGACTTTTACTGGAGTTTGGGATTTGCAGGACTCTTTTACAATCTTGGTGTCTGGATAGATAAGTTTATTTTTTGGTATCACCCTCTTACAGGATATGCAGTTGTTGGAAAACTACATGCATCTGTAGTGTATGATCTACCCATCTTTATAGCATATCTATCTATACTTCCTGGTATGGCTATATTTTTTTATCGTCTTGAGGCAGATTTCGCTGAGAAGTATGAACTTTTTTTTGATGCCATCAGAAATGGTGCTACACTAGAGATGATAGAGAGATATAGAGATGAGATGAGTGAGATAGTAAGACATGCACTTAGAGAGGTTATTATGATACAGGGTATAATGAATGTGATACTTTTTATACTTGCACCATCTATATTTAATGCACTTAATATTCCTCAATTGTACTTAGGACTATTTCATGTACTTGCAGTGGGGGCTCAGTTACAGTTGGGGTTTATGTCCGTTATGGCACTACTATACTACTTGGATAGGAGAAAAGTTGCTATGTGGCTATCTATACTATTTTTTATTCTCAATGGTATATTGACTTTTTCATCTATATATATTGGTCCATCTATGTTTGGGTATGGGTATGCTGTATCTCTACTTATAGTATTTACTATTAGTCTATTTATCATAAAAAGAGAACTTTGGGAGTTGGATTATGAGACATTCATGTTGCATTAGAATTTTTGTATTGATACTATCTTTGGTGATATATCTATCTGCATCACCAATCAAAAAGAGTGCTATGGTTTATTATGGTGATAACATACCATATAGTTTGGTTGGTATACATGATTATATCATACTCCAGCCAGATCATGTCAATCCATTTTCACATGGCTTTAAAATATATAGAGATGATATCTATGCTTATGTAAGTATAGGAGAAGCAGAGAGTAGTCAATCCTACTATAGAGATATATCCTCTAAGTGGATCATAGGGGAAAATGGTCTATGGGGCGCAAAGATTATGGATATCTCTAATGACTCATATCATAAATTTATGTTTGAGAAGGTGATAGAGCCACTTTTTCAAAAAGGGTTTAAAAATATATTTCTTGATACACTAGACTCATATCAGATAGTAGCTAAAGATGATAAAGATAGAGAGAGATACTCTAAGGGTTTGATAAGATTTATAAATGAGTTTCACCATAGATATCCAGATTCAAAATTGATAATAAACAGAGGATTTGATATCATAGATGAGATACATGACTCTATAGAGGCAGTATTGTTTGAGTCACTCTTTTATGGGCTTTCGTCAAAAGATCTTAGCTATACAAAAGTTTCATCATCAGATAGAGAGTGGCTAAAGGCTCAGATATCAAAGATACAAAAATATCATAAACCCATCATATCTGTAGAGTATCTACCATCAGATAGTAAATTGGCAGATAAAGTCATCAAGAGTGTAGAGGATTTAGGGCTTATACCATATATCGCTGACAAAGATTTGGTAAGGTTTGGCAAGAGTAGTAAAGAGGCTATCAAGAGAGAGGTACTACTACTATATGATGATACCCAATTTGATGGTACTCCAAATGATGACAAGATATACTCGACAGCTTTTTTGCAACTCTCTGTACCACTAGAGTATATGGGGTATATTCCTATTTTGAAACCTATATCTAGTTGGATACAAAAACCATCTGATAGTGATAGATATGCAGGTGCTATAGTATGGATCAATGGAACATACCCTATCAAAAATTCTAAGAAGTTTGAATCCACTATAGGTAAGATCAAAGATAGTGGCATTAAGTTGCTGATGTTAGAGTCGATGGCAGAGGATATACATTCAAAATTATATAAAAAATTGGATATCACTCTCAAAAAACCACCTGAAGATTTGAGTAAAAGAAAAACGATATCTTGCGATAAATCATATGTTGGATTTGAGATAGATCCATATATTCCCTCCATAGGAGATCTATTTGTACCTAAAAAATCAAAAGCCATATGTACTTTGCATATGGGTAAACTAAAGAGTGTTATATCTGCTATTACCCCTTGGGGTGGATATGTATTTGATGGTGCATTGATGACTAGTATCAATAAGAGTGATCTATGGATAGCCAATCCATTCAAACTAATTAGAGATGCTTTGAGATTGAGAAATATACCTATACCTGATGTAACTACACAAAATGGTAAACGACTCCTATTTGTACATATAGATGGAGATGGTATCATGAATAGAGCAGAGTGGAATCCTAGACTATTTTCTGGTGAAGTTCTCAATAAAGAGGTCTTTTCAAAATACCATATACCTATATCCCTATCTATCATAGAGGCAGAGACTGCACCGTATGGGTTGTACCCTAAGCTTAGTGAAAAGTTAGAAGAGATAGCCAAAGAGTCATACTCTATGGAGCATATCGAACCAGCTACACATACATTTACACATCCATTCTATTGGCAAAGAATTGTCGATGATAAGCTAGATCCAAAATATAGACTCAAAGTGAAAGATTATAACTTCTCTATAGATCGTGAGCTAAGAGGCTCATTGAATTATATAAATAAAACTTTAACCCCTAAAAATAAGATAGCCAATATGGTATTTTGGAGTGGAGATTGCCTACCTACAGAGACCACACTAGAGTATATGTATAAAAATAATTTTTTACAAATGAATGGTGGAGATACAACTATAAGCAACAAAGACCCATGGTTGAGCTATATAGCACCATTGGGTATAAAGAGAGGAGACTACTATCAGATATTTACAGGTGCCCAAAATGAGAATGTATACACTAATGATTGGTTGGGTCCTTTCTGGGGTTTCAAGAGAGTGATACAGACTTTTAAATTGACCGATAAACCTAGAAGATTTAAGCCTATAGATATCTATTTCCATATATATTCTGGCTCTAAAAAAGCCTCCTTGAGAGCACTTCATCAAGTATTTAAGTGGGCTATGAAACAAGATGTAATGCCCATATATACATCAGAGTATATCCCAAGAGTTATGGACTTTTATGAGATATCTATAGCAAGACAAAATAAAAAATGGCACATAAAAGGTACTAAATCATTGGATACTATTCGTATATCAAAAGATAAGTATATAGATATAGAGAACTCTCAGGGTGTAGTAGGAGTAAAGAGACACCTTGATAGTAAATATTTGCATTTAGAACATGGTATAAGTGAGTATATATTGAAATTTACTGATAATATATTGGATCAAAATTATCTTTTGGATAGCAATGCAAGATTGGTATCATATATAAAAGATTCGAATAGTGAAGAGTTGAGATTTATAGGACATGTAGCTGTAGATATGAGATATCATATAAAAAATGGCTGTAAGTTAGAAGCAGACCCAAAACCCGATAAGATAGATAAAATCGATAGCATAATAGGCATATCATATCTAAAGGCAAGAGATATCAATGTCACTATCAAATGCCAATAGAGATCGTGTAGATTTAGCTACACATACAGAGATAATAGCTATATTTTTAATGTTTGGTATGATATTGTACTCTATATATCCGAAAGATATGCAGAGAAAACAGGTATTGGCAGAGAAGAGCAATTACGCTTTGACAGCTGTATATTTAGAGAATATGTTGCGACTAGACCCTGAAAATGTAGATCTACTATTTGCTACAGTAAAAGCAGATATAGAGAGTGGCAATATGAAATTGGCAAACAAACTTATAGAGATATTGAAAAATTCCAAAGATATGGATGCTAAAAAGAAGTATTATCTACTTAAATATAAACTATTAGATGAGAAGAGGAAAAATAGTGAAGATGAAAATTTGACCAAAGATATAGAGTCTGACATGGTTGAGATCATTCAAAAGGTAGCAAATGAAAAGATATTTGAAAAAAAGTATGCAATGATATGGTATAAAAGTGCCAAAGATATGCTACTAAAAGAGGAGGCTTTCAAATTTTTAGAGCCATTCTATGGTCAAAATAACAATAATGCACTAGAGAGATGTATAGAGTTGGCAGATGAAAAGCAGTATTTGGATAAAAGACTTCGCTGTTTGGATAGATTGATTATGATAGATAGTAATATCTCAAAAGAGTGGCTTATATCAGCTTATACCATGTATACCGAGTACAATGAGGAGAGAAAAGCATTAAATGTAGTCAAAAAACTTGCTAAAATAGATAAAAATTATACTATAGAGTTGGCAAGATTGTTGAGAGTTGCAGGTGATTATCATGACTCTTCAAACTATTATATGTCACTATACAATAGTAGTAGTGATGTAGATATGCAAAAAGATTATCTATTTAAGGCTATATCATCACTACAAGAGGGTGATTTGAATGAGGAGATTGTATCTTTGTTGAAGAGATATGAGGATAGATATATAGATGATGATGAGATGATGATAAAGTTCATCAAAATATATCTATCTATAGAGAAGTTATCAAGAGCAAAGGAGTTATCATTGAGACTATTGGAGAGGGACAAGTAGTGAGATATATCATTTTAATATCTATAGTTTCTATCTTCTTAAGTGCTAGTAACTTATCTACAAAACCAAGTGTAGAGGATGATAAGCTTAGATTGATGTTTCAAGTTTTTACATACTCTGAAGATTTACAAAATGCATATAGAGTAGGTAAAAAAGCTCTCAAAATCTATCCCAACTCTATATATTGGCATCAAAAAATGGCAGAGATATCACAATGGTTAGATAAGAGAGAGGAGGCGATAGAGCACTACAGTTTTTTATATGAGAAGAGACCTACAAAAAAGCTAGAGAAGAAGATACTTAACTACTCTATAGATATGCATCAATATGAGAGAGCAGTACCTATACTCTATCAAAGAGTAGTAGATAATCCATCAGATGAGAATGTAAAAAATTTGATATATATATATGATAAAGTTGGTACACCAGAGGAGTCAGCCAAAATTTTGGAAAAGTTATCTTATAGAGATAGATCAAATTCAAAATGGCTCAAAGAGGCACTTAGAATATATATAGAGATAGGTGAAGATGAGTTAGCTTCCAAATTGGTCAAGAGGATAGAGAAGAGAGAGAAGATATCCAAAGAGATGGCTACAGTAGTATCAAATTATTATATATCACAAAGAGACATGAATAGTTCATACTCTATGCTCATTCGTGCAGATATTTTGAATGATAAAAACAGTACAGAGTACTATAAGAAGGTAAGTGATATAGGGTGGTATCTGCAAGATTTCAAAAACGGTGCAGAGGCTTCATTGAAATTGTACAATAATGGTCAAGCAAGATTGATAGATTATGAGCGAATTTTGTACTACTATGGGGATAGCAACAGTACACTCATGGAGGATATCACAAAAGATGGATATGACAAATTTGGTAAAGAGTATCTATATATAACATATTTAAATACTCTTTTTGAAAATAAAAAATATGAGAAGTTATCTTTGGCATTTGATAGAGTAGATGGGACAAAGATATCAAAAAGTATAGAAAAAAATGTCTATTTTTGGATGATGAAAGGACAAATGTATGCTGCATTAGGTAAAAAGGAGATGGCTATAGAGGCTTTTCATAAGGCACTACTACTAGAGCCAGAGTCACCTCATATCATAGAGGCACTATTGTGGTTTTATATAGACAATAGATACGATAAACTTCTTAAAGATATGATTTTTGATCTTGAGGAGAGTATGGATATAGACTCTACACTATGGCTACCTTTAGCTGTGGCTAATTTTGCTATGCAAAGGTCAGATAGAGCGATGAGTTATGTAAAGGCATTAATGGAGTCAAATAGAGACAATATTGATATCAAATTTATGTATGCTTATCTTATGCAGTCACGCGAAGAGAGTGGAGCATTTATGAAGATGATGAGAGAGATATTCAAGACTCTTGAAGCCAAAAGATTAAAAAATCCTAAACTCATGAAAGATAAAGAGTTTTTAGAAAACTATTTGAGCTGTAGTATGTACTTTATACCTGTAGATGATTTTGAAGAGTTATTGGTAAGTGCTAAAGAGATATTGGATAGCAAAAAGTATATAGAGTTATCTATATATTGGGCATTGAGACATAACGCTTATGGTCGTGCCAAATATCTCATAGGGAAGCTATCCAATATAGAGCCATGGATGAGATTGGGTGTAGCTCTAAATGATAATGATCATATGGATATCCAAGATATACTCTATAGACACTATGCAATACTACCTATTAGAGATAGGGTTTTGGCTTCAAGAAAGATATCCAATATATCTATGGGTCAAACTCTCTCTTTTGAGGGTGAGCTGTACAATAGATATGACTATTTGTTATACAAGCAGAGATTGGATTTGATCAAAGAGCATTCAGATAGATTGGATATCAAATCGGGTCATTTGGTACAAGGTAGCCTAGATCAATCATATATGGATATGAGAGCTAAGTACTATATAGCTAGAGGTTGGAGTCTAAATACAGATATCTATTTAGCTACAAATAGAAATAAAAATAGAGGAGATTTTCTAGAGATACCAACGAATGACAAATCTATAGATATGGTATTTAAAAGAGAACTTGACAGAGGATATATGGAGATTGGATTTGGTTTTAGAGATGCTATGGATAGATATAGTAGTCTATATACTAAGGTAGATTATGAGATATCTAGTAGAGTGAAATTAGATTTGTCATATAAAAATGGTACAAAATCTAGTGAGACTACATACCTATTGTTAGGTGGGAAAAAAGATGAGTTTAGTTCAAAGATAGCACTACAGTATCTACCATCATCATCAATCTCTCTTTTTATGGCTTATAGTGGATTTGATTCACAAGATGATATCTATCTAGGAGATGGATATCATATCAAGCTTGAATGGTATCAACAACTTCATAGTGGATATCCTGATATAGCTTGGGGACTATTTACAGAGTATGGTGATTATAATGAACAGAGAGGCTTTAGAGGTGTGATGGATGATATCCTACCATATGATGATGCAGATGCACTACCTGAGAGATTTTGTAATCTAGGAGCAAATTTCTTTTATGGCGTGATGAACAAAGAGTCATATACTAGAGTATGGAGACCATATGCAGAGTTCTCTCCATACTACAATGGATATCATGAACAATTCAATCTATCTGCAAGTGCGGGTATAGGTGGGAGTATATATGATAAAGATCATCTATCTATAGGTGCGGGGTATGATCAATCCCTCAATGGTACACAAGAGAGTAGTATCAAATTATATATGAAATATATGATGTTTTTCTAATCTGACTCCAAATTAGACCCAAATTATGCAGTAGAGATCACAAAAACTAGCATAAGTTATTGCACCATCTACAAATATTTAGCTTCATCTATTTTGGTAGGAGGGGTTATCAACCCTCTGCTACTATATCACCCTCCTTGACTACCCATATAAATACAAGTGGTATAAAGAGAAGGGTCATTAGTGTACCCACTACCAAACCACCTATAGCTACTGCTCCTAATGGGGCTAGTTTTTCTAATCCTATAGCAGAGCCTAGTGCTACTGGTAGCATACCTGCTGATACTGAAAATGCAGTCATGAGGACTGGACGGCTTCTGAGTTTGATAGCCTCTATCATTGCATCCCTTTTGGTGAGTCCATCGCTCATCCTATCTAGTGCAAAGTGTATCAGTAGTATGGCGTTGTTGACTATGATACCAGATAGTAGGATGAAGCCCATCATAGATGGCATAGATACATGATAATCTAGTATGAGAAGCATCCATGAGCCTCCTATGATAGTCAATGGTATAGAGACTAGTATCATCAAAGATATCTTGATAGAGTTAAACATCGCTATAAGGGTAAAAAATATAAAGAGTATAGCAAACCCTATAGAGCCTATCATTCTACCTGCAGACTCTTTGAACTGCTTGATATCGCCTGTCTGCTCCATCTCCACACCATTTGGCAAAGTGAGGTTGGAGTCAACAAATACTTTGTTAAAAGAGTCCATGATATGAGATATGGCTGCTTTTTCTCTATTGCCATAGATATCTAGTGTATAGTTAAGCCCCTCTCTAGTGATGATAGATGGCTCTTTATCATACGATATAGTGACAAATGTCTTGAGAGGGACTTTGCCACTTTTGGTAGGTATGAGTGTAGATAGTACCTTCTCCATAGAGTTGTTGAGTGATTTTGGTAGCCAGACTCTCACTTGATAATCTATACTATTTTGTCTAGGGAATGTTGCTACTATACCACCTCTAATCATCATCTGTATCTCTCTGACTATCGCATCATTTGTAAGTCCATACTGCAGTGCTCTTGCCTCATCTATATCTATAGTATATACTATCTTATCCTTCTCCCAAGTTCTCGCTATAGATACTAACCCTTGGGTCTTATACATCATCTGCTCTATATCTCTACCTGCACTATCTAGCTTCTCATAATCTGTAGCACTTAGCATCACATCTACACTACCACGGATACTCTTCATAGGGCTTCCTCCTGCTGGAGTCACCTCCAAGGATTTGACATGTGGTATCTTGGCTAGTTTGACTCTAAGCTCTCTAGCTATATCCCATATAGTTAAATCTCTCTCAAAACGGTTGATATAACTAGCCTTCATAGATATCTGATCTATACCACCACCAGCACCTATACTCATGATACCTGCTTCATTTCCTATGCTAGAGGATATACGGAGTATCTGAGCCTCCTCCTCAAAGAGCTTATTGGCTTTGCGGACTATCTCTTCTGATCTCTCTATAGGTAGGTTGGCATCGGTTACAATCTTGACATTTAACTCTCCCGTATCCATAGGAGGGGTAAGCTCTTTACCTACTATAGGCATGATACCCTTGAGACTCATCACAAAAAGTAGTAACAAAACTATGAAGTATCCTACTGCTGCTATCTTGCTACGGAGTGCCAACTCTACAGCACTTTGAAAGAAGTCAACAGTAGCTTGATTGGCTCTCTCTGTATATCTGTGGAAGAAATCTTCTATTTTGCGTATCCAACTATAGTCGATAGATAGTATATATAGTGATAGTAGTGGTACTGCTGTGATAGATATCACATATGATGCTGCTAGAGCTAGTAGTAGTGTAGAGATGAGAGGACTAAATATAGTCTGAGGATAGCCACCCACAAAGAGTACAGGAGCTAGAGCTATCATAGTAGTGAGTGTACCACTAAGGTCAGCAAACATTATCTCCTTTGTCCCATCAAATACCGCTTTGTGGATATCTTCATGCTTCTCTTTGTAGTGCCGTTCTATATTTTCCATCACCACTACAGTATCATCTAGTAGTAGCCCTAGAGCCAATATGATAGCTGTGAGGGTGATGACATTGAAATCTATACCCACTAGCCACATGAGGGCTATAGTAGCACTATATACTATAGGTATAGTCACAAGTACTATCATCACTTGTCTAAAACTAGCCAAAAATAGAAATACCACCAAAGTAGCCATCACGATAGCATCTCTAAGGGAGTCGAACATATTGGTAGTACTGAGTTTTATAGTCTCCTCTTGGGTATCTGTGATCTCAAATGAGATATTTGGATATCTACTCTTAAACTCAGCTATCACCTCATCGACTGCCTTGATAGTTCTGATGACATCTGCACTTATAGAGCGTTGTATAGATAGAGCTATAGCCTTTTTGCCATTACCATAATATAGAGCTGTATTGTCATAGTGTCCGAAGTAGACATCTGCTACATCTGAGAGTTTTAGGCTTGGGGTGATAGATAGGGATTTGATCTTGCTTATCTGATCCTCTTTGCCAGAGACTTTGATCAGATATCTACTATCTTTATTGGTCAAGATACCTACAGCATACTCTTTATCATTTTTTTGTAGTAGGGCTATAATATTACCTAGATTGAGTCCATACTGATCAAGTCTGTTTTTGTCTAGTATGATTTGCAACTCTTTTTGGTATCCGCCAAATATATCTACATTGGCTACTCCTGTGGCTTTGAGTAGTTTATGTTTGATCTCCCCCTCTGCCAACTCTCTCATATCTTCAAAAGATGAACCATCTTTTGGTATCATAGCATATACTACTATAGGTGGTGTAGCCTCTGTGATCTTGATGATCTGTGGCTCTTTAATATCTGATGGTAGCTTGGATCTGATCTTAGATACAGCATTGTTGACATCATTTACGGCATTGTTGATATCTTTGGTATACTCAAACTCCACATTGATGACTGTCACCTCATCTATGGTAGATGATGTAACCCTCCTCACTTCATCTAGTGTATATAGCTCCTCTTCTATGGGTACTGCTATATTTGTAGCTATGGTTTTGGCAGAGGCAGATGGCTCTACTACCACTACTGCTACCTCGGGGTAGTTTGAGTTTGGAAATAGATTTCTATCCATCTTACCATACCCTATCATACCTATAAATACAAATAGAGCCAAAAAGGAGATGATAAAGTGAGGCCTCTTGAGTAGCCTCTCGATCCAACCATGCTTTTGGCTACTCATCTACTCCACCTCTCACTTTGACTTTGTCATAAAATGGTAGTTTGGAGAGTTTAGTCTCACTACCTTTGGCTATATCCCACTTTGGACATGGTTTGATAAGTGCCATAGAGCTATCCTCAAAGATCACTTTGATATCAAGAGGTATAAATCTCTCCTCCTTGTAGAGCATTATCTGTGTAGATAAGTTTTTGTGTACGAGTGTATTGGCAGGGACTATACACCCTTTGTAGGTCTGAGTCACTACAGATATAGAGACGAAACTACCCTCTGGTAGGTTTAGTGGACTCTTTAGCTCTACCTCTGCTACTGATAGACCATTTTTGGCTTGGGTATAGATGGTCTTTATCTTACCTATCGGTTTGTCATCTTTGAGTACTGTTTGACCTCTCTTGATAGAGTTTTTGCCAGATACAAATGAGAATGTCATCTTCTGTTTGGATTGGCTAAGTGTCATTATAGGTTTGCCTGGAGCTGATAGATCACCCTCTCTGATGAAGATATTGCCCACTACACCATCAAATGGTGCTTTGATCTTGAGATACTCTAGCTGGATTTGGAGTTGATTTATCTTCTCTTGGGTACTTACTATGAGAGTCTTTTTACCCTCCAATCCTAGCTCTAACTCTTCTAACTTCTCTTTGGGTAGTGCACCTGCTTTATATAGTTTGTGGTTACGGTCATATATCTTTTTGCTTAGAGCATAATCACTCTTCTGTTGTGCTAATGATGCCTGTAGGCTCTTTAGTGATGCTAGTAACTCTCTATTGTCTATGATTATGAGTCTATCACCTTTCTTTACTGTCTGTGACTCTGTCACTATGATATCTTTGATATATCCACTAAGTTTGGTAGATATCTTCACCTCTCTTTGAGACTCTAGTAGAGCCAAAAAATCCTCTTTTTGCTCTGTAGTTCCTTGATGAGCTTTGGTAAGTGATATAGATAGATTTGGTAGTTTAGGTGTAGGCATACTCTCTGCTATATTTTTGCGTTCCTTTATCAATCTTGCTCCAAATAGTGCTATAGCGGCTACGACTATAAGAGCCAATATTTTTTTGATCATTTTATACCTCTCTCTAGTAGATAATTCATATAGTATTTTCCTTTTTGGTAATTGTATTTACTCTCTATAAGTTTTGCTTGAGCTAAGTGAGTCTTGCTCTTTGCATATAGATAGTCATTGATGGTAGATACACCATTTTTGTATCTGACTCTCTCTATCTTTTCACTCTTTTGTGTAAGTGATAGTTGTTTTAGATTGCCTTGGTAGTTGGCATACTCTTGTTTGATCTTCTCTAGTGCCTCTATGAGTGATTTTTTGAGATCTAGTATAGCTTGTCTCCTCTCTAAGTCTGCTTTCATCTCTCCTATCTTTGCCTTCTGGATAGAGGCATCACTCTTGCCAAAATCAAATAGATTCCACTTGGCACTCAACCCTATTTGCCAATTGTTCTTGCTATCAAAATCTCCACTATGTATATTGCTATCATCATTGATACCGTAGTTGTATCCATAGTAGCTATTTAGTGAGAGTTGAGGTAGCTTAGATGCACCACTCTTCTCTACCATCTTGGATGCCTTTTTTAGGTTGAGTTTGGTGACCTCTATCCTCTTTAGGTGACTACTATTTGATATCATCTGATCTATAGTATAGTTGGGTTTGGATACAGATACTTTGATAGGATTGATACTGCCTATATCCTCTATACCTACTAGAGATGCCAAAGATGCTTTGGTGATAGCTATATTGCCTTTAATCACTTCTAGATATGACAAGTTTCCTTGTAGATCACTTTGGGCTTTGAGTAGATCAATCTCTGCTTTTTTACCAAATTTTACCTCATCTCGTATCTGATCTTCTAGTTTTTGTAGTGTTGCTACATAGCTCTGCTGTGCTGAGTATATCTCCTTGAGAGCCAATATAGATAGATAGAGTGAGCTTATATTGTATACCAATTGCTCTTGTGTCAACTCTCTTTTGCTCTGGGCTATTTGTGTAGCTATAGCACTCATCTCTATATCTCTACTCTGTGCAAATCCTGTAAAGAGAGGTACACTATATGCCACTCCTGTACCAAATAGATCTTTTGTGGTAGCTACATTTGCTGCTGTAATAGGATTTTTCATAATAGCAGGTGTAAGTGGTGCCAATGTACGGGGGAGATTGAAGTGAGTATAACTAGCGACCAAGTCTATACTACCTAGTTGGTCAGATTGTTTCTCTTTTTGAGTCTCTTTTGCATACTCTATATCTAGCTTACTCCTCTTTGTAATGGTACTTTTGGCTATACCTATGCGTACCAATTCGGGTAGAGAGGTAGCCAAAAGAGGGTAGCTAAGTAGTATACTCAATACTATTTTATTCATAAAATTCCTTAAGATACTAAAATTTGCTTATTATATCTTATCTTTATGAATTGTATGTGAATAGGACTGCATATACTAGGTCTGACCCAAATCATGCAGTAGAATTTTGGGTCAAGACCTTATCTTAATAGTTGTATTTTTATATCCACTTTTTTTGACAAGATCATAGAGCTTCTTGGCATTGCTAGTTCTGAGGCGGACACAGCCATGTGATGCCCTGCATCCTAGACTTCTAGTATAGTGAGTCCCATGTATAGCATAGCCATCCTTAAAAAATATAGAGTATGGCATAGGTGAATTGTCATATAATCTAGAGTAGTGCATCCGCTCCGTATGGTATGGTTGATAGTCACCTTTAGGTGTCCTATATCCACCCATAGCAGTAGATACTTGCCACTCATATAGCAGATACTTACCTTTAGATACACTCATCTTCTGGCTAGATAGATCTATTTTGATTGATAGTTTTCCATCTATCTTATCTATATCACCGCCATACAGAGGCTTATCCTCTCTAGCATAGAGAGCCAATCTCTCCCGCTCCTGAACTTGAATAAATCTTCTCTTATCCAATACTAGCTCATTCCTTCTTCTGACTAGATATATCGCTTTATCTCTAAGTTGATTTATCTTCTTAACATATGCTTTCAACCTGCGATAACTACTTCTAGCTTCTCTCTCTTTATTGTATCTATACAAGAGTATCTTATGTTGCTCTTGGACTATATATATCTCCCTTGAGAGGTAGTTGATCTCATTTTGGTTGGCGTAGTTAGCATACCCAAATAGAGAACCAGAGATCATAAAAAAGATGAAAATATATCTATTGATTGGCAAAAATCAATCCTATTACTGATATAGCCGCAGGTACTTTGACCAAAAAGTCTACACTCTGCGGAGTCTTAAATCTACCATATATAGAGCCAAATGCTATCACAAACAAAAAGAGGATAAATGTCTTGCCCAATAGCTCCAAAAATCCATCTGCTCCACCCAAGAATAGATTGACCATCAATACAAGCTTGGCAAATGAAAATATAGAGTTTTGACTCATAAGGATACCTAAAAACTTACCACTAAATTCGGCAGAAGGACCAGAGTATACCTCCACAGGAGCACCTGGCACATCAAATGGTGACTGCCCCATCATAGCAACAAATGAGAACATAGCACCAATAAATAGTAGTGGATATGCAAAGATATTGAGTGTCTCTTGGTTGGCTGCTATAGTAGCTATATCTGCACTATGGTTGATACTCATTAGAGCTACTACAGATATATAGAATGGCAACTCCATAGCCAACATTCTAGTAAGCCCCCTAGTGATACCCATAGCACCAAATGGACTACCACTAGCACCCACAGCCATAGCATTGCCTAGAGGTCCCAATAGTATAAGGTAGAGTACCAAGAATAGATTGCCATATCTACTAAGTCCACTAAAGCTCTCACTCTGATAGAAAAATGGTACAAAAAAGAGAGTCATAACAGCACCACATGCCATAATCACAGGACCTAGATAGAACATCCAGCCATGAGAAAACGAGTCCTTTTTGTTGAAAAACTTGATACTATCATAGAGTGATTGCCACACTGTAGGACCTATACGCCTCTGAAACCTTGCAGTGATATTGCGATACAATCCATAGTATAAAAATCCTACAAAATATGCAATTACCAACATCATCATCAAATCTATTATCATCATCTAAGCCCCCACCAAAGTAAAATCAATGCAGATAAAATAGCTATATTGAAGTTGATAGATAGATTACCTGAATAGATAGCTCTAACTATCTGAGATAGAGCAAATAGCTGTTTGGATATATAGTCATAAAAGCCCTTGACAGAGTTGCCTAGTATCACCCCCACAAATCCTACACGACTCATCTCTCTACCCATAGAGTAACCATAGTGTAGGTGGGTTGACTCATCAGGAACTTCACCACAATATGCTATATCAAATCTATCCTTGACTCTCTTACTCCTAGATGATATAGATGCCAAAAGTAGAGTAATCAGAGCAAATATAACTACAAAACCACCCAACACTACCAAGCCATCATAGGATGCTACTTTGGTAGATATAGTAGCACTATCTATATAGGTAAGACTATCTATCTGTAACTCTTCTAATATAGTGTTAAAGTAAGGTACTACTATAGCTGGATATGCACTAAGTAGTATCAATATAGCAGATATGATATATTGTGGAAAGAGAAATGCAAATGGAGCTTCACTAACTCTCTCTAGCTTCTTATGTGTAGGGTGACCTAGATAGATACCATATATAAGCTTATATATATACAAAAATGCACTAGCACTAGCGAACATCATAGCCGATAGTATCAGTAGATTGCTACCCTCTAACATGGATGTATATATGAGAAATTTGGATGTAAAACCAGCTAGTGGTGGCATACCTGCCAATACTATAATACCTATGAGGAGTAGTACAAATGATTGTGGCATACGGTATATTAGCCCACCTAGCTCACTAAACTTAGCTCTTGATGTGACATATATGATACCTGCTACATTTATAAATAGTAGTAGTTTCACTAGTGTATGTATAAGTGAGTGATAGAGTGCACCACTCATACCATCAGCCAATGATAGGGCAGTCACTATATACCCTAGCTGTGCTATAGATGAGTATGCAAGTAGCCTCTTGATACTATCTTCATCTAGTGCTTTAAATGCTGCTATGATGGATGTAGCTACACCCATGATAGCTACTATATACCCTACCCTACCCGATATATCTATAGCATATGCTACAAATATAATAAGAGCATAGATACCCATCTTGGATAAGATAGCAGATAGAAAGGGTGTAAATAGATCACTCGACTCTTCATAACTATCTACAAGCCAGTAGTGAAAACCTATAGCTCCTATCTTGATAAATATACCAAAGAGCATAAGTAGTACAAACAGTATGCTCATACTAGTAGATAGTGATGCAAATCCTCTATGTGCATCTAGATACAAGAAGCTATGAGAAGATGAGTAGAGTATCACTATAGCAGCTACTAGACTCATAGCTGATGCCATAGCAAAGAGTATATATTTGATGAGAGCTTTATGACTCAAAGTATATGAGAGCAGGAAGTAAGTAGTAATACTCATCACTTCCCACCCTATAAAAAAGAGTAGATAATCCCTAGCATATAGTATCAAAAATAGCGAAGCTACAAGCAGATAATATAGTAGATGAAATCCCTTGGATACTCTATAACTAAAGCCAAATATTGAGATAATGACAAAAGATAGTGCCACTAGTAGAGCAAAAAAATTGGCTAAGTGTGTAGCTTTGAGAGCCACTACTACACCATCTATCCCTACTGTTGCAAGATCAAACTGCCAACTAAAAGAGCCATCAAAAAGCGTAGTGACAAACCACAAAGTCCAAATCGAAATAATAAGTGTCAATAGTCTCATCTGATAGCTCCTAAAAGTGTAGATATATATAGTGAATTATCTAACATCATATGAGAAGATTGATCTACATATGAAGATATGATCCATGGTGCTACACCTACTACTATCAAGATAGCTATCAGTAGTGTTAGTATAGACTTTTGGATAGCAGATATAGAGATAGGCTCTCTTTGTGACTCTCTATCTAGTAGTAGTCCTACTAGCTTGAAGTAGTAGACACTCTCTATCACAGAGGCTATAATGATAATAGCCAATGCACCAAACTCACCACTCATAGCAAAGCTCTTGAGTGATAGAAACTTACCTGTAAATCCCAAAAGAGGTGGTAGCCCCAATAGTGATACCATAGCTACTATCATCACTACCACTACAAATGGTGACTTGATATGTCGAAGTGTCGATATATCTACACTCTCTCTATTATGCTCTATGATAGATATAGTCAAAAATATAGCCATCTTTGCTATAGAGTGAGCTATCACTATAAATATCGCTGCTGTTACAGCACTACTACTCTCTAGTGCTAGAGTAGAAAATATAAAACCTACCTGCCCTAGTGATGAGTAGGCAAATAGCCTCTTGAGATTTGTCTGTTTGAGTGCTACTATCTCAGCTACTATCATCGTAACTGCACCTATAAGCATCAAAAATGAACTATGCAACCCACTAGGCAAAAAGAGATAAAAGATATGAAAGAAGACAAATAGATAAGCCTTAACAACTATGGATGAAAAGAGTCCATTCACAAGTGTAGATGAGCCTTCATAGACATCAGTTACCCAGAAGTTGAGAGGAAATATCTCTACCTTAAATCCAAAGCCTACAAAGAGTAGCATAGATATGATAAGTTTTGTATCATACGGCAGTGTAGAGAAGTTTTGTGATATAGTTGCCAAATTTAGTGAACCCAAATGTATATAGATAAGTGCTATAGCAAATACCAAAAATATAGATGCTATCATACCTGTGATAAGATATTTGATACCAGCCTCTAGTGCCTTGGCACTCTTCTGGTAAGCAGATAGTATATATGCGGTGATACCAGCTATCTCAAAAAATACATATATATTGAATATATCACTACTCATAACTAGACCTATAGATGAGGCTAAGAGCATATTTATGAGTATAAAGAACTTCTTTTCACTATGGTATGGTCTCTTGATTCTCATACTCAAGTAGTATATAGATAGTACCATCATCAAAAATGTAAATAGAGTCACAAATAGTATAGATATGCTATTGACTACCAATGATATACCCAAAGGTGGATTGATAGCTATCACCTCTACTTCACTACTACCCCAAAGAGATATAGCCAAACCAAAAAGAAAGATCTGCATAAGTGTAGATGTATAAGCTACCGCATCTCTACCAAACTTAGATAATATAGGAACTGCAAAACCAAAAAGTAGTGGTAGAGCTATGAAATATATACTACTCATCTGCTCATCTCACTCATCTTATCTATATCTGTGATACCTGTAAGCTTGTAGTACTCTATAGCAAAACTAGCACCAAGAGCAAAGAGTGCCATACCGATGACGATAGCTGTAAGTATCATAGCATGTGGTATAGGATCATTCATGCCTACAAACTTAGTAAATCCATCTCCCAATATAGGGGCAGTATACCCTTTGGTAAATGTACTTCCGATAAAAAATAGAAAAACTGCCATCTCCATAATAGAGATAGATATAAATATCTTGATGATATGCTTTTGTGATAACAATCCAAAGAGACCTACCAAGAAGAGTAGCATTGAACCTACTACAACTATAGAATCTATCACTATATCTTGGTCAAGATATGAAAAAAGTGCATCAATCATCATCACTCCTTTTGAGTAGATTTTGTACTATGAGACTCATCTCACTACCTACTTTGATACCTACTATAATGTAGATAAGAGGTATGATACCACCACTAATGAGCATTCCCATTTCAGATATATGATGTGGTAGGAAATTGCCCAAGAAGCTATCTAATATCCACAATCCCATCAACCCTATCAAAACATATGAGACACCTGCAAAAGTCTCTAGTATAGATACAAACTTGTGTGAGACTTCAAAATCTGGATATGCGATAAGCAGAAGTAGTACACCACTAGCTATGATCACACCACCCTGAAATCCACCCCCTGGACTCAAGTGACCATATATCATCACATATATACCAAATAGTGTAATGATAGGAAATAGTAACTTAGCTGCTGTACGGAGGATAAAACTACTCTCGACTTTGTTGTGGTGTTCTCTATGTGAAGTGAGTAGTAGACCTATGCCTAATGCAGCTATAAATAGTACTGCGATCTCACCTAGTGTATCAAACCCACGAAAATAGACCACCACAGTGGTGACAGCATTTGCTACGCCATCTTGAGAGTTGATAGAGAGTAGCTGTTCACCTGCTCTATGAGTAGCAGTAGATATATTTTGTAGTAGTATATCTATAATAGTGAGTACAAATAGCATACTAATAGCAAACCCACTATAGGTCTGTACTGAAACATCTCGTTTTAGATTCATTTTGTCACCTTTAGATGTTTGAGTGTCATCAGAAATATAACACTACTGATACCAGCACCTATCACCGCTTCAGTCAATGCTACATCTGGTGCTTGAAAGATAAAAAATAGCACAACACTACCAAGCCCCACTCCCATGAAGAGTACAATACTATCTGCTAAACTCTTTTGTATGATAGTTGCAAAAGCCATAATAGTAACAGCAACGAATGATGCCAATATGATAAAACCTGTCATTTTGACTCCTCTTTATTATCTTCTAGTTCATCCAAATTGTGTGGATTTATATATTCTGCTCCTATCTTGTGTGATGCTCTAGCTACAACTGATGATGAGAGGGGGTTAGTCAATAGTATAAATACAGCAAGTAGTATAAGCTTGGGTGTCCATGTTGGCTCTAGTAGTATAGCACCTGTTATGACCAAAAGTGTAGCCATTGTGGGTGATTTGGATCCGACATGTATACGAGTATAGATATCTGGCATACGCACCAAACCTATAGCACTGATGATGAATGATATCATCCCTAAAAATATAAATAGATCTCCAAAAAATGTCAACAAAACTATATACCTTTCTCTATATATCTACCAAATATAGTACTACCCAAAAATCCAATAGCCCCAAATACCAAAGCTATATCAAGATATATAGCTCTCTTAAAATATATAGAGAGTATAACAAGTAGAGATACAGCCATAACACTTATCACATCAAATGATATGACTCTATCACTAAGAGAAGGTCCTTTGAGTAGACGAACCATACCTAAAGACATAGCAAACAGCAACATAACAGAAACGACTTCAAACATTATAACCTCCACCATAAGAGTCTGATAATTTCACAAAAGAGTATTTTAACATACAATTGCATAATTATAATTGTTTTATTGGATTTGCAAAGAGTATATTTTGATTGAATTTTAGTTAGTTTGTTTTCAGACTTTTTGTAAAACCCAATAAAAAAGTCTATTACAAATCAATCACATACAGAGATGATACTCTATATGTGATGATAAGATATATTGTATAGATTGATATCTAAATCTATCTTGTTGTCACCTGCTTACCATATCGACATCTTACAGGTCCGCCTAGTGCTTTAACCCTACCTTGGAAGCTAGAGTCAGGTACATTTATAGTATCACCCAAAGTCATAGTCTGAGCCAATCCATTACGAACTGTACTAGTCCAGTAGTTTGTAAATTCAACACCTTGACCAGCAACTGCACCATTTGAGTTGATTCTTCTACCAGCCAATGTCAAGAATAGGAAGTTAGGAGCATTAAAGAAGCCATTTCCTGCAGGACCATCAGCACCTCTGATAGAGTTCCACTCTGCATCAGTTCCAAGTCTCCAGTTTCTAGGACATACTTGGTTTGGTGTATTTATATCTCTCCAAAGTAGGTCATTGCTATTGACCCTCCAGTCACTACTACTAGTGATAAATAGACTATTGACAGGATCATTTGCTTTGGTGTCAGTCGCACCACTAGCAGCTATCCCATGATATGGAGTATCATATGTGACTATCTGATGCCCATCTGCTTTACGACCCCACTGCCACAAGAAACCATACGCATGTTCATCTTGTCTTGATGTAGGTACTGCATCAGGGTTGAAGTTAGGGTTACCTACTCTTACATAGTCTGCACCTAAGTTATGCTTGAGCCAAAATGATCCATCTGGTCCAGGTACTGGAGGGAATATCTCATTGCCATCATCACTGATTACATATGCACTAGCTATGAGTCTAAATGTACTATACTCTGGAGCACTTGTAACTGGATATGAAAAATTTGCTAATGGGTAACCATAATAACTACCATCCAATGCACTACACTTAACGACAAATCTACCATCATTATTACCCTGCTTATCATTGACAGTTACATATGCACCTATATATCCTTGAGGTCCAGCTACTGTATCATTTGGTACATCCCATCTAAATGTCAAAAATACATTATCTTCACCCTCTTGAGAGAGACTAGGATCCATCTTGATAGTATATGCATAACTAGCTAACTTACCACTCTCTCCAGCTACAGTATAGTGTAGAGGTTGAGTGATGAGATTGGCACCATTATCTATAACACCTAGTAGTGTAGTTGGTGGATTTGTCCTATCGTCACATACAGATAGTAGATACTGCTTAGGATCTCTTGTATCTATCATTACATTATCTGACATCTCACCTGTAGTACCTGTAGTACCTGTAGTTCCTGTAGTACCTGTAGTTCCTGTAGTACCTGTAGTTCCAGTAGTTCCTGATGTACCACCATCTCTAACATAAGCATCAGACCCACAACCAGTCATAATTAGTGCCGCAACAGGCAAAAGTGATAATTTTACTAATTTGAATTTATTAAAACTCATAACGAATTCCCCCCTGTACATTTTGAAGATTTGCATGTTGTATTTCTGAATCTTGGAAGATCTCCATTAAGTGATCAAAAGTTAAAACTTGATATTTTCCAAATAGTGTAATTTGATTACCCAATTCATACTCTGCCCCTGCTTGTATACCAAAAGTCATATGATCTGCATCTAATTTACTATCTACATTTTGGTGACCAGTAGTATCGACAGGTACCTCATCCCACTCTAGCATACTATACCCAACTACTGCACCTACATAAGGCATGATAGCTAAATCTGAAAAACGATAATTCACACTTGCATTGATATTAAATATATTTACTTGATCTAGTGTAGCATTCTGTATAAAAGCTGTAGCAAACAGATCCTCACTATGTCTATATCCTACACCTGCTTCTATTACATTTGCCCCATCATTTAGTACTTCTGGTAGTAATATAACATTCTCTTGTATGTTTGAGCTCACATCAGCAGATGCGATCCCTCCAGATAGGTAAACAAAAAAATTCTCTTTTACAATAGGCACATCCCATACGGGTGCTACAGCTACAGGTGCTGCACTACCACCTGCATTAGCGACGGAAGATAGTATGACAAATGATGCCATTAAACTAAGTTCTCTTTTCATCGGTATTCTCCTTGTTATTTGTTCAATTCACTCTAATTTGAGTATTATGTAACAAAGAAACTTTGTATAAACTTTACAAAAATTTAACTCTGAAACTATTTACAACTCATATTATGACATATTAACCTGTTTCTTTCCTGATATTAAGTAGTATTTTTACACTTTATTCAAATATTATAATTGATGACCAAATACTACTATACTATTTGATTTTCATATCTCTCCAATACAGTATTAATGGTAGCTAATAACTATAGTTTACAACCCTAACACTTTCATATTATCATGTTACAATACATTATAATAAGGTTTTGATAAAGGAAAAATATGAAAATAGCGATAATGGGAGCAATGGCAGAGGAGATAGAGCCACTACTATCAAAAGTAACAGATATAAAGAGAGTAGAGTATGCATCAAATACCTACTATGAAGCCAACTATAGAGGCAAGGAGGTAGTAATAGCATACTCCAAGATAGGAAAAGTATTTGCTTCACTTACTGCTACTATACTTATAGAGAAGTTTGGATGCGATAGACTACTATTCTCTGGTGTTGCTGGTGCTATAGATCCTGATCTGGAGATAGGTGATCTTGTGATAGCCGATGGACTATGTCAACATGACTTAGATATCACTGCTTTTGGTCATCCTCATGGATTTGTACCAGAGGGTGAAGTGTGTATACCTACAGACCCGTATCTTCGCAATATAGCAAGGAGCGTAGCGACAAAAAAGAGTATCAAACTAAAAGAGGGCATCATAGCAACAGGAGATCAGTTTGTAGCCAATATAGAGAAGAAAAATTGGATAGCTAAGATGTTTGATGCACATGCACTTGAGATGGAGGGTGCTAGTGTAGCGGTAGTATGTAATGCACTAAAAATACCATTTTTTATACTTCGTTCTATCAGTGATAGTGCAGATATGGATGCTGGTTTTGACTTTGACAAGTTTCTTGAAGGATCAGCCAAAGTGAGTGCTGACTTTATATTAGAGATGGTAGACCTCATTGAAGATGTATAAGAGAACTATCAGACTTAGCAAAAATATCCTCAGGATAGCGGGCAAGACAAATGCCGAGTTTAGACTTATAGGAGAGGGTGACAAGGTATTGGTAGGATTGAGTGGAGGCAAAGACTCTCTAGCCCTGATACATCTACTCAAACATATCCAACGACATGCACCATTTGAGTTTGAGTTTGAGGCTTGTACTATCAACTATGGTATGCCTGATGAGAACTACAGCTACTTAGTAGAGCACTGCAAAGAGCAAAATATCCCACATAGCGTATATAATACAGCAATATTTGATATTTCTCAAGATGCTATCCGTGAAAATAGCTCATTTTGCTCATTTTTTTCTCGTATGAGAAGAGGTGCTTTATATAGTTATGCTGAGGATAATGGATTTGACAAGATAGCATTAGGTCACCACTTTGATGATGCAGTGGAGAGCTTTTTTATGAATATGTTCTACAATGGTACATTACGATCTATGGCTCCTATCTATAAGACTGGTAGAGGAGTCCACCTCATCCGCCCTCTTATACAGGTCAGAGAGAGACAGCTTAGAGAGTTTGCAGATGAGAACAATCTACAAACCATAGGGGATGAGTCCTGCCCTGCTATGCTCAAAAATGTCAAACTACCATACGCGAGAGAGAAGACCAAAAGATGGCTTGAGGAGATGGAGAGAGATCATAAAAATATATTCAAGATGATCAACGCATCATTCAAGCATATACATGATGATACACTCCTTGACCCTAGTAGATGGGATAGAGATGATATAGAGATAGAGAGATGATCAAAAAATTTAGCAGTAGGATCGTAAAAATAGCATAACTACTTCCATATATATCTACAAAGATTTTGGGATAAACCCGAATTATGCAGTAGAATTATGAAAATAGTATCAAGTGCTTGTAGTGTGGGTATTTGCAAAGAATTTGAGTTTAACCAAAAGGTTAATCGATGATTGTTTGCAGATGCCCACGGTGCAATGACTTATGCTAGTTTTATGATCTCTACTGCATAATTTGGGATAAATCTATCTAAAGTTTTGACTCTTTTATGTTAAAATAGCACGATTAAAAATAGATGGGAAATTATGGCTTCAAAAGAGATAAATTATAAAGATTATACCTTTACAATATCGTATGAGTTGGTCAATCCAAAAGAGAAGAAGAGTATACTTATACTACATGGATGGGGAAGCAACAAAGAGATAATGAGACAAGCTTTTGGCAAAAGTATGCCAGAGTATAGACATATCTATATAGATATGCCAGGGTTTGGTAAGAGTAGCAATGAGATAGTGCTAGAGACTCAAGATTATGCCGATATCATTAGAGTATTTTTAGATAGCATAAGAGCAGATATAGATATAGCTATGGGACACTCATTTGGTGGTAAAGTATCTACTCTTCTCAACCCCCCTACCCTAGTACTACTCTCTTCATCTGGTATATTAGTACCCAAAGAGTTGGCAGTGAGAGCGAAGATAGCACTATTTAAGATACTCAAACCTCTTGGAGTATCCAAATTGCATCAACTATTTATAAGTGATGATGCCAAAGGCATGAGCCAAAATATGTATGAGACATTCAAAATCGTAGTCAATGAGAGATTTGAAGAGAACTTCACAAAAGTAGATAGCGATACACTACTCTTTTGGGGTGAGAGTGATACAGCGACACCTCTATGGTCAGGGGAGAAGATCGCCAATATGATAAAAAATAGTAGACTCTATCCACTAGAGGGAGATCACTTCTTCTTCTTGAAACATAGTGATTTTATAGCAGAAAAAATTTCAAATATCTACAAGGAGCAGTAGAGATGGTATATATCAATATAGTAGCATACCTTATATTTATAGGAATGGTTGGGTACTACTTTATCACAAACATGCAGTGGTATAGCTACAAACTAGAGAGAGTCATATTTCACCATACCAAAACTTGGTGGCACTTTGTATACTTTTTGATACCATTTATACTCTATGAACTTTTGATGGCTCTAAGTGGTGGCAGATATGGATTTGTAGTTGTATTTATATATCTATTTCTATTTATCTACTGGATTAGGAGTTTGGATAAAAAACTAGTAGTTACAGGTAGAGTCAAGAGATTTTTTGCTGCTCTATACCTATTTGCTATATTTGTACTATTTACATTCAATTTCACATCTATCTTTATACCTATAATGTTGGCATATTTAGCCTCTATGATCATAGAGAAGATACTATTTAATAGCTTCAAGATGAAAGCCGAGCAGAGGATAGAGAGTATGGATGAGATGATAGTAGTAGGGGTGACTGCTAGTTATGGTAAGACAAGTATCAAGAACTTCATAGCACATATACTATCTGATAGATATAGAGTCTATGCCACCCCTCGCTCTGTCAATACACTTGGCGGTGTCATCAAAGATATCAATGATGATCTACCCAATGATACTGAGGTATATGTAGTCGAGATGGGTGCTAGAGCCAAAGGTGATATAGCTGATATATCCACTCTTGTCAATCCACACTATG
>Ga0256913_10000168_pt1 | contig 30879 bp, 24 predicted proteins | sample Axial_MatmetaG_FD_185970 | JGI IMG/M metagenome (GOLD analysis project Ga0256913, IMG submission 185970) | Deep-sea worm associated microbial mat communities from Axial Seamount, Juan de Fuca Ridge, Pacific Ocean - Axial_Mat | ecosystem: Environmental > Aquatic > Marine > Oceanic > Microbial... | reverse complement strand
GTTCAAACCGTACCGGAAATTACGATATTTTTAAAGTTGACAAACCGGAAGGGATGGATATTGTTGAATATTTGACGCAGGACACTGTTTTGTCCCCTGAAAAAATATCTTCTCTTTCATCAGCCTCTGACGATAAGTGTCCGTTTGTTAATGGTAACCTGATGGTTTTTGCGTCTGACAGGGAAGGAGGCTTCGGCGGATACGACCTTTATTACTCAAAATATGAGAACGGTGAATGGTCGGCTCCCGTTAACTTTGGCGATCAGATAAATACCGAAAGCGATGAATACAGGCCGATTACGGTTTACTGCGAAGGATTTGTAAATACGTTGATGATTTTTTCTTCAAACCGTCCCGGCGGACATGGCGGGTTTGACCTCTACTATGTCGGGATAAGTCAAACGACTAGCAAATAATTATTATTTACTTCATTTCCGCAATATGTAATAAATCTCCAAAGATACCTCCGGCAGCTACTGCTGCTCCGGCATCAATAATAGTAATCGGGTTTTCACCAAAAGAATTTGTATATACCTCAAAAATAGAATCGGATCCCTTTAATCTGTAATATTTTGTTAATATTTACTTCGACAACTCGAACTCTTTTTTAAAATAGATTTCTTTGACACGCATTGACTTATCTGATAAAAATTTGGCTATCTCTTTACATTTTAACTATCAATAAGTATACATATCTCTGACATTCAAATAGTTATCAAGGTCAAAACACCAAGCTTTCAACCTATCTGTCTGTAGGCACGTTTACTATAGACCATTTATTTATATTCATAATTTTCAATTTAAAAAATTCAAGACTACTCTTTAAACATAAAATAAACTGCCATTATGATAAGTACAAAAGCAATAATATGGTTCCACCTGATAGTTTGATTTTTAAAAACTAATAATGTAAACAAACTGAAGACAACTAATGTAATAACTTCCTGAATAACTTTTAATTGAACAAGTGAAAATGGTCCGCCGTTACCATTAAACCCTATTCTATTTGCAGGTACCTGAAACAAATATTCAAATAATGCAATTCCCCAACTTATTAAAATGATTGTTATTAATCCTAACTTATTAAACCATTTCCAATCAGTAAATTTTAAATGACCATACCAGGCAATAGTCATAAACGTATTTGATATTATCAATAACCCGATTGTTAATATGCCTTTCATCGTTTTCCCTTTATCTTAATTTATATTTCATTTGTTTGCAGGGTGGAGTAAGGCCCAATAACCTAACTCAAGAATGCATCACGAAGATAACAAAATTAATTTGACTATCGGCATCCTCCACACGGAGATATCTGTTTGTTTTCTTGGGTGTACGGCTAATTTTCCTGGTGGGGTTTACACATCCTGGATTAGCTACTTTTATTCTTTATCATACAATTAATTTCTTATTTACTTTATCGTAAAAAGCAATATATAATATCCAAATTACAACACTTATTAACAATACTATATATTTTCCCTTTGTTGGAAAATTACTTGTGCTTAAAAGGTTGTAAAGTACGTGAAAAGAACCGACCGCTAAGATTGATTTAGTATTATCTCCAATTTTTCCAATACCCCAACTAGCAAATATTAAAACTAAAAAGAATACAAGATTAGATATTGTCAAAGCAAGATTTAAATGCCACACAAACCATAAAATTGCAATTATCAATACTTTTAAGTATTTATTTACAAAAGTTAATTGTTCTTGTAGAAATGCTCTCCAACCAATTCAGGTATTGACGGGAATATGCGGTCGAACAGTTTTCCCTTACTTCCGCTGAATTTACTGTTGGGTATTTTAGAAGAAACAATAACGTACTGATTGACCGAGTCGGCTGTAAAAGCTTTTATTTCAACAGGCATAAAATTATTTCCTTCAATCTTTACAGAATACTCCGGTGTTGTATTTGCCGGTTTTACATCATCAATAAATTTTGAGCCTGTAACGCGGCATATCTTTGAAATATATGTTTTCATTTTAATTGAGTCGGCAGGCTGATTGTTTAACATCCACTTCCCACCGTTTTTATTCAAAGTATAGCTTCCTTCAGGATAGTTAAGCGTTATTTTTGTGATGTCATCTTTGTTCAGCATACTCAGGCTTTTATCTCTGTAACTATCAACTTTAGAAGGAATATTCATTTTTATGAACCCGTCAACAACATAAACGTTATCTTCACTGACGGGTCTTACACAGGTTGACATCTTACCCCTGTTTTGACGTGTCTGCGGTCCTTTTGGCTGTGTGTATGAAAATTTACCGATATAAACACCTGCAAGCTCGTCGCCATCATCATAGAGGTCAACTTTTGTTCCGGTTGAGTCGGTAACTTCAAACTCTTTCCATTTTGATTTATTGGTTGCAGCAACTCTTTCAGCCTTCATTTTAACAAGTTCCGAAAGTATCTGTTTTGCAGCATGTTTGCTTGGGGTATAGGTTTTTCCACCCGATTCAAGTTTCCACTCTTTTCCGGTTTTTGTGAAAATGATATCATCACCGGCACCGATTTTAGGTGTAACAACAATTTTGTTAACTTTTGCAGTATCAACTGAAACAATCTCACTTTTGAAAGTTCTGTCTTTATCACCACCCAATGTTGAAATAAAATAGATGGCAATCAAAACAACCAGCAGAATAAGCAGTGTTTTTATATTTAATATTTTAGACATCATAACATTAATTTTTTAATTTTTCAACACAAATATTTTTAACCGAGATTACCGGGTTCCATCCTTTTAACCCTGATATTTCTTTTACGCTGCATTCTGATAATTCCGTAAATAAGGACAAGAATTATCGGCAGCAGGAAGTTCAGCCACTTAAGCAATACTTTTTTACTCTCTCCAATTTGGTCAAGTGGTCTTGAAGTAACACCTTTTGTTCTAAGTTCAATCAGTCCGGTATCATCCGAAAGCCAGTCGATTGAATTAACCATAAGGTTAACATTATCTTCCGACACTTTTTTCTGATTCTTTCCTTCTCCGTTCAAGGCAAATTGCCCATCGCTAAACAAAACAATTGATGAGGGTGTATTTCCAACAAGATTTCCTTGCAAAGTAACTCCCACAGGAATTTTTGACATCGGAAAATCAGTATCATTCCATTTTTTGTTAATATCAAAATAGAGAGGGGCTGATTGTGTCCCGGATTTTTCCGAAGTCATTGCAATAGGAGTGAACACGTTTGCAGTATCGCCTGTATATTTTATCGAACTTGCAAATGGCATTATAACTTGTTCAAGTCCCGATGTTATCGGATGGTCGGCAAATGTCACAATAATAGGCAGGTAAGGAAATTTTACATTTGTTGTAAAATTGAATGAGCCTGTCCTCTGTTGTACTCCAATACTCCCACAACTTGCATCTACAACAAAATCAGGTTCGACAACAAGCCCTTTGCCGGCAAGCCATTTTTCAAGTCCTGTACTAAGCTCTGTACCCTGTGCCGTTTGTAAATTTGCATCCACCCTGTCCATTGCTATATAAAGATTACCTCCGTGAGCAAGATAATTATCAAGTTTCTTAAAAATATTTTCCGGAATAGTGTCTTTTGGGGCTACAATGGCAATGGTTTTATACTTTTGAAGATTTGCTGCCGAATCATTAAGATTAACAGGTTCAACATCATACAAAACCTCCAGCGGTTTCATTGCCTGCGGCATTGAATTCAGCGAAGCAGCACCATATCCTTGCATAAATCCAATAACAGGTTTATTTTTTGCAGTCAGTTTTTTAATGCTAGACGAAAGATCATATTCCATAGCTGAACCAGGCTGGATAAATGGCAACACCTCACTCTCTTCACCTTTCTGGACTACAGCACCAAGAAAAACTTTCTTTTGTGTGGCTTCATCTTTTTCTCTTGTATTTATCATTACCGGCCTTACACCCGATTGAAAAGCTTTTTGTTCGATTTGCTGATCTTTATTCGGATCGACAAATTCATACACAACTTTTCCCCTCGAAATATTTGCATATTCAACAAGTAGATCTTTAAAGTCTTTTCTGACAATAGCAATATCGGGAGGGAGGTCTTTTGTGAAATATGCAGTAATCGTAACCGGTTCATCTAATGATTTTAGTATATTTTTTGTAGCCTGACTTAATGTATAACGGCTATCGGATGTAAAGTCAAGTCTGAAAAAGAATCTGACTGATAAAATAGTTATTACCAAAAGAATGGCAAAGACCAAAAGAATCTGTGTGTTTATTGATTTCTTGTTTTTCATCTTTCTAAAATTATAATATTAACAGATTATATCCTTTTCTTTTCAACATTTGCTTCAGTCATGATCAATCCCATAAATATTAAGGACAGGAAATAAACTAAGTCTTTCGAGTCAATCACACCTCTTGACATTGAGTCGAAATGTGAAGAAATGCTAAGGTAGTTCAGAATCTCACCAACCATACCGCTGAAATTTCCTGCCAGCATCGAAAAAATGATCTGAAAAAAGATTCCGATAAAGAGTGCGAGCAAATAACTTACTATCTGATTATTTGAAATGCTGCTTGTATAAATCCCAATAGCTATATACACTGAGCTCATTAATATTAGCCCAAGATAGCCTGACCAAACAGCTCCGTTATCAATAGAACCGAGACTTGCAACTGTAAAATAATATGGAAGTGTAAGTATCAGGGCTATTACTATCAGTATAAGAGTTGAGAGAAATTTCCCGACAACCACCTGCCAGTCAGTTACCGGTTTTGTCAGTAGCAATTCTATTGTACCTGACCTGTTTTCTTCAGCAAATAATCTCATCGTCAGAGCAGGGATGAAGAAAAACAGTGTCCAGTAAGCTATACTGAAAAAGGATTGCAGACTTGCCTGCTTTACGAAGAAAATATCGGCTCCGTAAAGCCAGGTAAAAAAACCGCTGAATCCGAGAAATGCAATCAGCATAATATAAGCTATGAGTGAATCGAAAAATGATCTCAATTCACGTCTGGCTATTGTCCAAATCTGTTTCATATTTCTAATATTTTGAATTATTATCCTATTACTTTTATAAAAATCCCGGTTTTAGTTCATTGTCAGATCTCTGAAAACATCCTCCAGTTTGGTCTCAATGAAACTCATTTCGGTCAACACCCATTTTTGGTCAACACAAAGTTTAAAAATTTCTCTCCTCGACGAAAGTTCGGGTTTACTCTGAATTTCGAAAGCATTCTCTTCATCTGGAATAAAATCGACGGTACCGACAGTACTAATTCCTTGAAGTGCCTCGAATATTCTATTTTTCTCGCCATCTTCAATCCTTACTTTCAATATCTCTTTTCCTTCCGATTTTTTGCGAAGCTCTGTTGCAGTTCCGTCGGCAACGATTTTTCCTTTGTTTATAATTAGTATTCTGTCGCAGGTTGCTTCTACTTCGGCCAGGATATGAGAACTGAGAATGACTGTTTTCTCACGTCCGATTTTTTTAATCAGCTCCCTGATCTCTACAATTTGGTTCGGGTCAAGGCCGGACGTAGGTTCGTCAAGAATCAGCACCTCCGGGTTATGAATGAGTGCCTGTGCCAGGCCAACACGCTGCTTATAACCTTTAGACAGCTCGTTGATCTTCTTGTGTTTTTCACCTTCAAGACCGCAAAGATTGACCATCTCCAAAATTCTGTCATTTATCTGATATTTGTCAATCTGCTGTAATTCAGCAACAAAACGCAGATAATCAATAACAGGCATATCTTCGTACAAAGGATTATTTTCGGGAAGATATCCGATACTTTTTCTGATAGACTCGGGATCATCTTTAATAGAAAAATTACCAACGAGAGCATTTCCGTCATTAGGAGTAAGAAAAGTGGTGATAATTTTCATCGTTGTGGTCTTTCCTGCTCCATTGGGGCCCAGAAAACCAAGAATTTCACCTGTCTTTACCCGAAAAGAAATGTTGTCAACGGCTTTTTGTGCTCCGTATTTTTTTGTAAGATTCTCAACAACAATATCCATAATTAAAAGATTTATTTGAATAATAATTTGCAAAAGAAATAATGAATCGTAACAATGTCAATATAACAGAGTTACATTTAACAAAATTTAACAGTGGGGAGGGTGTCGGGAGGTGTGAAATGATTAATGAATGTATGTGTAGGGTGCTATAATGCAGGCGTGGAAGCTTGTTTATTTTCCGGGTGGTTCCAATGCAAGCGTGGACGCTTGCTCATTTTCGGGGTGGAAGCTTGCTCAGATTAAGGGAAAAAATCAATAATTTTTTCTGTCGAGGTCTCTTTTTGAGTCTTTGGTTTTCAACGACTCTCTTTTGTCGTAGAGTTTTTTACCTTTGGCGAGACCTATCTCTAGTTTTGCAAGGCCTTTTTCATTAATGAACAGGACTGTAGGTATGATTGTAAAACCTTTCTCCCGGGTTTTTGTGGCAAGTTTTTTCAACTCTCGTTTTGTGAGGAGTAGTTTACGGTCGCGCTTCGGCTCATGATTATAATGTGTTCCGAATTTGTATTCTGCAATATGAATATTAATTACAAACAACTCATCGCCCTTAAAAGCACAGTAACCTTCGGCAAGACTGACTTTTCCCGTTCGAATAGATTTAATCTCCGTACCGGTCAATTGAATGCCTGCAACGAACTTTTCAAGAAGAAAATATTCGTGATACGCTTTTCTGTTCTTTATTCTGATATTGCTTTCCATTTTTAAAAAAATAGGGTGGCAAAGGTATAAAAATTTAATACATTTGCCGTTTGTATCAATTTTAGATTATGAGAGTTGTAATTCAAAGAGTATCAAGAGCTTCCGTAACAATTGAAGGAAAGGTTAAAAGCAGGATAGGAAAAGGATTGTTGATTCTTCTCGGTATTGAAAATGTCGATATACAGGAGGATATTGACTGGCTTGCCGGCAAAATTTCAAAGCTGAGGATATTTGATGATGATGACGGGGTAATGAATCTCCCGGTTACTGACATTAATGGTGAAATTATTGTTGTCAGCCAGTTTACCCTGCACGCCGGCACAAGAAAGGGTAATCGTCCGTCGTATATAAAGGCTGCCAGGCCGGATTTTGCAATTCCGATGTATGAAAAATTTATTGCAAAACTTGAAGAGGAGACGGGAAAGACTGTTCAAACAGGAGAATTCGGAGCAATGATGGATGTGGAACTTGTGAATAACGGGCCTGTAACCATAATTATTGATACTAAAAACAGGGAATAAAAAAATTCCGATTATTACAGAATGAAATAATCGGGATCAAAAACAAGAGGTTACCAATTTACTTTTTGTCTGGTGTAGTTTCGTTAGTTTTCTTAGCTGTTGTAGTACTTGCTTTTTTATCACATTTACCTTTTATAATCCTGGAAACAGATTAAAACATTTATGGGTTTTTTTTGTTAGCTTTATAAATACCTGAAAAGATGGAAAGTAATGGTAAAATTCTACTTGTTGAGGATGATCCCAACCTGAGCGTTGTTATTCAGGATTATCTTGAAATGCAGGGATACGAAACCGTATTGAGAAAGGATGGGGAGGAAGGATTGAAAGAGTATAAAAAGAACTCATTCAATCTTATTATTCTTGATGTGATGATGCCAAAAATGGATGGATTCAGTGTTGCCGGAGAAATCAGAAAAATAGATGAAGATACGCCTATTATTTTTCTTACTGCAAAATCACTTAAAGAAGACCGGGTAAAAGGATTTAAATTAGGGTGCGACGACTATATTTCAAAACCTTTTAATACAGAGGAGCTTAGCTTACGGATACATGCCATCCTAAAGCGTTGTTACAGACAATCAATGTCTGGAACCAAAAGTTTAATCAAAATTGGTAAATTTACTTTTGATTCGGTCAATATGGTTTTAAGCTGTAAAGGTGAAGATCGCGTATTAACACGTAAAGAATCTGCTTTGCTTGCAGTTTTGTGTGCATACAGAAATAAAATATTAACCCGTGAAACAGCTATGAAATCAGTTTGGGGAGAAGATGATTATTTTGTCGGCAGAAGTATGGATGTGTTTATTGCAAAACTCCGGAAATATTTAAAATCCGACCCCGATATTTCGATTACAAACATTCACGGTACAGGTTTTAAACTGGAGGTGAAAGAGTAGGTGCCAACAATGAAATCCGCAACAATAAACCGGGATAATGTTTTTGTAACCCGGGTAAACAAATCTGCGCTCTTTTCAAATCATTTTTGACTAAAAACCGGTTAAATCATCTTTAGAGTCCGAGACTCATACTTACCAGCTCGGCAATATCGTAATTTTTCATTCGCTCTTCCTGATTTTTATATTTTATACCATCGGTCATCATTGTCATACAGAAAGGGCAGGCTGTGCAAATGATATCGGCACCTGTTGCGATAGCTTCCTCCGTCCGTTCGATAAATATCTCTTTATCACCCTTCTCGGCCTCTTTGAACATTTGTCCTCCGCCTGCACCGCAGCACAAAGCGCGGCTTTTATGGCGTTCCATCTCAACCTTAACGGAAGGTATGGCTTTCAGAACATCCCGCGGTGCATCATATTCGCCGTTTCCGCGTCCAAGATAGCAGGGGTCGTGAAATGTTATTTTCTTATCTTTAAAAACTTCCGTTTTAATGTTTATCTTTCCTTCGTTTATCATTTTTTGGAGGAATTGTGTATGGTGAATTACTTCATAATTACCTCCGAAGTCGGGATATTCATTTTTCAGTGTGTTAAAATCATGAGGGTCGCAGGTAATAATCTTTTTCACTTCATAGCCGTTCATAACTTCAATATTCATCATAGCCTGCATCTGGAACAGCATTTCGTTTCCTGCCCTGCGGGCTACGTCGCCGCTGTCGGTCTCCTCGGTTCCCAAAACCGCATAATCAATTTTCAGGTATGTCAGTATTTTGACAAATTCGCGGGTTACCTTTTTATATCTGTCGTCGAATGCACCTGCCGACCCAACCCAGAAAAGATATTCGGGTTTATGACCTTTGGCAAACTCATCTGCCATTACGGGAACTGTTATTTGTACCTTGTTTTCTGACATTTTTAATTTTTTAAAGTTTCGATTAAATTCTTAAACTTCATTCATTTCCAATCCTTCGGCCCATAACATTCTGTCTTCAGGCGAAAACTGCCAGGGAGCTCCGTTGTTTTCAATATTGGTGAACATTGTATTCAGTTCGCCTGGTGCCGCCGACTCTTCCATTACAAGATAACGTCTCAGATCAACAATTATAGAAGGATGGTTAATATTTACAGGACACTCCTGTGCACAGGCATTGCAGGTTGTGCAGGCCCAAAGTTCCTCGGGTGATATATAATCCGCTATCAGAGCTTTGTTATCATCAAAGTTTTTATCTTTAACCAGTCCGGGACCCTTTTCCTTCATTCTTGCCCTGACATTCATAATTATCTTCCTTGGCGACAACAGTTTGCCAGTGATATTTGCCGGACAAACCGAAGTACATCTTCCGCATTCGGTACAGGTTAGTGAATCAAGATAGTTTTTCCAGGTTATATCCTCAACATCTTTAACGCCGAAACGTCCGACCTCCTCTTCTCCTTCCGGCGGATCGGCGAAAGCGGCATCAGGATCCATCATCAGTTTAACCTCCTTTGTTATTTCGGGCATATTATACAGATAACCGAGCGGCTCAAGGCGCGAAAGAAAAACATTTGGTATTGACATAAAAACATGGAAGTGCTTTGAGTAAGGGAGAATATTGGCAAACAGGAAAATGAGCAGGATGTGAGTCCACCAGAAAAACTCATGCCAGAAATGAATTGTGTATAAAGTAAGGTTGCTGCCTGCAAAGAAATGATGTACTAAGTAGCTGCTGACCGGAAAAACACCTTTATGATGTTCAGGTTCCTGCAAAATGTAAAAAGTATTCATTCCAAGCAATGAAATCATCAGTAGGAAAATAATGAAAAGTGCCAGATTTGCATCATAGTGTGAAATGTGTTTCATCTCAATTCCTCCGAACCTTTTAATATGTCCAAAAAGTCTGCGGGCGATAAATACAACTATTGCAATAGCTATTATCAAAGCAAAGATATCCCCGAAGGTCATCATAAAATTATAAAACCGACCGAGGAAACTTAATGAACGTTCTGTCCGGAATAATCCGTCAATTACCATTTCGATACTGCCGAATAGTATGACCATAAACCCCCAAAAAACCAATGCATGCAACAGTCCTATAACCGGAAACCGTAGGATTTTTGTTTGTCCAAAAGCCACTTTCAAAACAAGTTTGATACGCTTACCCCAGTCACCGACCGGAAAAGGTTTTGTAAGTCTGAAGTAAGAAAAAATCCTCGCCATTGTCCAGGCGAAGACCCCCAAAGTAACCAGCAATACAATTGCAAACACGATTTGTTTTGTCATAGCCATATCATTTATAAATCACACTACAATTTTACAAAAATTTCAAATAGAATCACAAATATTTATAAAATAATTAAAAGTCAGTTATCTTTGCAATCCATAATCTTTCGACAAACATAATCTAAAGATGCAAACTACTGAAATATATAAGCCGAAGAATCACATCAGAATAGTAACGGCAGCTTCACTTTTCGACGGGCACGACGCTGCTATAAATGTGATGCGCCGCATCATTCAGGCAACGGGTGCCGAAGTTATTCACCTTGGGCATAACCGCTCGGTGAAGGAAATTGTTGACTGCGCCCAGCAGGAAGATGTGCAAGCTATTGCTATAACCTCTTATCAGGGCGGACATATTGAATTTTTTAAATATATGCTTGACCTTTTGCAGGAAAAAGGGTGTGGCCATATTAAAATTTTCGGTGGCGGCGGTGGTGTAATCCTTCCGGAAGAACAAAAAGAACTTCACGATTATGGAATTACCCGTATTTACTCCCCTGATGACGGCCGCAAGATGGGCTTGCAGGGAATGATAAACGACCTTTTAGAAAAAGCCGATTTCCCAACCGGCAGAGATGTTAAGGTTAATATTGAAGATATTGCAAAAAGAGATGTAAATTCGATAGCCAGGCTGATTTCGGCAGCAGAGAACGACAGGGAGAGAGTTGCAGATATCCTTGATAAACTTGCCGAAAAGCGGAACAAAAAGAAATCGCCCGTGCTCGGTATTACAGGAACCGGCGGTGCAGGTAAATCGTCACTTGTTGATGAAATTGTCAGGAGGTTTTTATTGAAATATCCCGGCAAGACAATTGCGATTATTTCGGTTGACCCGTCAAAACGAAAGACCGGAGGAGCGTTGCTTGGCGATCGTATCAGGATGAACTCCATTAACAACGACAATGTTTATATGCGCTCGCTTGCTACACGCCAGTCGAACCTTTCGATGTCGAAATATGTGAAAGATGCCGAAACTATTGTTCAGGCTGCCAGCTTCGACCTTATTATTCTTGAAACTTCAGGTATCGGCCAGTCCGACACCACTATTGTTGACCATAGCGATATAACCCTTTACGTTATGACTCCCGATTACGGTGCTGCAACTCAATTGGAAAAAATCGATATGCTGGATTATGCCGACCTTATCGCACTTAATAAATTTGACAAACGCGGTGGTCTTGATGCCTTGCGTGACGTAAAAAAACAATACCAGCGTAATCATCTGCTTTGGGATAAGTCTGTGGATGACATGCCGGTGTACGGAACAATAGCATCACAATTCAATGACCCCGGTGTTAACCACTTGTTTAATGCTTTGATTGATAAGATTGCTGAAAAAACAGGAATTGAGTTCAAAGAGCATATCCAGGATGATAATAAAGAGGTTCTGCCCGACAAGGTATACATCATCCCGCCTAACAGAATCCGTTACCTCTCCGAAATTTCGGAGACAATACGGAACTATAACAAGTGGGCCGAGCAGCAGGCTGATGTCGCACAGCGGCTGTATGCCATTAATACAACCCTTGAATTATTAAAGAAAGAAGAAAAAGATAACAGCCCGGTTGTTGAGGTTCTTGAAGAGCAATATCATAAAAAGGAACTTGACCTTGACGGACACAACAAAAAAATACTGGAAACCTGGGAGGGAAAAGTTAAGTCGTATAAAGCCAAATATTATGTTTTTAAGGTCAGGGATAAGGAATTTAAACTAACAACTCACTCCGAATCTCTTTCGCATACAGAGATACCTAAAATAGCACTTCCTAAATATAAAGCCTGGGGCGATATTCTGAAATGGAATTTGCTGGAGAATGTTCCCGGTGAGTTTCCTTATGCCTCCGGTGTTTTTCCATTCAAACGTGAAGGTGAAGACCCCACAAGGATGTTTGCAGGCGAAGGCGGCCCGGAAAGGACAAATAAAAGATTCCATTATGTCTCTCTCGGAATGCCGGCCAAAAGACTGTCAACGGCTTTCGATTCCGTAACACTTTACGGTGAAGACCCGGATTTAAGACCTGATATTTACGGCAAAATAGGAAACTCCGGTGTTTCCGTATCCTGTCTTGATGATGCAAAAAAACTCTATTCCGGTTTTCATCTTACCGACCCTAAAACATCGGTGTCAATGACCATAAACGGTCCTGCACCCACAATGGTAGGATATTTTATGAATACCGCCATTGACCAGCAGTGTGAGATTTATATTAAACAAAACGGTCTCGAAAAAGAGGTTGAAGCCAAAATAGAAAAGTTTTATAAGGATAGGGGAACCGAACGACCGAAATACCACGGAGAATTACCTGAGGGAAATGATGGTCTGGGGCTTATGCTTCTTGGCGTGACGGGAGATATGGTTCTGCCAAAGGATGTTTATGAAAAAATTAAAGCTGAAACGATAAGTAAAGTGAGGGGTACGGTGCAGGCTGATATTTTGAAGGAAGACCAGGCACAAAATACCTGTATCTTCTCAACCGATTTCTCTCTGAAACTTATGGGTGATGTGCAGGAGTATTTCACAAAACATAATGTCAGAAATTTCTATTCTGTTTCCATTTCGGGATATCACATTGCCGAAGCAGGTGCAAATCCGATTACACAACTCGCACTTACACTCTCGAACGGGTTTACTTACGTGGAATATTACCTTTCGAGAGGAATGGATATAAATTTATTTGCTCCTAATCTTTCATTTTTTTTCTCAAACGGTCTTGATCCCGAATATTCGGTAATGGGACGTGTGGCAAGACTGATCTGGTCAAAAGCAATGAAACTGAAATATAATGGAAACGACAGGTCTCAAAAATTGAAGTATCACATTCAAACCTCCGGAAGGTCGTTACACTCGCAGGAGATTGATTTTAACGATATACGTACCACCTTGCAAGCTCTTTATGCTATTTACGACAATTGTAACTCACTTCATACCAATGCTTATGACGAAGCCATTACAACTCCAACCGAGGAATCGGTTCGAAGGGCAATGGCAATACAGTTGATAATAAACCATGAACTTGGTCTGGCTAAAAACCAAAATCCCTTGCAGGGTTCATTTATAATAGAAGAACTGACCGGCCTTGTCGAAGAGGCAGTACTTTCGGAGTTCGACAGGATAACCGAACGTGGAGGTGTTCTCGGAGCAATGGAGACAATGTATCAACGAAGTAAAATCCAGGAAGAATCGCTCTATTATGAGGAGATGAAACATTCAGGTAAATTGCCGATTATGGGGGTGAATACTTTCCTGTCGTCAAAAGGATCGCCGACAATAATTCCCGGCGAGGTTATCAGAGCTACAACCAAAGAAAAAGAAAATCAACTGAAAACGGTTGAAAATTTGAAAATAACATACAAAAAGGAGGCTGAAGAATGGCTTGCAAGATTGCAAAAAACAGCCTCAAATAATGAAAATGTATTTGAAACACTGATTGAAACAGTTAAATACACTTCCATAGGGCAGGTTACAAACGCATTGTTTGATGTCGGTGGACAGTACAGGAGAAATATGTAGAAAAAAACATATTTATAAAATATCAGGAAATGAAATCTTGCTTCTTGGTATTCTGCATAAAAAACAAGGACCCTCAGCATATTTAAACATACAACAGTAATATTATGATAAACAAAGACATATTGGTTATTTACCCGGAAACAAAAACAACACAGGTGGCTCTTTATAAAGGAACGACTTTGCTGTTTTTAAAAAACATAAAGCATGATGTCCAAAAACTGGAAATCCTGAAAGGAGAAGGTATGGAAGTTAGGTCGAAATATCGCACCGAGGCCGTACTTAAAGAGTTAGCGGATAATGATGCAGATTTTGATGAAATTGAAATTGTGGTCGGACGCGGGGGGGTTCTGAAACCTTTGAATGCTGGTGTTTATGAGGTTAACGAAAAGATGGTGCACGACCTGAAAACCGGTTCGGAGGGGATTCATCATACAAACCTTGGTGGGCTTATTGCTCACGAAGTGGCAAATAAAATCAATGCAAGGCCAATACTTACCGACCCGGTTTCCGTTGATGAAATGGACGACCTGGCAAGGGTCAGCGGCCATCCGCTTTTTGAGCGCAAATCCATTTTTCATGCCTTGAATCAAAAATATTTTGCACGCAGATATGCTAAAGCACATCACGCCGATTATAACGAACTTAACCTGATAATTGCGACTATTGGTATGGGAGGAATTTCGGTGGCCGCACATCGCAAAGGCAAAGTCGTAGATGTTAATAATGCTTATGACGGTGACGGGCCTTTTTCCATAAAACGTACAGGTTCTTTACCCGTCGGCGATTTGGTTCATCTTTGTTACAGCAGCAAATATACCGAAGATGAGGTTATGGAGATGATTACACAGAAAGGAGGATATGCCGCTTATCTCGGGACTGGGGATATTAATAAAATCAATGAAATGATGAGCAGTGGCGACGAAAAAGCCCTTTTTATTTCCGATGCATGTGCCTATCAGGTCTCAAAAGAGATTGCCTCTATGTGTGCTGTTCTTGAGCAACAGGTGGATGCTATAATCCTTACGGGAAACATCTTTCATAGTGACCGTTTCCTTTCCAATGTTCAGAAAAGAGTCGGCGGCATTGCCGATTTTACTCTCTATCCGAGCATCAATGATGTAGAGGCTCTTGCGGCAAACGGATTCCTTGTCCTTAAAGGAGAACTGGAAGTTCAGAAATACGAATAATGTGAATTCTTCCGGACAATTGAAAAAACTTATATCCAACTCATATACTTTTATTAACAAAATTGTGTTAACTATTCACGGTTTTTAACGGTTTACGGATTTGAAACCTGACTATTTTTGCAACAAATATTTGAATATTGGGTAAGAAGATACATACAGCTTATATATTTATGCACAGAAGATTAATATACATAATACTTTTTGTCTTTGCAGTCTATTTTACATTTTTTTCAGGTAAAAAGAAAGAGGAGAACATTCCTGAATATATTCCAAATATTGCTGTTGACAGTATTTTTATAAATATAAACAGTATTTATAACAGGCGGAAAGCGACCGAATTGAACAATAGATTCAAAAGGCTCAACAAGAAAGGTGTCTTCAATGGAACTGTTCTCTATGCCGAAAACGGGGAGATTGTATATAAAGGTGCTTTCGGATATGCCGATTTCAGGAAGAAAGAAAAACTGACCACACAATCGGCTTTTCAGCTTGCTTCCGTATCGAAGATGTTTACTGCTATGGCAATAATGATACTTCAGGAAGAGGGCGAACTTGAATATGACGATACGGTAACGAAATTCATTCCCGAGCTTCCGTATCATAGTGTTACAATACGTAATTTGCTTAATCACAGGTCGGGATTGTCGAGGTATATGTCGCTTGCAGATAAATACTGGGAAATAAACAAACCCATTAGCAATGAAGATGTGATAAAACTTTTTGTCGAACACAAACCTGCACCATATTTTAAACCGAATAACGGTTTCCACTATTGCAATACAAATTATGCACTGCTTGCATCAGTGGTTGAGAGGATTACGGGAGAATCATTTGATGTTTTTGTTAAGGAGAGAATATTTGAACCTGCCGGAATGAATCATTCTTTCGTTTATAGCAACAAAAATGATTCTGTAATCAGATCTGTCGTTCCGGTCGGGGTTTCGGGTTACAGAAACGGCCGCAGAAGGCTTGTAAAAGTAGGCGATTATTACCTGAACGGTGTTATGGGTGATAAAGGAGTTTATTCTACGGTTGAAGACCTGTATAAATTCAGCAAGGCACTGGACAATGAAATTCTTGTGAGTTCGGCAACTTTGCAACAGGCTTTTACTCCCGGAAGTCCGAAATCGTGGCGAAGGAAAGATAATTACGGCTTCGGCTGGAGAATAAAAACCAAGGCCGACAGTACGGTTTATCATTTTGGATGGTGGAAAGGATTCCGTACATTTTTCATCAGGGATATAGCAAACGACAGGGTTATCATTTCACTGACAAACATGCACCACGGTTTTTCTTCACAGGTGTTATGGAGCATTATTGAAGATAAAAACCGCCCTCAAAAAATTGATAATATTTATGCAGGTTTGCAAAATTATGGAGAACAGAACTAACATTTAAGGTATTCACATTTCGACTTCGCTGAATGTGACCCCGATTATGTTCCAAGCATCCAAGCTTGGAAATATACTACTCATTAACAACAAGTTTAAACCCGATACCATGAACATTAATCAGTTCGATATTAGGGTCTTCTTTCAGGTATTTTCTCAGTTTGGTAACATAAACATCCATACTCCTTGCGTTGAAATAGCTGTCGTCGAACCAGATTTTTTTCAAGGCAACACTTCTATCAAGAACTTCATTCATATTAATACTAAGTAACCTAAGCAAATCGGCTTCCTTTGAAGTGAGCTTCTGTTCATTTCCAGTACTTGTTAATAATTGTCTGTTATAGTTGAACGTAAATTTCCCTATTTTAAAGACATTTATTTTTTTGTTCGTTATGGTATCGTCACCGGCTCTTCTGAGAATGGCTTGTATACGCATCAGCAACTCCTCCATGCTGAAAGGTTTGGTAAGATAGTCGTCAGCACCAAGCTCAAATCCTTTTATCTTATCTTCCTGCATTGATTTGGCAGTCAGAAAGAGGATAGGTATTTTTTTATCAGTCTGCCGTATCTCTTTTGCAAGTGTAAATCCATCCATTACTGGCATCATAACATCCACAATGCAAAAATCGAAATGTTCGGAATTGAACATATCATAAGCTACCTGACCATTTTCACAAAGAACGGTAGGATAACCTTTAGCATCTAAGTATGAACTGAGAATGGTACCCAAATTTTTATCATCTTCGGCAAGCAAAACCTTTATTTTTCTGTCTTCCATAATTGAACGTATTAATTTTTAAAAGAATGGTCAAATATACATTATTAAACGGGTAATATTACAATAAATTTTGTCCCCTTGTTAAGTTCGCTTTCAAGCGATATTTTACCACCGTGGGCATCAACAATGGCTTTAACATAACTCAGACCGAGTCCGAATCCTTTCACATTGTGTATATTTCCCGTTGGGACACGATACAACTTTTCAAAAACCTTTTTCTGGTTCGATTTGCTTATTCCAATCCCATTATCCTTTATGGAGATTATTATTCCGCTGTATGAATTTTCCGTTTTGATAATTATTTCGGGATTTTCCGGTGTATATTTATTGGCATTGTCGAGCAGGTTAAAGATAATATTCGTCAGATGGACTTTATCGGCTTTGATAATCTGTCTTTCGGCATTAAGCTCAGTAATAATTGTTCCTCCTTTTTTCTCAACTTGAATTTCGATATTTTTCATAGCTTCAGAAATAACCTTATGCACATCAACATCCTCCTTCTTTAATATGATTTTATCCTTTTCAAGTCTGGCCGACTGCAATATCCTTTCGGCCATACTTCCGAGGCGGCTATTCTCCTCATCAATCATACTTATATAACTGTCGTAAACAGCCCCCGATTTCGTAATATCCTTATCCTTCAATGCTTCGCATGCAAGAGATATGGTGGATATGGGGGTTTTGAATTCGTGGGTCATATTATTGATGAAATCATTTTTCATTTCCGAAAGCTTCTTTTGTCGGAAAACCGTCATAACTGTATAATAGAATGAGAATATTATTACCAACACAAGAAATATGGAAACGAAAAGAGTACCCCTGAGTTGTGAAATAAGAAATTTCTTTTCGTGCGGAAAATATATCATCAGATAATCGGGATTAGTGAACATATCGCTTGGGAAAAGTGGTATTGAAAAGCTGTTTTGTAACAACTCTTTCGGGTACTTTCCGGTTTTTTGTATTGGCATTAGGTTACGCATCGGGCTGAAAACTCCGAATTCATATTCAGTGTTTATTGCTTTTGCTTTTAGCTCATTTTTTATCAGTGAATCCAGGACAACCGGATTTATCCTTTTTTCAACGGGCAGGTTTCTTGTGCTGTTTATCATTCCCCTGAGAATATCCTGTGCAAGCAGTGACTTACGCATCATTCTGTCGAGTACCCAGTCACCTGTTGATTGAGAATTCTCTTCCATTGCCCTGCTTGTCGAATCCAGCGACTCAAGCCAGTCCTGCCTCTCTTTATAAAGATTATCCCTTGCCTGAAGTTGGTTTGCCGTCTCTATCATTTCCAGTTTCTGAACAACATTCGACATTGCCGCATTGACATCCCTCACAAATACAGCCTCTTTTACGGTAATGGTATTCTTTATCCAGTACGACTGGATAACCATAAGCCCGATAAGAGCCACCGACATTGCAATGATTATTAATATGAAAGCTTTGCGATTCATTATCTGCAAAATTAATCTATACATAATCAACCGGTTATGTTTTTAACTTTTCTTAACTAATTAACTGTTTTTACATTTTGGTTTATTTTTATCACAGAATTTTTTCATAAAAAAATTACCCGGCAACTTTTAAGAGGTTACTTCCACTTATGGCATAATTTTAGTCAAACATATTACAGCGTTCTGAAGAGGAGCGTAAACGTTCTTTCCGAATTTCTCCGGCACTTTACGCAGGAGATTGCAAAATTAAGATTAAAACACTCTAATTTGGTTTTTAGTTTTTGGTTTAAAGGTGCGGTGTTAATTACCGCACCTTTAACATTATAAGGGGTTTACGTGTTTTTTGTTATTAAATCATTCCTGCTCCGGATTAGTATTTTAAGCCACCCAAATTTCAACTTTTCACAAAGATAATATCGCTCATTAATGTATCTGTTTTCCATTTTATGGAAACAAATTGTCCATTATTGGGATAAAAAACGGTATCTGGTTTAATAAAGTGTTTTATCTTTGAGGCTAAATTTCAAAACTGATTTTTATGAGAAATATCGCAGTTAATATTGACAATATCAAAGAGTTTGCAACAATTGACGAAATTATGGAATTGCAGGACGAAATCGGCAATCATCATAAATCTCTGATGGAGAAGACCGGCAAAGGTAATGATTTCCTCGGCTGGATAAACCTTCCCGGGGAGATTGATGATGAACTGGTTGCTTCAATTAACGGTATTGCAAAAAAGATAAGAGAGAAAGCCGAAATATTTGTCGTTATCGGTATCGGCGGTTCATACCTTGGGGCACGTGCCGTTATTGAGGCTTTAAGTAATAATTTTGAGGCTTTGAGAAAAAGAGATAATAACCCGTTAATTGTTTATGCTGGTCACAATATAGGCGAAGACTATCTTTCGGAACTCCTTGAAATACTTGATGACAGAGACTATGCAATGACTGTTATCTCGAAATCGGGAACGACAACAGAACCTGCAATTGCTTTCCGTTTGCTGAAAAATCATCTTGAAAATAAATACGGGAAAGAGGAGGCACGTACAAGAATAATTGCCATAACCGATAAGTCACGGGGAGCACTGAAAAAACTGGCAGATAACGAAGGTTATCAGACCTATGTCGTACCCGATGATGTGGGAGGACGGTATTCGGTACTTACGCCGGTCGGATTGCTACCGATTGCAGTTGCAGGATTTGATATTAAAAAACTGATTGAGGGTGCGGCAGTTATGCAAAAGTTAAATGCTGCAACTGCTGTAATAGAAGATAATCCTATGGCTTTATATGCTGCCGCAAGAAACGTTTTATACGGTAAAGGAAAGCTGGTGGAGATACTTGTCAATTATCAGCCTGATCTCTATTATCTGACCGAATGGTGGAAGCAACTTTACGGCGAAAGCGAAGGAAAAGAGGGAAAGGGTATTTTTCCTGCCGGTGTCAACTTTACTTCCGACCTGCACTCAATGGGACAATATATTCAGGAAGGCCAAAGAATTTTGTTTGAAACGGTATTGTCGGTTGATAAACCTAAAAAAGAGGTTAATATTCCGTTTGATGACGATAATCTTGACGGACTTAATTACCTCGCCGGTAAACGTATCAACGAGGTAAACAAAATGGCTGAACTCGGTACGACAATCGCCCACGTTGAAGGTGGTGTTCCGAATATTAAAATTGAAATTCCCGAGATTAACGAATTTTATACCGGACAATTAATCTATTTCTTCGAGATGGCCTGTGCGCTGAGCGGTTACATTCTCGGTGTTAATCCTTTCGACCAGCCCGGAGTAGAGGCTTATAAACGGAATATGTTTGCATTGCTTGCCAAACCAGGCTTTGAGAAGGAGACGGAGGAAATCAGGAAGAAAATTTAGAATCTTTCCGGTTACTGTGCCGGAACAGGTAACCCAACCTCAAACAGGTCGCCACACCCGCTAAAAAGGGTTCGCGATGACGACCTTTGTTTAACGTTCGGATAATTAAGCAGTTATCGTTATTGCAAGGAATTGTCAGGTTGTCCCTCTAAATCTCTCCCGAGGCTTCGGGAGAGACTATTGAAAGGATAGTCCGTTTTCGGTTGCTTTCTCATTTCACTTCTATTTTTTTCTCACCTATGTTCCAAGCGTCCACGCTTGGAAATAGATGAAACACGCTACTTTGTGAACCTTTGAGCTTTAGTGACTTAGTGGCATTCTTTTTTGTACTGTCAATAATCCCGAACCTTATTTTTTTGCCATAAAGGCACTAAGACACCAAGAAACACAAAAACCCACCTCACCCTGACCCTCTCCTTTTTCAACATCCGTAGTTTTAACGAAGGATTGTGAGGAGAGGGGCAGGGTGAGGTGATATTACTATTCCATTATTATCAATGAACAAATATTAAAATAAATATGAATTACTCTATTTTATTTACCCCTCACCTTAATCCTCTCCCAATGGGAGAGGAAAGAGCTGAGGAGTAACACTTTAATCCTTCCACATAGTGAGAGGAAAGAGCTGAGGAGTAACACTTTAATCCTTCCACATAGTGAGAGGAAAGAACCGAGGAGTGGCACTCTAATCTCCGTGCTGTCCGGGATTTCCGAATTCTGAACCGAATATGCGAAGGATTTGAAATCCGGTTTTCTATTATTTTCATATCTTTAACCCGTAAAACGAAAAAACAACTCATTGCAAAACACCGTCAAACATAAATGCAGCTTTGATTACGAAAGCAAACAGGTTTTGCAGAATTACAGCTACTATCCGTTCGGGATGGAAATGCCTGTCCGTCCGAAACGGAGTGAAGGCGGGGGAGGGTTTGATTACAATTCTTCCGCCACATTGAAGAATGATTATCTTTACAATTTCGAAAGCATCAGGTTTTTTGAATCGTTTTACTTTCGAGTATCCTCGTGGAATCATACAAATCAAAGATTTGTTATTCCTGTGCATCTTGTTGGTGTTGTCACCAACAAGAAAATCTGACTAATTATCAAAAAAGGCCATCCTTTCAGGACAGCCTTTTATCATAAAATATTCTGTAATATTTATCTAACAATCATTTTCTTAGTAACCTTTTCATCTCCTGCGTTAACAGTGTAATAATAAACACCGGCACTTAGGTTGGATACATCAATGGTTACATTGGTAACTCCCACATTTGTTTTTCCAAGTTCCATCGTCTTTACAACCTGACCTGTGAGATTTACTATATCAAAGGATACATTGCTTATTTCCTTCAGATCAATACCGATTTCAGTTGTATTGACAGCAGGATTCGGATAATTTTGAGATACTTCAAAACTATGTTTTGCAGTATGGTTATTAATTCCAACAAAAGCATCTATCGGGAAATCCATATGTACCATTGTATTCTCATCCTGATCATGATTTTCAAGCCATTCATGAATACCGGGTAATTCATCCATTTGGAACATAATGTGTATCTTGTTCTTAATGTTCAGAGAGATTGCAGGATAAACACATTCTGAAATCCAGTATGAAATTTCACTTGTTACATCAACAGGTCCTGTCCATGAACTACCTCCGTCATACGATGCATTCATATGAATATGCCTGTAGTTATTTGTACCATTATCAAATCCCGGTGCAATTGCAGTATATGTGAGGAAGAGATCATCATTTTCATCAATACCGAGTTGAGGGAATGATGTTATACATTGGTTTCCATAATATGATTGTTCATCCAAAATATCATAGCTACCTGTTGCGTCAGGTAATATCCAGCCAATAAGGTTTCCCCCTGCAATAAGATAATCATTAGTATATGAGCTAATGATTGTAGTATCAAGTGGCTCCATATCCTCATCCCAATAAATAATACCTTCAATATTATGAGGATACCAATAGAGGCTTCCTTCAGAATAATAAACAAGCCTTTTACCAAAAGCTATATGTGCTTTCCCCTGAGAATCAAGTGCAATAGCACAAGCCCCGTCACCGCAAGGAATATCCTCTGAATCAGTCGGAGGATCCAATGGGTCATAAGGTGACTCAAAAACATCAATGATATCCCAGTTGTCACCATTATCGGTTGATTTAAAAATTTGACCGCCAAACTCATCAAATCCATAACAAAAAGCAATGGTATTCCCTACAGGCTTAGCCCACATATATTCCAGATTTACAGCATTCGGTCTGTAATCTTCACCAAGTCCTTCGATAAGTTCTGCTTCAATATCCCAGGTTTCTCCTCCGTCGGATGACCGGTAATATAACAAGGCATTATCCTGTCCCATATAAGGAGCATCATAAGTACGAGCCAGCAAGTGAATATACTCATGGTTTTCACCACTAGTCATCATTGATCCCCATACAATAGAAAGGTCATCAGGCCCGTAAACCGAATGTACAGTCCAATCACCTTCACCTTTCGTTTCTCTGGTATAAATTTTCATCGGACCGGGTTCTCCTCCAGGATACCAATAATGTTCAATGACTTCACCATTTTCACCCCAGGGAGCATAAGAGGGCCAACCTGTTCTCTCATCATCACCAAGATGCATTAACGGTTCTCCCCATTCATTACCATCATAATAATTATAACCTGTTCCTCTGTTTGGTACAAGGTCAGGACCGGCAGCCATCCAGATGGCACCAACTGTACCGTCATCATATTCCCACATCCTGGGCATAATATTTACATACGACTGCAAATCATAATATGTGATGCCAACATTCAGATCATTAGGGCTTTTTTCACCAATAATAGGATTACCATTAACCATCGTAAATCCGTCAGGTGTCATTTCGACCTTTTGCATTTTAACGGAATTCCGGGGCTTTGTGTAATGATTTTGTGCAAACAGAGATGCACTTAAAACAACAATTAAACTTGAAAGTAAAAGCTTTTTCATAATAACAATTTTTAGTTAGTAAAATATTTCTTTAACCTTTGCAAATATAAGAAAAAGTTTAAAATGAGCAATAGTCTTGGCTAAATATTATTTTGATGTACTGTGGCTAAATATTATTTAGTTATTAGGCTGAATATAACTACATTAATTGAGAGAGGAAGAAGTGGAAGGCCAGTTAACATCAACAATAATTATTGATAATCGAAGAAAATAAAAACAAAAAAGCAACTAACAGGATTAGTTGTTTTTGGAGAATCCAAGGTTGTAAAAATCTTTCAATTATCTACCAAACAGTATGTTCAGATACAAAAAAGGTTTATTCAATTCCTTTCTCACCTCAAGGTCGGTCATTGCAAGTGTAAGCTTCTTTTTTAGTATTTCACTGTTTAATGTTCTGTTAACAACAGCATTAAAAAGCCAGGGATATTTAATGAAACGGGGTATTTTTCGGCTTATACTCAGTTCTCTGCCAATCTTTGAATAAACGTCATCATCATAATTTTTCATAAAAGCGGCTGAAAAGTCCTGTTTTTCAAGAGACCTTTTGACTTGCCCGGCCGCAAACATTCCACTGATAGCCGCATGTCCCATACCTTCACCCGTGACGGGGTCAATAAGATTTGCTACATCTCCTGCAAGAATATAATTATCACCTGATATGCTTCTTCTTTTATCCCAAAGAGGTAAAGGGTAAGCCTCGACCTTTGCAACCTGTTCCGCATTCTTAAACCGTTCTTTCAAATATGGCACTTCTTTAATGGCTTTGAACATTACATTTTTCAGATTTAGCTTTCTCTTTTTTATTCTATACCGGTCGAGGCCAACGCCAACATTAGCGAGCCCGTTCTGAAGAGGAAAAATCCAGAAATATCCCGGTAGAAAATTTTTTAGAAAATGAAGCTCCACATAATTATCTATATGAAAACCTGTAATTCCTTTGTAATAAGTCTTAACTCCTGTCATTGTAAAATTATCCGTTTTGAAAATCATTCCGGGGTCTTTCATAAATTTGGAGGTTGCCCCGCCGGCGAAGATCACAATCTTTGATTCTATTTTCTCATTTTGTTTTGTAAAAAGCCTTATTCCCTTGTCAAATCTTTCATAACGGGATATTTCCGTTTCCTCCATAAGTGTTATCTCCTTTTTAGATTTGACAACATTAATCATAAAATTATCAAAATCAATCCTCCTGGCAGTAAACCCAGGTGGAATGGATGGGTCCCAGTCACCACTGTCGAAAAAAGGCAAATCAAGTTGGTGATAATCGGGAGAAACTATTCTTATTCCGTGAGAATGTAAAACAAAGGGCTGCTTTGAAAGTTTATTGAGCAGGGAGTTGTCGAGTTCATTCAAAATTGTCAACACCCAACCGCTGATGCCGTCGCCACAAATTTTATCACGCGGGAATTGTGCTTTGTCAATCAAAGTACATTCGATTCCGTATTTTGCAAGAAATAGCGATGCAAAAACACCTGCAGGTCCTGCACCAATAATACAAACATCGGTGTTACGCATTTTGTAATTAGTCTTTCATATATAAAAATCGTTTAATCTTTTTTGTAGCTGTTTTGATGAATTCATCTTTATTAACAATTACATGATGAATTTTCGAAAACTTATTGACTCTGGAATTTACATAATCGTGCAATTCTTTTTTCAACTCATCATACTTTTTCTCAATAAACTCCGAAAACTCCATTCCTTTATGTTTCATCGACTTGTATTTCTCTTCAATCTCCTCACTATTGAAGCGAACCATTGCCACCAGTTTGCCTTTTTGCTGAATAACAAGCGATTCGGCAACGTGTTTAAAGTTGTTAATAATGGATTCAATATCTTCGGGGAAGATATTCTCGCCGCTGGGCCCGATAATAACATTCTTGCTTCTTCCGCGTATATACAGATAGTTGGTCTTGTCAAGAATTCCGAGGTCACCGGTTTTAAACCAGCCGTCTTTGGTCAATACCTCTTTTGTCAGTTCAGGCTCTTTGTAATAACCTTTCATAATATTAGGGCCTTTCGCCCATATCTCTCCCTCACCTGTCATCTTTTGCGGATTATGAATTTTGAGAGTAACGCCTTTCAGAGGTGGCCCGGTTGACTGTAATTTGGTGTTTTGGGCATTTACTCCTGCAAGTAATGGCGAAGTTTCGGTTAGTCCATAGCCTATAGCGTAAGGGAATTTAGCCTCACGTAAAAATTTTTCAACCGTTTTGTCAAGTTTGGCTCCTCCAATACCGAAAAACTTCAACTCCCCTCCGAAGGTCTCCATCAATTTTTTCCCGGCAATTCTGTTAAATTTCTTGTGTAATAACGGAATTGAGTATAGAAACCTTATCAACATATTTTTTTTAAAATTTGGCAAGACTTTACTCTTGTATATTTTTTCAATTATCAAAGGTACGGTAAGCATCAGTGTTGGTCGAACGGTTTTCAGGGCAGGTAACAGGACTGTTGGAGTCGGCGGCTTTTTGATATAATAAATACTTGCTCCGCAAACGATGGGAAGAATAAATCCAATCGTGTTTTCGTAAGTATGTGAAAGCGGCAAAACAGATAAAAAACGATCGTTGGTATTTATTTCTTGCACATTCATACTTGCCACTGCATTGGAAGTGATGTTTTTATGGGTAAGCATTACACCCTTTGATTTTCCTGTTGTTCCCGATGTATAGATGATAACAGCCAGGTCATCCTCATCAATTTTATACTCCTTTTCCGGTTTTGCTTCATCTTCATATTTAATATCTTCCTTATCCGATACCATTATCGAAAAGTCATCAATAAGGATTCTGTATATCAATGATTTGTTTTTATAATCATCAATCTTAGCTTTTAATCCGCTTGAGACGAAAATAGCTGTTGCCCCGGAATGATTCAGCACGTTCTCAATCTCAACAGGACTAAAATCGGGAAGTATAGGTACAACAACCGCTCCCATTGAAGCAATAGCAAAATAAGTAATTCCCCAATTCGGCATATTGGCACTCAGTAGGGCAACCCTGTCGCCGGATTTGATACCCAGTTTTTCAAGAAGAGACATAATTGAAACCCAACGCTTACCGAATTCAGAATATGTTATAGGCCTCTCACCAACAAAGGCAACAGATGGCCTGTTACCATATTTTTCGACCGATTGTTGTAATACAGCAGGCAATGTTAAGGTTGGAAAATCATTCATACTTTGCAGTTTTGGCAAAAGTACAACAATTTTTGAAAATAAATTTCAACTGTCATTTTCTAGTATTCCTAATTTTAACAAACCACTTATTGTAATTGCCAATGGCTTAGGAAGGTGGGTGAGTTAAAAAAAAGCCTTATAATCATTTGATTACAAGGCTTTTTTTGTTAATGTTGTCCCACCAGGATTCGAACCTAGACTGTCTGAACCAAAATCAGATGTGCTACCATTACACCATGGGACAAACTCATTTTTAAAATAACAGTTCCTTTTATTAAAGGGAGTGCAAAAATACAAATTTTTTTAATTCATCAAAAAAAAGATAAGAAATGATTAAAAGAATATTTAGTTTGCTCATTTGCAATGGTTTTATTGTATCTCTTTTCCCATAAAGTCACTAAAAATATCGCATAATTCATCCGGTTTCTCGGCATGTACCCAATGCGTTGCTCCTTTTATGGTTTTAAACTCGGCATTAGGAAAACTTGTTTTTATAAGATTATAATCTCCTTCAAGAATGTAATCAGACAGCTCACCTTTGATGAAAAGTGTCGGCTTATCAAATGTATATGACGAATTGATCCCGATAAAGATATTCTCCAGGTTGTTGTAAATGCTTTTGATGTTTATTCTCCAGGCAAATGTACCTTCGTTTACCCTGTAAAGGTTTTTCATTACAAATTGGATTATCCGAGGTGATTCAACCTTATCAGCGACCAGTTTCTCAACTTCAGCTCTGGATTTAACCTTTCTCAAATCGACCGATAATAAAGCTTCGATGATTTCGACATGTTGCTTGCGTACTTTATACGGCCTGACACTCATATCAATAATCACCAGTTTGTCAACTTTTGAGGAGTGTTCGAGAGCAAAGTTCATAGCAACCTTACCGCCCATTGAATGCCCGATGATTACAGGGTTAATGATGCCGTGATCTTCTATAAATTCGTAAAGGTCGTCAACAAGTGAATAGTAGTTAAATGTACCACTGTGAGGTGACTGACCGTGATTTCGCTGGTCGAGAATAAAAACTTCATATTTTTCTGCCATCCTTCGTCCGATGGTAACCCAATTGTCGGATATTCCGAAAAGTCCGTGTAAAATGATTACCGGCTGTTCTCCATCACCAAAATGCCTGTAAAATAGTTTCATTTTTTTATCTTAACTTTTTTGTTCTTCTTTTAAAACTGAATGATATTGATATCAATAAAAGGAAAACCGCAAGGAATGCTGAAATACGTCCGATATAATCACCGAAGCGTGAATAAACCGTAAGTTCGGAATTCAGATTCACATTCTGTTTTATCACTGTTCTGACCCAATATTTTGTAGGTTGATGAATATTACCTCGTTGGTCGATGAATGCCGAAGTTCCCGTATTGGCCGATTGCACTACCCAGCGTCTTGTTTCAATAGCTCTTAAAGGGGAAAAGAGTAGATGCTGCTTATATCCCGGAGTATCGCCCCACCATCCGTCGTTGGTTATCAGGAAAAAGACCTGAGCACCTTTTTTTGCATAATCGCCGCAAAATTCACCGAAGACCGATTCATAACATATTATAGGAGCTATGCGTATGCTATCAGCAATTAACAAAATTTGTTCTTTGTCAATACCTAGAGAGCCGACACTGCCACCGAGATCAATAGCAAGCTTATCAAGAAAACCCCAGGATGGCATCCACTCAACACCCGGAGTGAGTTTCATCTTGTGATGTCTTTGCAAGGTTCCGCTGGCGTCAATCAAAAAGGCGGTATTATACGATTCGTAATAAAAATCTTCTTTCTCAAAATATCTTGCCGACGAAGCCTTCTTCTCCTCTTCGCCGTATCTTTTATAGGTTGAAGCCCCGATAACAATATTAACATTGGGATGCTCCTTAACATATTTTTGTAAAATCTTTAGCGAATACGACCTGTCAAGTTTATCTTCCCAAAGATAATCCTGAAGTGTTGATTCGGGAGCAACAATAAAACGAACGGAGTCATCCATAACTTCATCCGCAAGGCCGGTTATTATCTTTGCGACTTCGCTCGGTGGAGTTGTGTACTGTGTTGAGTAAGGGTCGAGGTTTTGCTGGCAAGCAATTACCCTGACAGGGTCTTTCTTCTCTTTATAGCCGTAATAAATTAAATATGAAATAAATATGGGAATCAATATTAATGCAAGTGCTATTGACGAATTAATTATAAAGCCCCTTTTGTTTTTATTCTGAAGAGAACGTACTGCAATAAAAATCAATATATTGGCAATTAATATCCAAAGAGTTCCTCCGAGTGCACCTGTATATTCATACCACTGAATCCAGTGCGTTTGATTGCCGAAGCCGTTTCCTAGATTAAGCCATGACCATGTGTATTTCCAGTTAAGATGCAGAAATTCAAAAGAAATCCATACAAATGGCAAAACAAAATATCCTTTATTTGAACCGTAAACTTCTTTTCTGATAAAGTGATAGACCCAGAATACGATACTCATAAACATTGCGTTCAGTGTCCAGGCTGCCAAAGCAGCTGGAGTTGAGTTCCATATCCACCAGGTCGTCAGCACATTCCAAATCAGAAAACCCGGATACGTATAAAGAAAAATACTAAAGCCCGAAAAATCATTTTTATTATTGAAAATAAAATTTTCTATCAAAAGCATCGGTACCATTGCCACAAATAAAAAGGCAGGGAACCCATTCACAGGCCAGCCTATTGTCAGCAGTATCCCTGACAAAACCGAAAGCAACAGAAGATGTTTTTTTTTCATTTTTTTTAATGTGACAAGCGTCCACGTTTGTCATTTAATTTATCAAAATCACCATTTTTTAAAACCTGCAAGGTTCAGCCACGCTAAATCTTTCGCGCAAACCTTATATTTTTAGTTGTTTTAAAATATCAAACTTTTCCCTCATCATATTCTTCATACAGAAAGTCGTTATATGGATAACGTTCGATATGTATTTTTCGCACTTCATTGTAAAGAACCTTTTTAAACTCTTCAATATTATGTCTGTTTTTAGCCGAAATAAAGAGTGTCGGCGTATGAGCTTTTGCCAGCCAGGTTTTTTTCAGGTCGTCAAGTGTTAGATTTTCTTTTATTGACGGGGTGAGGTCGTCTTCGTCTTTTTTAATGAATGTGTAAGCATCAATTTTATTAAAAACCATTATGGTCGGTTTGTTGCTTGCACCGAGCTCTCCGAGTGTTTGTTTTACAACATTGATATGCTCCTCAAAGTCGGAGTGTGAAATATCGGCAATAAGAACCATAATATCCGATTCGCGCACCTCGTCAAGTGTTGATTTGAAAGATTCTACCAAATCGTGGGGAAGTTTACGGATAAACCCGACCGTGTCGGAAAGCAGGAACGGCAGGTTTTTAATAACTACTTTTCTGACCGTTGTATCAAGTGTTGCAAAAAGCTTGTTTTCGGCAAACACATCCGATTTACTCAACATATTCATTATCGTTGACTTACCGACATTGGTGTATCCCACGAGCGCAACCTGCACCATCTTCCCACGGTTTTTTCGCTGGGTAGCTTTCTGCTTGTCTATTTTCAGAAGTTTCTTTTTCAGCAGGGCAATCCTGTCGCGGATAATACGGCGGTCGGTTTCAATTTCCGTCTCTCCCGGACCTCTTAACCCGATACCTCCGCGCTGGCGTTCAAGGTGTGTCCACATCCTCGTCAGCCTTGGCAACAAGTACTGATACTGAGCCAGTTCAACCTGTGTTTTGGCGTGAGCCGTCCGTGCTCTTTTGGCAAAAATATCAAGTATCAGATTGTTTCTGTCAAGTATCCTGCATTTGAAAGCCTTCTCAATATTTCTTATCTGCGACGGAGTTAACTCATCATCAAAAACAGCGATATCAATTTTACTATCTGCGATAAAACCTGCGATTTCGGCAAGTTTACCCGATCCCACAAAAGTCCTTGAGTCTTTCATCTCCATTCGCTGCACGAAGCGTTTAACAGTTTCCGCACCGGCAGTTTCGACAAGAAACTCCAGTTCGTCAAGATACTCATTTACACGCTCTTCGGTATCATTACGCGAAATGACACCAATAAGTACTGCTGTCTCTTTGCCTTTATTCTTTCTCAGATTATTTTCCATATTTAAAGAGCGCAAAGGTAAGACTTTAAAATCAAATCGTTGTTTACAAAAATTTTCTTACTTTTGCCG
>Ga0256913_10000167_pt1 | contig 30905 bp, 23 predicted proteins | sample Axial_MatmetaG_FD_185970 | JGI IMG/M metagenome (GOLD analysis project Ga0256913, IMG submission 185970) | Deep-sea worm associated microbial mat communities from Axial Seamount, Juan de Fuca Ridge, Pacific Ocean - Axial_Mat | ecosystem: Environmental > Aquatic > Marine > Oceanic > Microbial... | reverse complement strand
AACAGAACCTTGATTAAAAGGATAATCCAATTGATAATTGTAGGGTACTATCGATATTGTCTTTTGCATTTTTCCCAGAATCATTCATGCATTCATCCATGCATCCATTCAGTTTGCTCCTTACTTAACATCATAAAACGGATTTATGTATAAAATCAAGGAACAAATCAGTCAAAATTTTCTGTCTTGTATCTGATATCTAGCTACTGATAGTTTACACACGCCTCGGTATATTAATTTATATCGGGGCTTTTTTTTGTTTTTTTTGGAAAAATGTTTGGCTTGTTTCTCTAATAAAAGAGAGCGGAATTAGATAGTTTCCTCGTGGTATTATAACAATAATAATAAGTGATAATTATAAATGAAAAAGAAAAGAGATTTAATAAAAATTAGAATTCCCTTAAGTGTTCGTCCGCCAAAGATAGAAAAATCTAAAAAAATATATACGCGTAAAAAAAAGCATAAATAGTATTTAAAATATTTTGAAAAAGCCATAATTGTGTAGCTCTGATATAATAAATAACGGATTAATATTATGGAAAAAATCTGAAAACCGGTAAGAACAAATTATTCCTATTATCGAAGATAAAAGAGGGATTAAACTATGGTGAAAGAATTTGTTGGAATGAATGTGATATATAAAAAACAAGGGATACTATGCATCTGTTTTTAGGAATAATATTTTTTACGGCAGTAATAATTTACTTTTTAGACTTTTTTGTATTTAGGAGAGCTTCAAAATGGATATCTATTACTTTGATTTTAGGTATAACGGTAATGATGTTTATTACAGCAACAATGCACTTAATATTACTTGGAATTTTTATATTAATTGGCGGGCTATTTATACTCAATAAATTTGAACGTCCGTTAAAAAAAATTGAGCAACTAAACAATTGATGAAATGAATTTAACAAACGAACAAAATATCGCCTTAAAAAGAATAATTTCCTTTTTGGAAAATGATTCCGAAGAGATATTTATTTTAAAAGGGTATGCCGGAACAGGGAAAACCTTTTTAATAAAAGCAATTGTGGAATACTTAAATAGTGCGGACCGAAATTTTCTTTTGGCAGCCCCTACCGGTAGAGCGGCAAGAATATTGGAAGAAAAGACCGGATATAAAACCTTCACAATTCATTCATTAATATATTCGTTAAGCGAACATGATATGGGAGATAGCGAAACAAACAATGAAGTGGTTTGGAAATTTAACATAAAAAACAACGATGATGATATTTCGACAGTTTATATCATTGACGAAGCCTCTATGATTTCGGATGCTGAAAATGGAAATGAAGAATTTTTGCGCTTTGGCAGTGGTAAATTATTATCTGATTTGTTTAACTATATAGGATATTTGAGTGATGTAAAGATACCGGAACTAAATAGGAAAACAATATTTATCGGCGATTATGCCCAGCTTCCGCCAATAACCAGTACTTTTTCACCTGCGCTTAATACCGATTTTTTAAAAAGGGAATATAATTTAAAAGGGAATGAATATAACTTAACAAAAGTAATACGACAAAATGAGAATAGCGGAATATTGGAAAACGCAACAAATATTAGAAAAGGCATTGAAGAAAAAAAATTCAATAAACTTTTAATAACCGAAAATAAAGATGTTACCGTAATTGATAACCCCTATCAAGAAGAAGAAAATAATAATGAAGACAAAATTTTAATTACCTACAGCAATAAAACCGCGTTAGATTACAATTTAATTATTCATAACAAATTATTTAATCAAAATGATATTGCAGAAGGCGACAAACTAATAGTTGTTGCAAATAATTATAAACATCATTTAATGAATGGTGATATTGTAAAAATAGTTTCAATTGATAATGAAAAAGAAAGTTATCCCGTATTTTTAAAAGGTAGAGATAAAAAAATAGAATTGCACTTTAGGAAAATTACAATAAAAACAATTCCGGAATTAGAAAACAACTCAACTCAAGAAGTATTTATTTTGGAAAATCTGCTTCATACGCACAATAAATCTTTATCACGAGAAGAATTAGTAGCATTAAGGGTTTTATCGGCACAAAAAATGAACATCAAATTTCCTACGTTAAAGTTAAAAAAAGAAAATCCAGTAAAATATAACGTTCAAAAAAAGAATTATATAAAAAAGATGAAAGAGAGTAAATATTATAATGCTCTTCATGTAAAATTCGGATATGCAATAACATGTCATAAAGCTCAAGGGGGCGAATGGAAAAACGTTTATGTCGATTTTTCGTGGAACGGCTCAATAACAAATCAAAACTATTTCAGATGGGTATATACGGCTATTACACGGGCAAAGGAAAAACTCTTTGTGATTAATCCTCCCAAAATAACACCATGGAATAATATCCTTTTGGGGGTTGATAATATAGATGATAATAACGAGTTCGATTCAGCTATTCAAGATAAAGTAAATGATGAGGATATAATTATACCGGAAAGCATAAAAGAAGGATTACCTGAAAATTTATATTTAGAAATCGGGAAAATAGTGAAAAATATTGGCGTAACCACGGAAAAAGTTTTATCAATGAATTGGCGTGAACGGTATTTTTTTATAAAAAACGAAGACGTTTGTGTAATTGACTTTATATATAATAAAAAAGGAAAAATAACCAAAAGTGTAACTAATTATTCCGATGAAGACTTAAAAGATAATTTATTGAGTAAATTTAATGATTTAACCTTAATTTCCACCAATTCGGGGAAAAAAAAGAATACTTTCCCGAAGTTATTTTTAAAAGAGTTTTTTGAAATTTTGGAAAAAAACTTTAAAAAAACCGGAGTTGATATTACGGTAATAGAGCACAGGCAATTTGCCGAATATTATGAATTTAAAAAAGAAAAAGATTTTTGTGAACTTCTATTTTATTACAAAGGGCAAGATGTTTTTAGTAATAAACCCCCTGTAATTATTAAAACAAACAACAATGCTTTTGCAAAATATTGTATTCGTAAAACCGGAGAATTTTTAAAGGATGAATAACACAGAAAATTTAATATTGTTAAAAAAAAGAGTAGAGCAAAACCCTAACGATTTAAGAATTAAGGGAAATTACTTTTGGTTATTACACAGAAGAGTAAAAGAAAACTTGGAAAAGAAGGATTTGCATAAATCAATTTTAGGATTAAATGAGATGGGAAAAAATCTATTGCAATCCGAAATGGCAAACAATTCGATAGGATGGAATATTTATAAAACATTAAAAATTTTATCGACCGATAAGGATTTAATAAATAAATATAAAAACTATATTCCTTTATTAACAAAAAATCTGCAAAAAATTAATATAGGTTTAAATCCTCAACTCTATTCTTCGTTGTTTTGGGTATTGAATAAATTAGCCGATGGCAGTTCTCTTTGGTTTTTGGAATTTGCTAAAAAAGTTGAATTAAAAAACTTTAGGAGTTCCGATTTTGAAGAAAGAGAATATAATAGGAAGAAGTTTAACAGTTTAGTTGTTTCCGTTCATTTAAAACTTGCAAAAATTATAACCGGCAACACATTGCCGGAACAATTAGAATATGTAAATTGGTTGTTGCCCAAATTAGAAGAACTCTCCGATAGATATCCGTCGGAAATATGGTTAATTCACCAACGCGGAAAAATGTTATTACAACTAAAAAAATTTAATGAAGCGCGCGAAATGATTTTTAAAGTTTTAAAAAGCAAACAAAATCAATTTTGGGCATGGGCTATTCTTGGTGAAACGTATTTAAATATTGATGATGAAAAAGCTTTGGCTTGTTTTTCGAAAGGCATCCTCCTTGGCGGAAAGCCGGAAATGCTTATCGGAATTAAATTGTTGGCGGCAAAACATTTATTTAAACTCGGGTATTACTCCGAAGCAAAAACGGAATTAACGGAAATAGTAGAAATCAGAAAAAAAAACGGTTGGAAAATTACTAACGAAATAAAAGCATTGATTGATAATAAACACATTATTAACTCCGAATTTAATAAAGATTTGCTCCCGTTCTATAAAGAAAAAGCAACAGCAATAGAGCAAATATTACTAGAACAATTACCGGAGGCAAAGGGAGTAATAGTTAATATTCATAACAAAAAGGGATGGGCTTTTATTACTTTCGGGGTAAACAAAACAGCACGCTATATTTTAACGGAAAAAGACGACTATAAAATTGGCGATTTCGTTTCCGTGCGTGTTGATGAAAGAATGATTGCCGGTGAGAAGAAATATGATGTTAAATATATTGAAAAAATCGAAGAAATTATAAATTTAGATTTTATTAAAAGGATTAAAGGAGAGCTGATAAAAGGTAAAAATAAAGATTTTGGATTTGTTAATAATATGTTTATTCCCGCATATCTAATAAAACAATATAAAATTGAGGATAAAGATTTTATTGAAGCTCTTGCTGTGGCGGAGTATAACAAAAACAAAGAAATTGCTTGGAAGTTATTTAAAATTTATAAGATAAATTAATAAATTACAAAACCCCGGGTACCTTTTTTGCGATGTTATAAAAAGGGAAGGTGTTATTTATGGAGATGCCGGATTAATCAATATCTTTCAGCTGATTAATTTTTTTTATCTCCCCGGCTATTACTATGGAATCTATATCCTTGAAAACATAATCGGGGTTAGGTATTGCTTTAATATCAATTCCGCGTTTCTGATTGGTTTTAATTGAAAGTACATCCACGCCGTATTTGGAGCGTATGTTTAATTCTTTAATGGATTTGCCCACAAACGATTTGGGAACTTTAACTTCGGCAATCGAATATCCTTCTATGAAATGAATATTGGTTATCTCTTCTTTCATGGAGATACTGCTGGCAAGGTTTTTAGTTATCTCAATTCTGTTAATCTCTTTTTGATAGGCGTGTTGAATGTCGTTACGCCAAATCATTCCTATAATTTTTTTGGAATTAAATGCTTCCACAATAGGGAGCCCTTCAAAATTATATTTGTGCATTATTTCCAACGCCTTTTTACAGTTATCTTCCGGTGTAAGTGTTTCAAATTCGGTGTTTGCCAAATCTCCGGCAATAAGTAAAGAATTGAGGGAATCTTTTTCGAACAATAATTCTTTTAAATCGTCCATGGAAATAATTCCCACAACATTTCCGGCTTTGTTCACAACAGGAAATTCAACACCTTTGCCGCTCAAAACAATATTAACAACCTTGCTGAAATTATCGGTAACCTCAATTGCCGTAAAGTTTTTCTTAAAAACATCTTTCACATAAATCGATTCCATTACGTTTACTTCCGTTCCTTCGTTAATGCTTATACCTCTTAACAGAAGTTTAAGCGTGTAGATGGATTCTCTGGAAAGGTATGAGGAAAGAATTGTGCTTACGATTGCTGTAATCATAAGGGGAAGAATAATTTCGTAATCGTATGTTAATTCAAAAACGATTATTATTGCGGTAATAGGGGCGCGTGTTGTACCGGCAACAAGTCCGCCCATTGCAACAAGTGCATAAGCTCCGGGACCTGCAGTAATATCGGGGAAAAGATTATGTGCGAAAGAACCGAAAAAATATCCCAACATTGCACCCATAAAAAGAGACGGTGCAAAAATACCGCCGGAGCCACCTGAGCCGAGTGTAATTGAAGTTGCAAGAATTTTCAGAAAAATTAATGCGAAAGCAAGGTACCAAATCATATTTCCGTGCAAAGCGTTATTTATGGAATCGTATCCCACGCCCATTACTTGCGGAAACAACAATGCTATTATGCCTATAATTAACCCGCCTACTACGGGTTTAAGATAATCCGGCATTTTTAATGTGTCATCAAAAAATTCTTCAAAAAAATATAGGACTTTAATAAAAAGGAAGGAGACAATTCCACTTGCGGCACCAAGTAAAAAATAAAAACCCAATTCGTATGGAGAAGCATATTGATATGAAGGGACCGTAAAGGCGGCAAGTTTACCTTCGTAACTGTGTGATACAACCGTTGCCATTACCGCAGAAATAACAATGGGAGAAAATTGTGCAACGGCAAAGTCCATTAAAATAATCTCCACCGCAAAAAGTGCTCCGGCAATCGGGGCATTAAATGCCGCAGCAATACCGGCGGCGGCACCGCAGGCAACAAGTGTTTTTAATTTTTTTGAAGGAACTTTAAAAAATTGTCCTACCGAAGAACCGATACTTGAACCGATTTGAATAATTGGTCCCTCACGCCCTACTGAACCGCCTGTACCTATTGTAATTGCAGATGCCAAAGTTTTAACCAGTGCAACACGGGGCCTTATTTTACCCCCCTTCATTAATATTGCCTGCATTACTTCAGGTACGCCGTGCCCCTTGGCTTCGGGGGCAAAAAAGTAAATTAGCGGACCTACAATTAATCCGCCGATTGCCGGAACAAGAATAAGCATATACCACGGTGCGTTAGAAATGTTTTCAAGAATGTTTCCGTTTCCCGAGTACGAAATCTGTGAAAATTCTTCAATTAAAAACCTTATTCCTACGGCGGCATATCCGCCCATTACACCTATTATTATTGCAATTATTATAGTAAATGTGTGTTCGGTAAGACGTGCTTTTTCAAAAAGAGAGTCCGTTTGAGAGTAAATTTTTCTATATATGTTCTTGAATAAAGCCAATGTTTCCAAAAATGTTTTAAATTTATTTAACCAAAATAGAATTTAAATTTTATTGATACAAATCTTTTACCGTCAAAATAATAGTTTAATATGGAAATTTTTAACTGATATATTTCATTTTTCATTACAAATTAATAGTTAAGTTTATTATTAAAAAAATTTTATGTTATTTGTATTAAATATTAGCGGAGAGAAAATGAATGCTAAAGAACTAATTAAAAAGAAACGCGAAAAGGAAAATTTAACTACCGAAGAGATTAAATTTTTGGTAAATAATTATACGAAAGGGAAAATTCCCGATTATCAATTTTCCGCCTTTCTAATGGCGGTATATTTTAACGGAATGAATGTGGAAGAAACTTCCGCTCTTACGGAAACGATGCTTTACAGCGGAACCGTAATTGATTTAAGTAAAATAAAAGGGGCTAAAGTGGACAAACATTCAACCGGCGGTGTTGGAGATAAAACCTCGTTAATACTTGCGCCCATTGTTGCGGCTGCAGGGGTAAACGTACCTATGATTTCCGGACGCGGTTTAGGGCATACCGGCGGTACGCTCGATAAATTGGAAGCTATTCCGGGTTTCAGAACCGATTTGAACTTGGCACAATATAAAAACACAATCAAAAAATGCGGAGCCGTATTAATAGGACAAACAAAGAACATTGCTCCGGCAGATAAATTAATATATGCACTACGAGATGTTACCGCCACAATTGAATCGATACCCTTAATTACCGGCAGTATAATGAGTAAAAAATTAGCGGAGGGGATTGATGGTCTTGTTCTTGATATTAAAACCGGAAGCGGTGCTTTTATGAAAGAATTAAAAGATGCCAAAGCACTTGCAAACTCTTTAATAAATACGGCAAAAGCATTTAACAAAAAGGTAATCGGAATAATTACTGATATGAATCAACCTCTTGGTAATTATATAGGAAATTGGTTGGAGGTTGTGGAATCGGTAAAAGCTTTGCAAGGGAAAGATATTCCGGATTTAATGATTGTTACCCATAAACTTGCCGGTGCCATGATTTACCTGGGGGGTAAAGCGGAATCTATCGACGAAGGCGTTAAAATTTCAAAAGAAATGATAAAATCAGGCAAAGCATTCGATAAGTTTTTGGAAATAGTAAAATTACAAAAAGGAGATGTTTCCTTTTTAACCGATATGAAAAAATATCCGAAAGCAAAATACTCCGAAAATGTTTTTGCATCTGAAAACGGATACTTGAAAAGTGTTGATAATTATTCGGTAGGAATGGCGGCACTTCAACTTGGTGCCGGAAGATTAACCAAGGAGGACAGAATTGACCCGAAAGCCGGTATTATTTTTAATGTTAAAATAGGTAATAGAATAAGAAAAGGAGAAGTAATTGCAACGCTCTTTACCGATAAAAAGAAAGAGTTGGATTCCGCAAAAATGAGAATTGAAACCGCCCTCGAATTTTCGTCTGAACCGACAGGGAAACCGCGTTTGATTAAAAGCATTTTAAACGACGAATAAAAAAGATAACTAATTCTTAATCTTATTTTTTATTTCATCAAAATCATTTTTTTTGTTGCAATAAAATTACCTGTGCGTAAAGTATAAAAATAAATTCCGCTGGGTAAATTGCTTGCGTCAAATCGTACGGTGTAATTACCGTGTGTTTCTTTTTCGTTTACAAGCACCGCTACTTTTTGTCCGAGTGTGTTATAAACACAGAGTATAACGTCAACGGTTTGTTTTTTTACTTCGTTTTTGGCGGCAACAATTGAATTGGGAATTGAATACGAAATAGTTGTAGTTATATTGAACGGATTCGGATAATTTTGTGTAAGCTTAAATTCATTTAATATATCGATATTTATTTCTATTGTTTCGGAATATTTGAATGCGCCGTCCCAATCTATTTGTTTCAATCTGTAAAAATATTTTCCGCTTTGGTTTATGTAATCGGAAAAAGAATATGTTTTCGGAGAATTGCTGTTGCCGGCTCCTTCTACAAAACCGATTGTTTTCCAAGCCGAATGTTTTGTATTCAACTCCGTACGCTGTACCTCAAATCCGTAATTATTTATTTCGGTGGCTGTTTGCCAGTTTAACATAACGTTGTTTCCCTTTGGTTTTACTTTAAACGAAGTTAATTCTACCGGCAAAGGATAATTTAATCCGTGCATATTCGAGTAATTTATTGTGTTAATATCGGCATTAGAATGAGTAATAGAAGTAGATGTTAAACCTGTGGTTAAAACATAATAACGATTTTGTGAATCATCGCCGGTAACATCGCTGCCCGGTATGGTTGCTTCGTAATCCGTTTTAGTGCCTGTGTAAGATGCTTCTGCAAATGAGCTTGTAGCCCATGCATCTGTTGTGTAACGGACAAATATATGCTCTTGTGTAGATTTTAATCCGCTTGCGGTAATTGTTACCGTAACATCGTTACCTGCACCGGAATAATTATCTTTGACCGTATCTATTGTAACCGGAATATTAGTTGTTTCAAAGATTGCCGCATCGGAATTGGAGCCTGCGGTAATATCTTTAAATACAAAGGTATAGTACAGATTAATGGTTTCGGAAAAACTTCCGTTTGAACCGCTTGAATAACAAGTTTTTGAAGGCGCGTTTAAAGTTACGCTTGTTCCGTGCCCCCAACTGTTCGTCCAATTTTCGTCGCTGTCTCTAAATTTAAATTCACTTGTGGCATCTGTTCCGTCGGATTGAATTGTTGCTTTCCAAGTCGGTGTAGTAAGGTCGTTATATGTCATAACTCTTCCTTTCCAATTGTTCATTTCTCCGCTGAGGTAGAAAAACTCATCGAAGGGAAGGGAGTTATCGGGGTCGTAATTCCATTCTCTCCATACCGGCGGACCTACAAGATTTCCGTTATTTCCCGAAGCGGAATTAAGTGTAGTGCTTCCGGTTCCTTCGTCAAAATGAAATAATGCGGCGAGAGAACCTGAAGATGTATACGGAGCATCGTTGCGGGAAGTATGAAGGTCCGAAATGGTTTTGCTTCCGCTGTAAATTCTTAATTCGTCGATGCTTCCGTTAAAATATCCCGAAGCTAAAGTATTTTTCCCGATATATAAAGCGGTACTTCGCGTAACAAAAAAATGACCGTTTCCAACGGTTGCCGTTACATCGTTACCGTCCACATACAAACGAACATAATGTGCAAAACTTGTATTTCGTATAACGGCAATATGATGCCATTCATCGTTTGTTAATACATTATCATTTGAATAAAAACTTGTCCAAACGTTTCCGTCATATTCATCAAAAGCCAATCTGTTATTCGTTTCCAAATAGACGGAAAATTGTTCCCCTCTTGTAAAAAAAACCGAACCGGAAGATGCTCCGGTTGGGATATATACCCATGCTTCCAAAACAAAATTACTTGCACCGTTTATGCGCCCTAAAGTAACATCGCTTGCGTAAGTAACGTAATCGCTTGTTCCGTTAAAACACAAAACATAGGCATTGTTTTGTGCAAAGACAGAAAATGATATTGTAAAAAAGAGAATAATCGTAATATAAAAATGAATATGATTCTTTTTCATTTCTTACTCCGAAATAATTATTATCAAGGTTCTGTTTTCTTTTTCTATTAAGTAATTCAAAGAAGTCTATTTAATGCAATCAACGTAAAAAGGGAAAATATAATGTTTTATTTTTTTTAAAATTCTTTCCGGAACAAAACCGACAAAGATTAACATATTTGAAAAACCCGGTAAGCCATATAAAGGGATTAACGGATTTATTTTAAAATTATCATTTTTTTTGTAAGAATAGTGTTTTGAAAACTCAAGCGATAAAAATAGATTCCGCTTGCTAAATTTTTTGCATTAAATTTAATTTTATGTTTGCCTGCAAATTCCTTTTTATTAAGTAAAACACGCACAAGATTTCCCGATAAATCATAAAGCTTAAGAGTTACGTAATCCGTTTCCGGAATAACAAAACCGATTGTAGAAGAGGGGTTGGAGGGGTTCGGGTAATTTTGTATCAGTTGTAATTTAAGATATTTCGGCACGGAAATTTTTATTGAATTAGAATATTCAAAAAGTCCGTCGTTATCTATTTGTTTAAGCCGATAGTAAGTTGTTCCCGAAACAGGGAATTTATCTTTAAATAAATATTGTTTAGGTGAATGACTGTTTCCGTATCCGCGTACAAAACCGATTGTTTTCCAATCGGTATTTGTTGTGCGCCGTTCTATTTGAAATCCGTAGTTATTTAATTCCGTTTCGGTTTGCCAATTTAATATAACCGCATCGAAAGAAACGGAAGCGGTAAAAGTATTCAACTCCACCGGAACCAGCGATGCATCGTAGTCGAAAATATGTATAAGCAACCAGCCGTTATTAGGAGCATTATATTCCGTTATGTAAAGTCTATTGTTTTTAGTATCGTAGCATGCCGACGAAATTTCAGATTTTTCTCCCCAAAAAACAGTACTGTCAAAACGGATTGCAGCATATGGTTGCGGTTCATAGGTTTCCATTGTTCCCGCTGCAACTTGTGCCAAATCGGAAGGGTCATAAAAAATTGCCATCGGCATATAAGAGTGAGCCCGCCACCCTTTCCCGTCCGGATCGGTTGAGTCAAATTCCGGTTGCGGGCAATCGGCAATAATCCAATCGAGTCGCATGTTTTCTCCTTGGTATCCGTACCAATTATCACCGTGTGCTTTATTTCCTATTATCATAAATGCCGATTTGTTTTCCCATTCTACCCATTCTCCGGTTCGCCACGCGTCGGCATGGTTATAATCGTTAATTGAATTTGGGAAGTTATAATTATCGGTTCCTTCAACGGAAGCATATTCAAGCAATGTTGTTATCGGTAATTCCGAGTCGGGAACGGGAGTAGAGAAACCGGCTTTATTGAATGCGTAAAAGGTTGGTCCCAAACCGCCTAACCCGCCGTCTCTGAATCTTCCCGTAACCATGCTTCTTCCTTCTGTGTATATATCTGCCCAAGTTTGAGGAATTTCAAAGATATAATCACTTGTTGCAGATTCCAACGGTGTGTTTCCCATATTGCCTACATACCAGGCTCCGAGTTTTGTTGAAGCGGCAAGATCGGAAGCATTGCAACAACTAATTGTGGCGCGTTTTTCTTCGTTAACGGTGTAATGGATTGTCCAAGAATTATATAAACGGTTTTCGGATTCCACAAATTCCAATCCGTTACGCCAAATATCTACATAATTCCAATTATTAATATTGGTTGGGCGAATATTTACGGGAGATTGTAAAATTATTGCTTCATTTAAATCCGTTCTGTTATGTTCGGAAGAACTTTCGGGGGAAGGGATTGAAATTTCTCCGACCAGTCCGTTTTCGTTATTATTTAAATTTGAGATGAACAGACTTCCGGCATAACCGTCTCCGGCACCGGTTCCGCTTTCTCCTCCGTCTCCGTTCGGATTATAAGTGATTGCTTCGCCTCCGTAGCTGAAAATTTCCGGCAAAGTAAACGCCCCGCGGTATATAAAACCTGCGGGGTTTAACGCATTATGCCTTTCATTAAAAGCCATGGTTGTAACCGTAACGGCGTTGGATAATTCGCTTTCGTTACCGCAATAATCCAAAGCGGAAACTTGAAAAGTATATTGAGTTGCGGGTTCCAAGAAACATGATGTATATCTGTTTGTTCTTGTGTAGCCTTCAACCGTTCCGTTTAAATAGATTAAATATTCGACAACACCGGTGTTATCGGCAGGTATGCTCCAATTAAGCGTAACTTTAGAATCCGTTATCGTTGCAGCGGTAAGGTTTTCGACCGGCGAAGGGGGAAGAATATCAGCGTCATTGTAAAGTTCAATTTTATCGCATAAAATATGGGGTTTCGGTGTTGTCTCAAACCATTCGCAATGAAGGTTCACATTAACTACGGAATGATTTCCCGATGTTGCGTGAACTCCGTTATCCGTTATATTAAAAACTGTTTTTACGGTTCTGCCGGGCAATATTTCTTGATATGTGTTTCTGTAATCTTCAAACGAACGCATTGTATACCACATTCCTTCCGCTCCGTCGGAATTTGGGGCGTCGGTATCTTCAAATGAAATTCTTGCAGCTATTACATAAGATTCCGTTGCTGAGGTGTTGTACCAGGTAACAACAATTCTTTCACCGGGAATAAAATTTTTTTGACAGCCTTGTACCCCTTGGTAATCGTCGTATTCTTCAACTCCGTTATTTGAAATTAGCCCACCGGGGCCTTGGGCCGAATAGCTTACGTGAGGGCTTTTTATAAGAGTATTCCATCCGGATATTTCAAATCTATTTTCACTTTCTGTTGCGCCGAAATCAACAAAGATATTCTGCTGTCCTAAAACTGTTCCCATAAAAAGGAAAAGGGATAGGGATATTTTACGGATTATTTTAATAAGGTTCATCTTATCGGGCTCTTTTAAGTTATAAAAATCCTCTTTCTTTATGGTAAGCTATCGGCTAAAAATAAATATATTTTAGCCGTAATACTTGTAAATAAGCGACAAAAATTTGGAGAAAAACGAAAGACTTGTAATTAAGAATAGTTATTGTTGTTTTTTATATATTCCGAGGGGGATAAGCCGAAATGTTTTTTGAAAATTTTGGAGAAGTATGAAGGATCGGAAAATCCGAATTCATAAGCGGCATCGGTAACGTTTCCCGTTTTATTTTTCAAAAAACTTGCGGCAAGCTGTAACTTCATCAAATGAATATAGTTGGTGGGGGTTGTGTTTAATTCTTCTTTTGTAATTCTTTGAAATGTTCTTAATGATATTCCGAGAAATTCGGCAAGATTTTCGGATGTAAAGGATAACCCTTTGTTTTTTACGATGTAATCGGCGGCTTTATCGATAATTTTTTGGTTATAAGTCGGTTTGTCGAGTTTTTCCGTTTCGATAAATTTTTTATATAAACCGAATTCGCTTACAGTGGGCAGTTTGCGTAATTTATATGTTTTATAAAAAAGCCAACCGATAACAACAAGTGAAAATATTACGGTAAAAAGATATATTTCAAACCATTCCGAACGGTATTTATCCGAAACGGCTTCGAACCAAGAAGGCGCTCCTATTAGGGTTGCTTCTTTCCAATACTGAGGATAACCGAAATCGCTGTAACCGTTCCAACTGAACGGGTGCATTCCGGTTGAAACCTCCTCTTTTCTGTAGGTTTTAGAAGACGGGTAATCAAAATCGTTTACACAAACATCTATACCTATTTTCATTCCGGAATGTGGAACTATTCCTATTGCCGCAAACGGAATAGCAAATTCGATAGTGTAAACACTATCGGTTAAAGTGTCGTTTGGAATGCCTGTTTTTTTTATTGCATGATAGAACAATACGTTTTGTGCAAAATCTTTTGGTACGGCAACCGTATCGGCAAGAATTTCTTTTAAGTCTCCTTTAAAAACTTCCGTGTTGTTTTCAATATCCACTAAAAATTGATAATCGTTAATATCCATTTTTGCAGTGGCGTTATTGCCCGTATCAAAATATAGTTCAACCCCGTCATTAAGATGTACCATTGGTTTATCTATGCGACCATGTACTTCGGCAAAGAAATGTTTGTCCCAAACCGTTACGGCACAACATAAATCGGTATTATTCCAAAAAGCCCTAAAACGTGCTCTGTTTCGCGATTTGGGTTGTAAAAGTTTATTGAAATCAAAATTGTGAGGATAAATATTGTTTAATTTGTATTTTGTTTTACTTATAAACGAGTGTAACGTATCGGTAAAATAATTTTCGTAATAAATTTCCCAATCTTTTAAATTTCCGTCAACTTTTATTTTGTTATTGGAATACGGAATATTTATGGATTCGCGTTTGACCTGAGAATAGAAAAAAGTCGGTAATAAAAAAACAAGTCCATATAAAATAAAACGCTTCATATTTGTTAATAATTAAAGTTAAATATGCGAACGAAACAATAATGTAACAAGAGATTATTTAAACTTCCAATAAAAAGTCAATCTACCGTATAAGTCGTTTGAATAAGTTGTTTCGTTTTTGTCGTAAAGGACATAAGTAAAATTAGGGATAATTGAAACATCTTTTGCCGCGGAAATATCTGTTCCGATTAAAAACATTGTAAAAGCCGCTTTTGTGGAGTAAGGGGTGTAGGCTATTTTATCACCGACGGGATTTGCGTTAAACATACGGTCAATTCGTCCTATTAGTTTTATCCGTTCAAAAATATTACCTGCGGCAAAAAGGGAAAGGGCGTTTAAATTAATATCGTTTAAGTTTTCGTCTTTGGATATTAATGTTTGTATGGAATATTGAATTCCGCCGTGAAACGTTTTTGTTTTGTATCCTAAAAACCCTTGTGCAATATATGTATCGGCTTTTTCGGCTCTGTTAGCGTAATCTCCGTAAATTTCCAATACGATATCTTTTGCAAACCAATATGAAATTGCAAGCATAATCGATTTGCCTTTATCAATTTCTTGCTTATTGCTTGAACCGTTGGCAATCATTGCGTGATATCCTAATTTATTTAATTTTCCGGATATAGAAACACCAAAATCCCGCGAGCTTGCCATTCTTTGTAAATCGAGTAAGGTTTTTTCTACCGAACGATATCCCCAAACTTTTTCTATCAATGAGAATGTAGGAGTGGGGGCTATTCCGAACGTTGCTTTTTGTTTGCCGAATTTATATTGTAAATATGCATCTTTAACAACGGGGATTAATGCGATAGTAGAAGTATATTTGCCGTCGTTGTTCATTTCCAATCGTAATCGGGTTGAAAAGCTTTTATTTATTTTATAATCGTAGGTAAAATAAATTCTTCTGAACCAGAAGCCGTTTTGTCCTTTAATTGTGGCGTTATGGTGTTCAATGTTATAATAATAATCTCCCATCATGTAGCCGCTGAATTTACCGCTTTGTCCTAAAAAAGGAACGGATATTCCAAAAATTAGCAGTAGTAAAAATTTTTTCATAAAATAATTGTCCTTCTTTTGTTTTTATGAAAGACAAAAATAGTTTTATAAAAGGAAATAAACTGTTAAATAATTGTTAACTTTTAATGAGAAAAAGCAATTAAAGATTGCAAAACATTTTTGGTTATTTCTCTATTATTTTTTCCAATTCTTGAATGCTATATTCCAATTTGCCGAACGGGTCTATTTGTTCTTTAATTATTTTTGCATAAACGCCCGGTTTATCGTTTATCATCCAGTATTTAACTTTGTCAAAGCCGTCAAATCCTTCAAAGACCGAGCATTCAAAAATTCCTGCCGGAACGGTAACGGTTTCAACGCCGGTTTTTCTATAAGGGGCAATTTCGGCTTGAGGGAAAAAATTATCGTACAATCCCATTAATCCCCCTTTATATTTTTCGGAATATTGTGATGTATCGTTGTTTTCCACAAAGGAGTTTTTTAAATCGACACTCGGTTTATTCAAATCTACTTTTACTTTTGAAATAATTGTAGAATATTTCAGAGTATTAATTTTCGGCAGTAATTTACCGTATTTATAAACAAGCATTTTTATATTTTGCAAATACTCTGCCATATAATCGAAATCATTCCATGGAAATTCGCTTGCATCAATCTCTTCTCTTTCGGGGAAATCATCTTCTTCAAATGTTAGTCTTTCTATTTTGTCGTTTCCGTTTTTTTCTTTTTCGGCAATTATTTTTTCCCCTTCTTTTTCCAAAACCAATTTGTTTTCGGATATTGAAACAACATTCAGTTTTCCCTTTAATTTGCGTGAGAAGCCCATTATTATTAAGGATTTATCATCCGGATTGTATATCCAGTTTCCGTTTGTTGTTTCGGTTGAATTATTGTCGGCCTCCACATATGTGTAAGAATCAGGGAGAGTAAATTCCAGAACTTGTAAAAGGTTTTCGTTGTTTTTTATTTTCCATTTACCTTCTAATTGAGAGCTTTTATTAGCCTCGGCAATTTTTGTGCTTTCGATTTTTATATAATAAGAAGTAACGCTATCCTTTTTTAATATTAATTTATCCTTTTCCAGTTTAAAAATGGAATAGGTGCCGTTAAACTTTTTATTGATGGAAGACTTGGTAATTATGGTATTCTTTTTTTTATTATATTTCCACGAACCGAAATCAATATCCATTACAATTATTTTTCCGTCCTTTGTAAGTTCCGTAACAAAATAAGGTTCTTGAACTTTGTTTTTTGTTTCGGCTTTTACCATTAACCATTTTCCCGTTAATTTGTTTTCCTGAGCATTAAGAGTGATTAACAAAGAAAAAGCAAATAAGAATAAAATTTTTGTTTTCATATTAAATCCCATAAATTTTTATGCTGTTACTTAAAATAGGAAAAAAAAGATTATAAACATTTATTATTTAGAATTTATAAACTATTATTTAGTTTTCGGGTTAATTATTAAAAGTATTTGTGATTTATCAAGATTAATTATTCATTTATATGAAATACTCCAAATTATTCATGTTGTTCGGTTTTATTGTTCTTCTTTTTGTTAATTGTTCTTCCGGAAACAAGCCGAAATTTATTTATAACGAGACAGTAATTGATAATAATCCGGTTACCGAAAAGATAGATAATTTTTTTTCATACAGATATAAGGCGGGAGCTTTTAGCGGTGTTGTTCTTTTTTCGGCTCACGATACAATATATTATAAAAAAGCTTTCGGTTATGCCAACAGAAAAAAAAGGAAACCGCTTACCATTAATTCAAAATTCCGGTTGGCTTCAGTGTCAAAAATTTTTACCGCATTTTCAATTATGCTTCTGGAAAAAGAAGGGCGTATTTCGTTCCAAGACAGTTTGCGAAAATTTTTTCCGGAATTTCCGTACGAGAATATTACGATACATCAATTGCTTGTGCATCGTTCCGGCTTGCCCAATTATATGTATATGGCAGATGAATTTTGGAAAGACAAGAGGAACTCAACTCTTGACAACTGCGATATGATTGATTTGTTTATTTTATATCAACCGCAACGTTATAATCATCCCGGATTGCGTTATAATTATAACAACACGAATTATGCATTGCTTGCCTCTATTGTCGAAAAAGTTTCGGGAAAGAAATTCCAACAATTTCTGTACGAAAGAGTATTTAAACCGGCAGGAATGATTAATACATCCGTATATGATAAGGATGAAAAATATAACAATAACGAAGAAGTTATCGGTTATATTAATTGGAAAAAATATGCGGATAATACTTATTTAAACGGGGTTGTGGGGGATAAAGGAATATATTCAACGGTTGAAGAATTAAATAAATTTAGCCGTGCTGTTTTTGAAAATTATTTTTTTACAAAAGAAGAAATGGATAAAGCTTATCAACTTTACAATAAAGAACTTTATGATAATGATAATTACGGTTACGGCTGGAGGGTTAATATGTTGCCGGACAGTACAAAGATTGTTTATCATACCGGATGGTGGAAAGGTTTTCGTTCATACTTTATCCGCTCGCTTGCAGAGGAAAAAACAATAATTGTTTTAAGCAATAACAGCAGAACAGGTAAAATAAGTACAAAAAAACTAATGGAATTATTTAACATTAAATACGAGTAATTTAACATTTTCAGAATAAAGTTTATCGGAAATTCAAATTAAAAATTCCATTGTAATCTTAAAAAATAGAACTCTCCGTAATCACCCCATTCCGTAAAGCGTTCACCGAAAAAGAATTGTCCGCCCAAAAGCATATCCATACTTTGAGAAACGGAAAAAGAGGCAAACGGACCAATGTAATATGAGAAATCGGAAGGATTAAAAACCGAGTTTAAATCAAGTTTTACAAGAGGGGTTATTTGGCAGGCTACTTCTCCGAAAAAGGAATATTTTGCCGGAGAAAGATTTTTTGCGTTGTAATCGTTTTGCAAAAAAAAGATTGAACCGTTTGCTTTTCCGGTAGTACCTGCACTGTTAAAAAGAAATTCCGCATGTATATAAAAATCGGTTAAAAATGTGTAGGTGCCGCCAAGCGATAAAACAAATTGCCCTGTTGTATCGGCAAAATTTGTTCTGTTTTTAAAATAGGTAATTTCGCCGCTAAAATTTGCATCGGTAATATTGCCGGACCATCCGCCACCAAGGACGTAATCATCCTCCATTATTCCCGCAAAGATTTGAAAATCGTAATCCCATCTATTTATTCTGTACATAACCGAAGAGGTAATGTTTTTTAAGTTGTCAACTTTATAAACAATTTCCAACGAGGAAGAATCAAAATAGTATTGAGCACGTAAAGCATCGCTGCCTCGTTTTTCGGCATAATCAAAATTTAGGTAAGAAGTAGAATTAAAAATATCGTTTGGAGTCCAAATTAAATTAACACCCCAATTAATTCGTTGTCGTCCCAATTGAATCTCTAGATAATTGTCGGTAAAAAACAGATTTAATCTGTCTATTGTTGAATAAAGAACGTAACCGTTTTTATTGCTCCAAATTTTGGTCAAATCAATAAAACCGTTGTCTTTGGTAAGAGCATCGGAATATCCCGGAATTGATTGTACATTGTAACCGTACTCGATAATGTTGCGTAAACCAAGTGTTAGTGTAAAGGCACCGGAGGGATAATAAAAAAAATCGAAGCGGTTTTGTGCCGTGCCGGAAATATTCATATTATTATTAAACTCGGGCAACCAAACGGATTGCAGATTACTAACGTATCCTTTATAATAGAAGGAGGATTGAGCAACGGAGATAACTGAAAAGAGGAGGGAAAAAGTGATAAAGGCGGTTAGGGGTTTATGAGTTTTCACTTCTTTACCTCGTCGTTTATAATTTTACCGTCTTCAAGTGTTATTGTGCGCCTTGCCCTCTCCATTACACGCGAATCGTGAGTTGCAAAAATAAAAGTCATATTCTCTTTTTCATTAAGGTTTTCCATTATATCCAACAACCCGGCGGTAGATTTGCTGTCGAGATTGGCGGTCGGTTCATCCGCGAGAATAAATTTCGGTTTTGAAGCCAAAGCACGAGCAACGGCTACGCGTTGTTGTTCCCCGCCGGAAAGTTCATTAGGTCGTTTATCCATTTTGTCTTTTAGTCCTACAGCAACAAGTAATTTTTCCACAGCGGCTTTTCGTTTTTCTTTTGAGATGTTTTGTAAATGCATTATAAATTCAACGTTCTCTTTTGCCGATAGAACCGGAATAAGATTGTACGCCTGAAAAACAAAGCCGATGTTAAATAATCTGAAATTAATTAATTCTTTTGATTTCAATTTTGTAATTGAAATATTTTCAATTATTACTTCGCCGGAAGTCGGTGTTTCCAAGCCCCCGAGTAAATTTAAAAGTGTTGTTTTACCGCAGCCGGAGGGACCTACAAGAGTGGTAAACTCGCCTTTATCAAAATTTAAGGAAATGTTATTTGTGGCATGCACGGGTACGGTACTTTCATCATAAATTTTATTTAAGTTTATTGTGTTTATAATACTCATTATATATCCCGAAAAAATTATTAATCAAAATAATTAAGCGTCGTGCCTAACCGCCTCGGCGGGGTTAAATTTTAATGCTTTGCGTGCCGGCATAATTGAAGCGAAAACCGCAGTTGCCACAACCAGTAAACCGATTAAAGCATAATAATAAAAATCCAATTCGGGGTAAACAAAGGAACTGTAGCCCATTGAATTTAATCCTTCTGCCAGTACGGATAAATCTATTCCGGTAATTCCCGTAATATTAATTAATATCCAACTGAAAAGAAGCCCCAGTATTCCGCCGGTAACCGAAAGGAAAAGAGTTTCAAACAAAATCATCAAAAAAATTTTACCTTTATTCATTCCTATTGCCATCAGCATTCCTATCTCTCTAACCCGCTCCATTATTGCCATCAGCATTGTGTTTATTATTCCGAAACTTAGCGCAACAAGAATTATTATAACAAATATCATCGTTATTTGTCCGGTCATATCGTTCATCATTTTTAATGCGGGACGAATATCTTCCCAAGTTTGGACAACTATTTTGTTTTGTTTTATTTTGTTGTTAAGTAAAGTTTTTATTTTTTTTGCAACTGTTTCGGTAAATTTATTATGACGTAACAACACGGATATTTCCGTCGCTTTGGTTAAATCAAAGTCCAGCATTTTCGACAAATCTTTTTTTAACACAAAAACAGTGCTTTGATCAAATGCGGTATTATGTGTTTTAAAAATGCCGACAACTCTAAAAGCATTGTAAATAATATCTCCTTGAATATTTTGAGTTGTAACAACAATTTTGGATTTAATTTTCACGTTTAATTTTGTTGCAAGTTTTTCGCCGATAACAGCAGAGTTTTTAACTTTTGTATTAAAATAGTTCCCTTTAATAATAAGGGAATTTATGCACGAGATTTGTTTTTCTTCTTTTACATCAATGCCAACAAGCTTAATACCTGTGCCGGTTATTGCGGAGCTTGCCATTGCCGGAGATATTATGCGGGAAGTTGCGGCTTCCACCTCGGGAAGTTTGCGTATTTCTTGAAGTATTTTTTCATGATTATCAATCATAAATTTTATCTCTTCGTTTACTAAAAATTGCGGATGATGAATTTGAATATTTGAAACTTCCGTCTTTATTGTTGAATTTACTTGTTGCTGTACCATTCCCTTAACAAATGCAAGATAGAAAACTCCTCCGATTAACCCGATAGCAATGGAAACAATAACAATTGTGCTTCGTAATTTATTACGCCAAACATTTTTCCATGCTATTGATAAAACCATATTGTTATTAACTCCTCATAGCTTGTAAGATATTGAAACGTAGAATTTTAGAAAGCGGGTATAAGGTAGCAATAAATGCAATAACTACTACAGCCATAATTTGATTTATAAAAAGATGATATTTTAATGAAAAGGGTATTACCGGTTCTGCTCCGAAGATTTCCATTGCCGCCGCTAAATTTCCGGAAAGAGGAATGGGATTGTTATGAAAATAATATAACACCGGATACATAACTATTAATGAAACAATTATTGCAATAATTCCTATCATTATGGTTTCCAGCATCACCACTAAAAAAAGTTTTCCTCTTTGCATACCTACGGCAATCATTATTGCAAACTCTTTTCTTCTTTCCATTGTCATCATCATAACTGTTCCGAACATTCCGAAGCCGATAACCATATAAAGAATTGCCAGCATAATTATTCCGCCGACATTATCGCTTTGAATGGCTTGTACCATTTCCGTATTCAATTTTTCCCAATCCATTATTACGTATTTATCCGAGAGTTTCTTTGTTACTTTTTCTATAGTTTCTTTCAATTTATCTTGTTCCGAAATCAATATCGAATATGTGGTTACTCTGTTTTCGGCGCCATAAAAATTTTGCCCTGTACTTAAGGGCATATAAATCAATTGATTATTAAGTTGCGGCATGGGGAATTTAAATATTCCTTTAATTTTATATTGTGCCGCAGCGGTTATTCCGTGAAATCCTTGTCCCAACAATACCAAAGTATCGCCGACATTAACACCTAAAAATTGCGCCAGCTTTTCCGCAACAATAATTTTATTTTCATTTCCCGAAAAATATTCACCTTCTATTATCTTTTCCGAAAGTTTATTTAAGGCATTTTCCGTTTCGGGATTAGTTGCAATAACTATTGTCCCTTTAGTGTGATTGCCCGAAGAAGCCAATGCAAAAGATTCCAATCGTGGAATTATGGTTTTAACATTTTTAATGCTTTGAATTTCGGAAAATAATTCGGGAGAATTTATAAAGGTATTGTTGATGGATTTATTTTCCCAATATTCTTTTGCTTGAACCTGAAAATATCCGGTTGTTAATTTTACCGCATTTTCAATCATGTTTGCATAACTGCCTTTTTGCATAGAGCGGGTAAATAAGGAAAGAGATAATGCAAGAAAAATTGAAGCTGTTGTGAGAAGAGTTCTGCGTTTGTTTCGCCAAATATTACGCCAAGCTATTTTTATTAACTCTTTCATTTCCCGATTTATTTTATCTTTTTCATATTCTGTTTGGTAAAAAATCTGTTGTTAAGCGGTTTATCGAAAATGATTTTTTTATATTCCAATATAGTCTTATAACCCTTTTTATCTGCGGGAATCATTTCCATTTTCATCGGGAGCATCCTTTTACCGATTTTTTTTACATTGTAGCCAATCATTGTATTAACAAGTTCTAAAGTTTCATCGTAAAACTCGGCTTTCATTTGCATAAAATGTTTTTGTGAAATCCACATCTTTATTTTTCCCCACACAACAGCTGCGTCGGGTTTAGGCAAAAGAGTTATTATCCGGCAGTTATAACCGTTTATGTTCTCTTCTCCGGTAATTTTGTGTGTATAATCTTCCACAATGGAAGATTGTTTAAGTAGGTCGTCGTTTGTAAAATCGGAACCCATCCAAGATTGCATCATCATCGAAGGAGGAAGTTTTATCATTCTGCCGATTGAGGGTATCCAATTCCATAATTCGTTTTTTCGCTTTAAGAATACTTTTCCTCTGTCTCTTGCCGGCTTGGTAATATAAATCAAATAGTAATCAGTCCCTTTCGACCATGATTTCATTTCTACCTCGCGTGTCCAATCGGGGCGAACAACAATCATTTTACTAATGCCTTGTGATGTTTTTCCAAGGTGATTTTCATTTGCTTTTTTTACTATCTCTTTGGCGGTTTGAGAAAAGAGGAGCGGGGTGAAAAGAAAAAGGCTGAAAAAAATCTTTTTCATTACCGTCTCCGGATGCTGTTAAAAGTATTGCGTTTGTATTTAATATATAAAAACCGGTTAAACAACTGTTACAATGTAAATATCATTAACCTAAACACCAAGTAAAAATTACAATATTAAAAATTTTTAGCAAAACAAAAAATGCGGGAAAATTTAAATTACCGAATTTAAAAAGATAAAGATTAAAATTATCATCACTCTTTTTAGGTAAAAACAGTATTGTTCAGAGAACTTTGATTGGAAGTTGTAGTTTAAGGATGTGGAGGAGTAAGTTTTACAACTTACTCCGGTTATTTATTTTTTTTGATTATCTAAGTAATAATGCCTTTTTAACCTGAACAAAATTCTTTTTGGAATTTAATCCTTCCGCTTTGATATTAATCAGATAAACTCCGCTCGGTAAGTTAGAGGCATTCCAAGTGGTTTCGTAAAACCCGGCTTGTTTTTCCGAGTTTATCAAAACATCAACGCTTTGACCAAGCATATCAAAAATTTCTATTTTCACGTTGCTTTGTTCGGGCAATTCGTATTTTATTATCGTGCTCGGGTTAAACGGATTGGGATAGTTTTGTTCCAAAGCGAATTTCAACACGGAGGAAAACGTTAATGTTTTAATTTCGGAATATTTGAAAGCTCCGTTATTATCTATCTGTTTAAGACGATAAACTGATTTTCCCTCAAGAGGCTTTTCGTCAACAAATGAATAGCTTTTGGGGGAATTGCTGTTTCCGTTCCCTTCCACAAATCCTATTTTTTCCCACGAAGCAACGGGAACGGATTTCCTTTCAATTTCAAAACCGAAATTATTTACCTCTACGGCGGTATTCCATGTAAGTAATACGGAATTATTATGTTTTACAATATCAAAAGAGGTTAATTCCACGGGCACAGGTCCTACCCCCGATTCACCCACACCTATACCGGCAAACACAAAAACGTTTGCAATAAAAAATATAAGTAAAATTTTAGTTCTCATTTTTGCTCCTTTAGCTATTTATAAAAAGAACAATTAATTCAAAATTAATATACCGCAGAAAAAGAGAAATAAAGATTTCGGGACTTTTTTTGATATGCTTTCATAATTCAAAAAATATAACAGTTGAATTTTTTGACTTACTGTTTATAAACTAAAAAAAGAGAAAATTAAAATCAATAAATTTATTTTGCTGCTGTAAAACTTGTTTCATTTCAGTAATTCAATTGCTATTTTAAATTCTCAAAATTGGGAAAAAGAGAAAGATGCTATTAATAAAAATAATTCCGGATAAATGTGATTTTTGCGGTACGTGTGTTGGTGTTTGTCCCGAAGACGCAATAGAATTAAAAGAATCCGAAATAAAAATAGATGAAAATCTTTGTACAAACTGTTCAAAGTGTGTATGGGTTTGTCCCATAGATGTTTTGGTTTTTCAAAAAGAGAAAATAAAAAGTGAAATTAAGAATTGATATTTACCGAATAATAATATGAAAAACGAATATGATGTAATAGTAGTTGGAGGCGGACCTGCAGGTTCAATGGCGGCAAGATTTGCAGCAGAACAGGGAGCTTCGGTAATAATGTTGGAAAAAGATAGAGACATCGGCTATCCGGTACGGTGCGGAGAAGCCGTAAGCAAAGAGGGAATTGAAGAATTTATTGAACCCGACGAAAAATTTATTTCCGCAACAATAAACAACTTTGCCATGATTGCCCCCGACGGAACTAAAGTTCTTCTCTCTTTGGAGCAAACCGGTTATGTGCTTGAACGAAAAATTTTTGATTACGAATTAGCCAAACAAGCAGCAAGCAGAGGAGCGGAAATTCTTACGCGCGCCTATGTAAACGGACTTATGTTTAACGATAATAAAGTATCCGGTGTTAAATATGTTTTTATGGGCAAAGAATACAGATTGAAATCAAAAGTGGTTATTGCCGCCGACGGTGTGGAATCTCGCGTGGCACGGTGGGCCGGAATAAAAACTTACGTGGATTACCGAGAGATGGAAAGTTGTGTACAGGTTACGGCTTCCAATATTAATATTGATAAAAATACGCTCTATTTCTATTTTGGAAAAGATGTTGCTCCCGAAGGATATTTTTGGGTATTCCCTAAATATAATAATTCGGCAAATATCGGTTTGGGAATAGGGGGTGAAATTGGCAAGAAAAAATCCGCACAAATATATTTGGATAATTTTATGGAAAAACATTATCCGAATGCACCGGTGTTAACAAAAATAGCCGGCGGTGTCCCTTCTTCTGTCACTCTTGAAAAAATTTCCGCACCCGGAATTATTGTGGTAGGAGATGCAGCCCGTCAGGTTAATCCGCTTTCCGGCGGCGGAATAGTAAGCGGAATGATAGGAGGTAAAATAGGCGGCACTATTGTAGGCGAAGCAATAAAAACCGGAAATCTTGAACATATATTAACTTACGATAAAGCGTGGCGTAACCGTTTGGGAAAACGACACGAAATATTTAACAGAATAAAGAATGGAATTTATAATTTCAGTGATGAAAAATTTAATTCCATTGCTCATTCGTTTTTAAAAATATCGCCGGAAAAACGTACACTCGGAAATCTTTTCAAAACTGCGTTAATCAATAATCCCTCGTTACTGTTGGATATAGCTAAGGTTTTTATAATAAAATGAGAAAAGCCGTAATTGAATTGATAAATAATTTAAATTATTCGATTCTTGAAAATTGGGAATCGGAATTAAAAACCCACTACGGTAACAAATTATCTGATATTGAAATTAATGAATTTACAAAATCAAGTTTGCAGAATATTTTGGAAATAGTTGAAGAGGGAAATTATTCGCTGGCGGATCAATATTTAATAGATTCGTATACTCTTTTCTCAAAAGCAAAATTAAATCTGTTGGATGTTAGTAATGCTTTCCGTTACGGAAGATATTCTTTTTTACATGCTCTTAACAAAGCCGAAAATAAAAACTACAATTCGGTTTTAATTATCGGATTTGTTGATGAAATCCTTGAACAAATTTTTGCCCGATATTCCATTCTTTATCAAAACAAACAGATAAAAGAGATTGAAGAAGATCGTAACCGGCTTGCAAAAAAATTGGATTTGAATGAACAATATTTAAATACAATACTCTATAAATCCGATACAGCCATTGCCGTTATTGATTGTAACGAAAAATTTGTTTCGTGGAACCGTGGAGCACAAAAAATGTTCGGATATACCGAAGACGAAGTAATCGGTAAAGATTCCACTTTGCTTATCCCCGATTCTGAAAAATATTTATCCGAATTGGAGTTTATAATAAATGAAAGTAAAGATAAAGGGGAAGTACATATTTACGATACCAAGCGGAAGCGAAAAGACGGCGTGGTGATTCCGGTTCGTTTAAAAGTTACGCAAATGTACACCAAGGAAAAGATAACGTGCGGCAGAACAATGATAATGGAAGATTTATCACAAATAAAAAAAATGCAACAACAAATAAATCAATCGGAAAAACTGGCTGTTATAGGGCAACTTGCCGCCGGTATTGCTCACGAAATCGGTAATCCGCTTACGTCAATCTCCTCGATGGTTCAGGTTATGCAACGTAAAATTAAAGAAAAAAACATCTCCAAACAGCTTGATATTATTAAGGAAAACATTAATCGTATTTCAAAAATAGTACGTGAATTAGTCGATTTTTCCCGGCCCGCAACGGAAGATAAGGAATTACTTCAGATAAACGATATTGTTAAAACAGCCGTGGGAATTGTTAAATACGATAAACGAGTAAAAAATGTAGAGTTTAAAACAGAATTTGCGGAAAATTTACCCCACATTATTGCTGTGCCGGATAGATTGTTGCAAGTTTTTGTAAATATTCTTATAAATGCTTTAGATGCAATTGACGGAAACGGAAAAATTGAAGTGAAAACATATAAAGAAGATTTATATGTTTGTACGGATATTAAAGATAACGGTTGCGGAATGACGGAAGAAATTCAAAATAAAATTTTCAATCCTTTCTTTACAACCAAAGAAGTAGGTAAAGGAACCGGCTTGGGGTTATCTGTCAGCTATGGAATAATAAAGAAACTAAAAGGAAAAATTTGCGTAAGCAGCGAGCCGAACGAAGGAACGCTTTTTACGGTTAAACTATTGTTATAAAACAGAGAACAAAATATGAGTACATCAATTTTAATTGTTGATGATGAAAAAACAATAAGAGATTCCATTCGTATTATACTTGACGACGAAGGTTATATAACCGAAACATCGGGTGACGGAATTGATGCTTTGGAAAAAATAAAAAAAAATAATTATGATATCGTAATTACCGATATTAAAATGCCCGGTATGGATGGTATTGAATTGATGAAACAAGCAGGAGAAATAAGTCCGGAGACTTTTTTTATTGTAATGACTGCTTTTGCTTCCGTAAAAACAGCTATCGATTCAATTCACGAAGGGGCTTACGATTATTTAATTAAACCGATTGAATTTGACGAATTGATTTTCCGTTTAAAAAAATTGGCAAAATATAAAAAATTGTCGTTGGAAAATAAGAGATTAAAACAACAACTCTTTTCCGAAACGGGATTTCAAAATATTATAGGTAAAAGTTCCGCAATAAAAAAAGTTTTTCAAATAGTATCTCAAGTTGCACAAACAAACAGCAACGTGCTTATTACCGGCAAAAGCGGAACCGGTAAAGAGCTTATAGCAAAAGCAATTCATTTTAACAGCAACAGAAAAGACAAAATTTTTCTTCCGGTTAATTGCGGTGCTATTTCTGAAAATTTAATTGAAAGTGAATTGTTCGGGCATAAAAAAGGTGCTTTTACCGGAGCGGTGGAAGAAAAAGCCGGTTACTTTAAAGTTGCCGACGGCGGAACTCTGTTTTTGGATGAAATAGGCGATTTGCCTTTGAACATGCAAGTTAAATTGTTGCGAGTGCTTGAAGATAAAAAATTTATTCCCGTTGGAAGTTCAAAACCCGTATCAACAAACGTTCGCATTATTGCCGCAACAAATCAAAATTTATATAAAAAAATGGAAGCCGGCGAATTCAGAGAAGATTTGTATTATCGGTTAAATGTAATAGAAATTAAACTGCCTTCGTTAAATGAAAGGGTTGAAGATATTCCTCTGTTGGTAAATTATTTTGTTGAAAAATATTGTAACGAAATGGGTAAAAAAATATTACGAGTTGATAATAACGCAATGAAGATGTTAATAAATCATACATGGCGCGGCGGAATTAGAGAATTGGAGAACATAATTGAACGTTCCGTAATATTTGCCGATAATGATATTATTAAAGCTGAAAATTTATCGGATTATATTAAAAACGACAGTAACAATTACGGATATTCCGTTTCGTTAAAAGAAGCGGTTAAAAATTTTGAACGCGAATATATTATTAATGTAATTAAAAATAAAAATTATAATAAAGAAGAAACGGCAAAAGCTTTGGGAATAGGGCTTTCGTCCCTATACAGAAAAATGGAAGAATTAAATATACCCACAAAATTTAATGAAAAAGATTTATAACAGATATTTGTTGAAGGAAGCCAAATGGAAAAGAATAATGCGTTAATTAATAAATTGAAAAAATTTATTAATGATAAAAAAACTTTAGAAAATGTATTAAAAGTATGTGAATCGGAATTTGATACGGCTATTGTGAAATATTTTATTCCGTTTAAAAATTATTTTTTTTCAAAAACAAAATACAATAATGATAAAAATATTGTAAAATATTCGGATTCTATTTTAGATGTTATCGGATATACGTCCGAACAAATCGAAGAACTTCCGAATAATTTAAATTCAATAATTCATGAAGATGACAGATTGCGCGTGGAAATAGGATTGAAAAAATTTTTCGACAATCCGGAGAAAACAAATTTTTCTATTTCGTACAGAGTGATAAAAAACGACGATACATTGGTTTATATTCACGAAACATTAAATGTAATTCGCAACAGAAAAGGCAAAGTTATCGAATCGGCATCCGTCTTTTTTAATATATCGGAAATTGAGAAAGGGAAGAAAAAAATTGAAGAATTCAGCAATCAAATGATAAACGTAAATAAAATTAAAGATAAATTTATTTCTATTGTTTCTCACGATTTGAAATCGCCCTATACAACCCTTTTGGGATTTCCGGAAATTTTAATGAATGACAGTTCTTTACCCGAAAATGAAAAGGATGAATACCTTTCCTACATTTACAACAGTTCTAAACACCAACTAAATTATATTGAGCATTTACTTGATTGGTCGCGACTTAGAACGGGACGAACAGTTATTGAAGAGCAGAGGTTGAATTTAAAAAACATCATTTCGTCCGTTGTTTCAAAATTTACCGGAATAGCAGTACGCAAAAACATAGAGATTTCACAAAATATTCAAAGCGATATTTTTGTAAACAGCGACGAAAAGCAATTAGGTAAAGCCGTTTCGGCCTTACTTAAAAATGCAATCAATTTTTCGCACCGGGAATCTACAATTTTTATTTACGGAAACCGTTTTAAAAACGGAATGGTTGAAATAATTGTAAAAGATAAAGGGATTGGTATTCCTGAAAACGAACAGGAAAAAATATTTAAATTAGATCAAAAACATTCCAGAGAAGGAACAGAAGGCGAACAAGGAAGCGGAATGGGATTGATTTTGGTAAGGGAAATAATGAACAAATTACATGGCGATGTTTGGTTTTATTCTAAAGAAGATGAAGGAAGCGAGTTTCATTTAACTGTTCCCGAAGCCAAAAACATTGTTCTGCTTGTTGATAATAATTATGAAAATTTGAAGAAACGAAGCAAATTAATTTCGGAAGTATTTCCCAATTATATTTTACTTAAAGGTGTAAATGCTTTTACCGCTTTGGAATATATTAATGACGAACTCCCTTCCATTATGATTATTAAAGAGGATTTGCCATTGATGAATGCAAAAGAATTTTTGAAAAAAGTTAGAAATAAAGATAAATATTTTTCTGTATCGGTTATTATTCTTGCAAATAAAGTTACAGATGAAATTAAAAACGAATATTCCTCTTTGGTGGTAGACGGAATATTTCCATACGATATAGAAAACGAAAAACTAATTAAAATAATTAAAACACACTTAAAATAATATGACGGAAAATTTTGAAAACAAAGATAAAGAAAACTGGTATCCCTTTTATACAAAACCCCGGCACGAGTTTAAAGCTCTTGAGCAAATAAAAGCTATGGGAATAAAAACGTTTCTTCCTACAATAACAATAGTAAAACAATGGAGCGATAGAAAAAAGAAAATAACGGAGCCGTTATTTAAAAGTTATATTTTTATAAAAGGAACGGAGCAAGAAAGGAATATGGCTTTAACTGCCGACGCCGTTGTTAAATCTATTTTTTTTAACGGTAAACCGGCCACCGTTAACGAAAAAGAGATGGAAGACTTAATGCAAGTCTTAAAATCTCCCGAAAAACTGAAAGTATTTAACGGTATTGCCAAAGGTGTAAAAATAAAAATTGAATCGGGACCTTTAAAAGGGGTTGAAGGATTTGTAGAAGCGATTAATAAAGAGGAAAGCAGATTATTGTTAGCTATAGAAATGCTTAACCGTACGGTAAGCGTGGTTATTCCGGAATCGATAAAAATTACAAGAATTAAATAGACGGAAAAAAGAATGAAACAGAAA
>Ga0256913_10000166_pt1 | contig 30970 bp, 38 predicted proteins | sample Axial_MatmetaG_FD_185970 | JGI IMG/M metagenome (GOLD analysis project Ga0256913, IMG submission 185970) | Deep-sea worm associated microbial mat communities from Axial Seamount, Juan de Fuca Ridge, Pacific Ocean - Axial_Mat | ecosystem: Environmental > Aquatic > Marine > Oceanic > Microbial... | reverse complement strand
GATTTTCCTTTCGGGTCGAAATCCGAACCGCCTTTACCGCCGCCAATCGGTAGAGTAGTCAGGCTGTTTTTAAATATCTGTTCAAATCCCAGAAATTTAAGAATACTCAGGTTTACGCTCGGGTGAAAACGCAAGCCGCCTTTATACGGGCCGAGTGCATTGTTAAACTGAACACGGTATCCCAGATTTACATTAACGTTTCCCGAATCGTCAATCCAGGGAACTTTAAAAGTTAAAACCCTGTCAGGCTCAATAAGTCTGTCGATTATACCTGCCGATTCAAATTGAGGATTTTGATTTACAACATCTTCGATTGATTCCAGAACCTCCCTTACCGCCTGTAGATATTCAACCTCGCCGGGATGCTTTTTTTCGAGGTCGTTCATAATTTTCTCCAGATTCATAACTGTATCTTTTTATTGATTATTACCTGTTTATCTATTTTGTTAATTTATTAACAATTCTAAAATCGCGGCAAAAGTCAATGTTAAAAATGATATTTCCAAATTTAATTTTACTTTTTTTTGGAATTTTTTACTTTTATTACTATTTTTGTTGCCAAAGGCAAAAAAAAAACCAATGTTGTGATTTACAAGTATTACATAAATTGTTGGATATCAGTAATTTGTTATATTGAAAGTGATAAAGTGAAATGGACTGGAAACCAGACTGTTAGCAGTCTACCTACCTACCTACCTACCTACCTACCTACCTACAGATATTTACGTTAAAATTTCCCCAATTATGCAAACTCAGAAATTTAGCTATTATCTCCCTACAGAGATTAAAAATTACTCAATACAAATGTATTTATTTACAAGATGTTTTTTGAGTAATTTTGACCGGAAGATGTCTTATAATCCTAATAGAATGGAAAGTTTTCCTACCTTTAATTAACTTATTTATAAACTTTTAATTTACAATCAAATGAAAATAATAAAATACATATTTATTGCATATAATTTACTAATATATGTCGGTTTATTTGCTCAAAATCTTTCAAATACATATATAATTGAGGATTTTGATTATAATGAAAAACAATTCACGGTTTATGATTCCGAGGGCTATGAAATTGCTAATGGTTTTGCTCAAAGTGAAAATGAAATTAATTTATCACTAATTTCGGAAAATCCGAAAACTGAGTATTTTGGTAAGGATGAATTTCAGCAAAATATATATTTGCCATATAATGAAAAAGGAGTTATGCCAAAATCAATATGCTTAAATCCGGTAAACAATAAAATATATATTTATGGCGGACAGAAAGTATTAATTTATAATTCTTTAAACGGTAATTTTATAACAGATATTAGTGTATCGGAAACAGGGAATCTAAGTGATTATGGTATTTACTTCGCTAATTACCAAAAAAGATTAATTTATAACAATACTAATAACAGTATTTACTGTGCGACTGATGGAAATGAGCTTGTTATAATTGATGGAGTATCAAATCAGGTTGTTAAAACAATTATTGCTACTGAAGTTAGTAATCAATTGATGAGTTCATTGGCTTATAGTGATGGCAATAATAGATTATACTGGATTATTAATACCTGGTTTGGCGAATCAAAATACATTAAGGTAGTAGATTGTGCTTCAAATGAGGTTATTATTACAAAAGAATCACAGGAAGCGACTTCAGATATCATTATTAATCAAGATGGCAGTAAGGTTTATCTGGCTAATTCTAAAGGTTTATATGAATATGATATTGATTTGGTTCAAGCGACTACATTATTTAATAATCCTGTTTCAAAAATTGAATTAGCTTATGGTATAAATAAACTGTTTGCTGCTCATTGGAATGATTATAATTTTACTGTAATTAATTTAAACAATGGCAATGTCGGAACCTATCCTTATGATATTGAGATGGCATTCAATTCAAAATATAACCCTACAGATCATAAGATATATTTTACTGGCAAAGGAACTGAAAAAAAATTCATAATAATAGATGTAATAAACAATGAAGTTCAGCTAACTTCAAATAATGGAAATCCGTTTGGTCTTGACTATAGTATTTCGGAGAACAGAGTTTATACGGCTGGAAATAATTCAATTTATGCCTATTCGGGAGAAACAAATGGAATTTTAGGAGCTAGTAATTTGGAGGGCTCTTTCAATTTTAAAGTTTATTATAATCCTGATGTGAATAATGTTATTTCTTTAAATAAAAATGATGGGAATATTACTTATCATAATAATAATGTTATTTATTATGCAACTGAACAAATGGGAGGAGGGGTAATACGAGGCTGTTTTAACCCTGCTGTTAATAAGTATTACATTACACAAACGGAAAGAAATAATGAACATAGTTTTGTTACCATTATTAATGCACAGGATAATGAAGTTACACTTTCAATACCACTTGGAAATAACATTAAGGGGTGTGCTTATAATCCTTATACTGAAAAGGTTTATATTACATGCAAAGAAGGAAATACAAATAAACTGATGGTTTTTGACGATGAAACATATGAAGATGTATCCTTAGGAAATTACTACCCTCAAAGGGGATTGAGTTTTACACAAGATGAAATTTTAGTTGGTTGTTACAATAAAATTATTTCAATAGATCCTGAAACATACCAGATAACACCTAAAGGGTTAATTGGATATGCAAACTTTATTTCTATTGATGATTTGAATAACCGAATTTTTGTTTCAACAATTTGTAATAATTCCACCGGAAAAGCATATATCCTTGATATGAATTTAAATATTATAAATTCGTTTGATCTTAATGGTTCTCCTTTAGATATGGTGTATAATCCCAATTATCAAAAGCTTTATATTGCAAGTACTGGTTCAATAACCAATGTTATTAATTTGGAAAGTGGCATTTTACAAACATTAGATACACCGAGTTGTAGCAATTTGTTTTATCATTCGGGATATAAAAAGCTTTATGTTTTGTGTAGAATATATGAAAATAATGTAGTGAAAAATCTGATAAAAATTTATGATGGCTATACAAATTCTTTAATTAAAATAATTGAATTAGATCAATTTCATTCCGGTTTGACATACAATTCGGTAAATGATGAAGTCTATACGCATTGTTATTATGATTATTCAGATAATTTTACTATGAATTTTAAGGCAATAGATTGCTTTACTGATGAAGTTGTAGCCGTTACTTCCGTAGAACAAAAACAGAGACCGGGTATAATGTTTCTGCCATATAACCATGATTTAATCTTTAATTCAAATGATAATAAAATGGTATCTACTAATATGGGCTTTTCAAACATCAGTGTGGTTCAGTGTAATACCGATAAGCTCCAATGGTCAAATTCCGAGTGGCACTGGCTTTCTTTTCCGCGTCTTGAGTGCTATAATAATGAACCCGCACCTTCGATACCCGCTCTCGAAAGATTGAACTGCTTCCCTTGTCCGTTGAATATGCATTATATGACAACTTCTTTTTCTATAGAGTATGTACAAAATCCCGTACCATTATGGCAAGGAGATTTGCAATCGGTTCAAAGCACAAAAGGCTATAAATTAAATATTGAGAGTAATATGGAAACCAAACAGCTGCCGCTTCATGGTGTAAAACTTGATCCCGAAACGGAGATAACACTATATCCGGATCAAGAAAACTGGACAGGTTATTTCATTGATTATCCGCAATATCCGAAGGATTGTTTTGATGATGACGACTGGGACGCTCTAACAGAGATAAAGACACAATACTGGACAATGATAAAAATGCCGAGCGATCCGCCTTACTGGTATATAAAAGGAAAAGTAACACCTTTTGAATATGGCGATCTTGTAATTTTACGTACAAATACACTTCATGCATTTTCCTGGATTTCGAGCGGTACACCTGCCGAAGCTGATGATATTCCTAAAACGGAGTATTACACTTACGAAGAACAGGCCGATTATGTTCCTGTTTTCGTGCAGTTTGACGAAGCTTCCGATGTGCAGGAGGTTGCCGTTATAGCCGAAGGAACCGTACGGGGTGCAGCAGTTAGAGAACCGGGAGATACCATTGTTGAGGTAAATTCATACCTTGAAGGTACATCGAGCGGTGCACCTTTGGAATTTGAAACCTGGAGCGGCAATAAATCGGTTCCTGTTGAAAAAAACGGTTATGTTGTTTATAATCCTCTAAACAGAAAAAAAGAAAAACGGACAATCTATGCCGGCGAACCTTCAAGGTTCCACTATATTTCGTTAAAGCAAAATGAGGTTTACGAAATCCCGGATGCAGTAAGCGATGTGCTTTGTTTGCCTAATCCATTTGATAACAATACAGCCATCTCTTTCAGACTCAATAAAGAAATGTATGTTTGTTTAGAGGTATATGATATTTCGGGCAAAAAAATAAATACCTTATTGGAAGGTGAATTGCCAGACGGATATTATAACACAATATGGAACGGTGACAATAAAAAAGGTGATAAAGTAAACAACGGTATTTATTTTTACAGAATACGTACACAAAACGGTTTGATAATCACTAAAAAAATAGTAAAAATTTAAAGCAATATTATAAACCCCTTTGAAAAAAGAGAATTTATTATACATTACAAAATCGCACCCTCTCACATTTATTCTGTTGAGAGGGTGCCAAAGGGGGAGCTAAAATATATATAAGATGAAATCATATTTATTATTAGTATTTATAGCATTATCAAATTTTTGTATTGCAACAATAATTACTGTTAAGAAGGATGGAACCGGCAATTTTGAAACTATTCAGGAAGCAATTGATTATTCGGTTGATGGTGACACTGTTTTGGTGTATCCCGGTACATATTTTGAGAATATTCAATTGTATCCGAAAGGAATCACGCTTGCAAGCCTTTATCTTATAACACAAGACGAGTTATATATACATTCAACAATTATCGACGGAAACCAAAACGGAAGTTGTGTCAGAATAATTCAGGGGACAAATGAAGAGATGGTTTTATGCGGTTTTACCATACGGAATGGAAGCGGATTTGTTTACAATATGGGCGGCGGAATATATATTGACAGCGCCGATCCGATTATTAAGAATTGCAGAGTTGTCAATAACTCTTGTTGGTACGGTGGAGGCATTTATTTGACAAATACAACAAGTACGTTTCTTTCCGGTAATCTTATTGCATATAATTATGCTTCTTTTGGAGGAGGAGGTGTTTTATTGGGGGAATCCTCAGATTTGATTTTCGACTCAATAAACAGAAACAATATATATTTAAACCATGCCAATATAGGTTGCGATATTATTAAAGGAATATACAGTCCGGCAATAAATGTTTATGTTGACACTTTTACTGTAATTAATCCCGACTTTCATTTTGCCGCTTCCAATGATATAATGGGATTTCCGGTAAATGATATTTATTTTGATATCAAAAATGCAAAAATAGAACCTGTGAATGCCGATATATATGTCTCCCCTGACGGTGATGACAATAACAGCGGTTTAACACCGGATGATCCGTTGAAAACGATTTGGTATGCCTATAAAAAAATATACCCCGACAGTATTAATCCCAAAACAATAAATTTATTATCGGGAGTCTATTCCAATTCGTCAAATGGTGAGTTATTTCCCATAAATGCACGTAGCTATGTTTCATTGATAGGAGATGATTCAGAAAATACTATTTTGGATGCGGAGTTTGCATCGTATCATCTGAATAGTAGTAATTTAACAAGAAATTTTTCTATAATTAACTTATCTTTCATTAACGGCAGTGATCCACAAATATTTAAAACCTTTGGTTCTGTTTCTTTGAATTATAATTCAAATATTTTATTTGAGAATATTTTTTTTAATAACTGTACAGGAATAGTAATATCATCATTACATTCTGACTCAATCCATTTACATAATCTGTATTTATCAAATAATTATGGAGCAGGTATCAGAATTGGTAACGGGTTTTTACCAAAAAAATATTTTTATATGGAAAATTGTATAGTTGAAAAAACCTTTCCGGGATTTTATACGCCATTGCTTGAAGGAGGTAGTGGAATAAGTATCGGGAGCTCATTATATGGATGTTATTTTGAAGGGAAAATAATAAACACTCAAATAAATAACTGTAGATATATGTTTGATCCGATATGGGGAAATGGTTTTAGTTCGGCATTGACTGTGGGTAACAAAGCAACTGTTGATCTTGTTAATGCCACAATAGGCAATAATGTTGTGGTTGATGATTATGCCGGTGCAGCAGTAGGTGTTAATGAAGGAGCAGTATTAAATATATATAATTCCATAATTTACAGGGATTCACTCTTTGAGCTTACTCTTGGAAACTCGACAGGTTCGAGTTATACTGCAACAGCCAATATCTGCTATTCCGATTTGGAAGGCGGAGAACAGGCAGTGCAAAACTGGTACAATCAGCATATAGTTAACTGGTTGGATGGTAATATAGATTCAGATCCAGGCTGGGATACAACCGCTGCTATTCCATATGCTTTACCCTGGAACTCACCCTGCGTTGATGCCGGTGTACCCATGTACGAACCCGGGATGGATTTTCCATATATCAAAATTGAAAATGGTATAATTGTTTTGTATAAAATTGATGGCGATACATTGCATATTCCGTCAACGGACCTTGCCGGAAACCCGCGAATTATTAACGGAAGGATTGATATGGGAGCTTATGAATTTCAGGATACAGGTACAATGATTAAAGAAGCATTTCTAAAGAAACTTCGGGAAAGTAAAATAGATGTTTTTCCTAATCCTTTTTCAACTCATACATTTATAAATTTTGAAATGCAATCAAAGGCTTGGGTTACTGTCAATATTTTTAATGTTAATGGTAATTTGGTTAAGAAACTTATTGATACAGAGCTGCCTGAAGGAAAATTCTCTTTAACCTGGGAAGGGAATGATGACTGGTCCGAAAATGTGCATTCCGGCACATATTATGCTGAATTGTTAATTAATGGCGAAAAAGCCGGTTCAGCTAAAATAATTAAGAAATAAGCGTAAAAATTAGTCTTTTTCATCACCCTTAAACTTTTGCCGAATAATTCAATATCTTTGCAAAAATTTTAAAAGATATATTTTGGGTAAAGATAATATAATTTATGGATTTCAACCGGTAATAGAGGCAATCAAATCGGGAAAAGTAATAGACAGGCTGTTTGTTCAAAAAAATCTTCATCCTCATAAGGACCAGATTGTACGACAAATTACTAAACTACACGAGATTCCTCTTCAATATGTACCAAAGGAGAAGCTTAACAGGCTTACAATGCATAACCATCAGGGACTGGTAGCTTTTATCTCCGCTATCGAATATACTGATATTGAGGTGTTACTGCCCGGTGTATTTGAAAAAGGAAAAACTCCTTTTATTTTGATTCTCGACAGTATTACAGATGTCAGGAATTTTGGAGCCATTGCACGAACTGCCGAATGTGCCGGCGTGGATGCTATTCTCATTGCTTCAAAAGGTGCAGCCCAGGTGAATGAAGTTGCTGTTAAGACTTCGGCAGGAGCATTGAACAGAATTCCTGTTTGCCGAAATCATAATTTGAAAGATGCCATAACTTTTTTAAAGCAGAGCGGACTGAAAATATTAGCTGCAACCGAAAAAGCTGATACATTATATTATGTAACGGATTACAAAATGCCTCTTGCCATTATTATGGGCTCGGAGGAGAGGGGCGTTTCCGGGGAGTATCTGAAACTTTGTGATGAAACAATTAAAATACCGTTAAATGGTGAGATAGAGTCACTTAACGTTTCTGTTGCTACAGGTATTGTTTTGTTTGAGGCTGTAAAGCAGAGGGGGGAGTAGGTTTTTAGGTATCCTCATTTGCCTTACTTGCGCTATCCCACAACAGAAAATGAGCAAGCGTTCACGCTTTACTTGGCTTGTCCTAAGAATAGTTTTTATATTTATAATCCGTTGGAAATTAGCCTAAAGTGCGTTTTCTTAAGAATTTAATAAATTATTTTAAAAAAAATCTTGTTTATTTAAATAATATCGTACTTTTGCACCCCGAATTTAAACGTTCATTTAATAGTTTTTAACGGAATTTAGGAAACCTGATAAGTTAAGACGGATAAAGGTTCCAACTTACAATAATAATTTAGATTGTCTTACTGGTAAGAATTGTAAGTGTGTCTTGCTAAACACGCCTTAATTGTATCTCCTGACTCCACATTTTTATAAAAACATAGAAATATCAGCTATTTGCTAATATTTTTTATGGAATATTTAATTTGTATATAAAAAATTTATACTTTTGCGCCCCCGAAACGGGATGTAGTAATAAAATAAAATTTTGATATGCCTACAATACAACAATTAGTAAGAAAAGGTAGAAAAAAACTGACCGACAAAAGTAAATCACCTGCACTCGACTCCTGCCCACAGAGAAGGGGTGTTTGTGTCAGGGTTTATACAACAACACCCAAGAAGCCTAACTCAGCAATGAGAAAAGTTGCAAGGGTGAGGTTGACTAATGGTAAAGAGGTGAATGCTTATATTCCAGGTGAAGGACATAATTTACAGGAGCACTCTATCGTTTTGATTAGAGGCGGCAGGGTTAAAGACCTTCCGGGTGTCAGGTATCACGTTATCAGGGGTGCTCTCGACACATCCGGAGTTGAGGGAAGATTGCAGAGAAGATCGAAGTACGGAACAAAACAACCTAAGAAAAAATAGTTTTAATTATAGATATATAATACAATGAGGAAATCACGTCCTAAAAAAAGAATAATTCTTCCTGATCCGAGATTTAACGATGTTTTGGTTACAAAATTTGTAAATAATCTTATGTTACAGGGAAAGAAGACTCTTGCTTTTGATATATTTTATGAAGCTATTGATATCGTTAGCGAAAAGACAGGGGAAGACGGACTGGAAGTGTGGAAAAAGGGATTGACAAATGTTACTCCTGCTGTTGAAGTTAGAAGCAGAAGAATTGGTGGAGCTACTTTCCAAATTCCGTCTGAAATAAGACCTGGCAGAAAGAGCTCAATTGGAATGAAAAATCTAATTGGTTTTTCAAGAAAGCGTCATGAGAAATCAATGGGGCAAAAACTTGCTGCTGAAATTATGGCTGCTTATAAGGAAGAAGGAGCAGCATATAAAAAGAAAGAAGATACTCACAGAATGGCAGAAGCAAATAAGGCATTCTCTCATTTTAGATTTTAGATAAAACAGAAAGTATAGTACAACAGATGTTAACAAGACTCCAACATACCAGGAACATCGGCATTATGGCTCATATCGACGCGGGTAAAACCACGACGACTGAGCGTATATTGTACTATGCAGGAATTAATCATCGTATCGGTGAAGTACACGACGGTGCTGCCACAATGGACTGGATGATACAGGAGCAGGAAAGAGGGATAACCATTACTTCTGCCGCTACAAGTGTATTCTGGAAATATGATAGCAGCGATTATAAGATAAATATTATTGATACTCCGGGTCATGTTGATTTCACAGTTGAGGTTGAGCGGTCATTACGCGTTCTTGACGGTGCTATCGGTATCTTCTGCGGTGTTGGCGGTGTTGAGCCTCAATCGGAAACTGTATGGAAGCAGGCCGACAAATACCACGTGCCGCGTATCAGTTATGTTAATAAGATGGACCGCTCCGGTGCTGATTTTATCAGAGTGGTTGACGAAATCAAAGAGAAGCTTAATGCTAATCCCATACCGGTTCAATTACCCATTGGTGCAGAAGATGATTTTCTGGGTGTTGTTGATATTATTACCAGAAAAGCCTACAACTGGGATGACTCAAGTCTTGGAAAGGAATATTTTGAAGTTGAGATACCTGATGATTTGAAAGAGCAGGTTGAAGAATATAGGAAGAAACTTATCGAAGGAGCTGCCGAGGAGAGTGAAGAGTTGTTTGAAAAGTTTCTTAATAATCCTGAGTCAATTACAGACGAAGAAATCATAGATGCACTTCGCAAGGCTACTCTCGAAATGAGAATTACTCCCGTTTTATGTGGTTCCTCATTTAAAAATAAAGGAGTTCAGCTGCTTCTTGATGCAGTTGTGAAATATCTACCTTGTCCTACTGACGTTCCTGCAATTGAAGGAATAAATCCCTATACAAATAAAGAAGTTGAACGACACGCCGATGTTAACGAACCATTCGCTGCATTGGCGTTTAAAATAGCTACAGACCCCTTTGTTGGCCGTATTGCATTTTTTAGAGTTTATTCAGGCAAAATTAATGCAGGAGAGCAAATTCTTAATGGTAATACAAATAAAAAAGAGCGTATTATGCGCCTTATGCAGATGCATGCCAACAAGCAGAAGCCAATGAAAACCATTGAGGCCGGTGATATTGGTGCCGCAATCGGCTTTAAAGAGATCAGAACTGGCGATACTCTTTGCTCTCCTAAATATCCTGTTATTCTTGAATCAATGACATTCCCCGATCCTGTTATTAAAATGGCTGTTGAACCCAAAAAACAGGATGATGTTGATAAACTCGCTGTTGCCTTAAAAAAACTTTCTGAAGAAGACCCTACTTTCACTGTCGGAGTGGATTCTGAAACAGGACAGACAATAATCAATGGAATGGGTGAATTGCATCTTGATATCATTCTTGACAGACTTCGGAGAGAATTTGATATTAACTGTAGTAAAGGAACACCCTCGGTTGCTTATAAAGAGGCTATTACCGGAATTGTTCAGCATCACGAAGTTTATAAGAAACAAACAGGGGGTAGAGGTAAATTTGCTGAAATTGTTATTGAATATTCACCTGCTGATAAAGATTTTAAAGGATTGCAATTTATTGACGAGATAAAAGGAGGTACATTAACAAAGCAATTTATTCTTGGTGTTAAAAAGGGATTGGAATCCTCAATGAACAATGGTGTATTGCTTGGTTTTCCTGTTGAAAGTCTTAAAGCAAGATTACTTGATGGTTCTTATCATTCTGTTGACAGCGACGAACTGGCATTTAAAATTGCAGCAAGTATATCATACAAAGAGGCCTGCAAGCAAGCTAATCCGGTGTTACTTGAGCCTATAATGAAACTTGAGGTTGATACACCTGATGCTTATGTTGGTGATATCACGGGTGACTTGAATAAGAGAAGAGGCACCGTTGAGAATATCGAATCTAAAGTCGGGTATCAGATTATTCAGGCAAAAGTTCCTATGGCCGAAATGTTTGGTTATGTTACGACATTGAGGACATTAAGTTCAGGAAGAGCAACATCGTCACTGGAGTTTTCGCATTATGCAGAAGCACCACGTGATGTTATGGAAAACATTATGTATAAAATTAAAGGATATTTAGTTAGTATTTAAAAAATAATAAAACGTGAGTCAAAGGATTAGAATAAAACTCAAATCGTACGATCATAATCTGGTTGATAAGTCTGCCGAAAAGATCGTTAAAACAGTAAAAGCTACGGGAGCGGTTGTTAGCGGCCCGATTCCGTTACCTACAAACAGGAAAATATTTACTGTTAACAGATCAACGTTTGTAAACAAAAAATCAAGAGAGCAGTTTCAATTGTTTTCTTACAAAAGGTTGCTCGATATTTACAGTTCAACCACAAAAACAATTGACGCTTTGATGAAGCTTGAATTGCCGAGTGGAGTTGAGGTTGAAATCAAAGTTTAATTTTTTTGAGAATAAGATAAAATTATATAACAATGTCTGGAATAATAGGAAAAAAACTCGGAATGACCAGTATCTTTGATGACGATGGGAAAAATATCCCCTGCACTGTCATTGAAGCGGGCCCTTGTGTAGTTACCCAGGTAAAAACAAAGGAAACGGATGGTTATGCCGCAATTCAACTGGCATTTGACGAGAAGAAAGAGAAGCATACCACCAAAGCTTTAAAAGGTCATTATGCAAAAGCTGGTGTATCTCCAAAAAAAGTGATAGCTGAATTTTCAAGATTCGAAAAGGGGCACGAAAAAAAGTTTGGTGATGTGATTAAAGCCAATGTTTTTATTGAGGGTGAATATATTGATGTAGTGGGAGTATCGAAGGGAAAAGGTTTTCAGGGGGTAGTTAAACGTTATAACTTCCGTGGTGTTAATGATGCAACGCACGGTCAGCATAACAGGTTAAGAGCTCCAGGTTCGATTGGTGCATCTTCATATCCTTCAAGAGTATTTAAAGGCATGAGAATGGCAGGCAGAACAGGTGGTAACAGAACGAAGATGATAAACCTGAAAGTGATGAAGATTTATTCTGAGAAGAATATTGTTGTTGTTAAGGGATCGGTTCCGGGTCCAATTGGTTCATACGTAATACTTGAAAGATGGAGTTAGCAGTTTATAATATCAACGGAAATAAAACCGATAAAAAGGTTAAGCTTGATGATGAAGTATTTGGTGTAAAACCAAATGATCATGCTATTTACCTTGATGTCAGACAGCATTTGGCTAATGCTCGTCAGGGTACACATAAAGCGAAGGAAAGAGGTGAGATTAAGGGTAGTACCAGAAAAATTAAAAGACAAAAAGGTACAGGTACTGCCAGGGCAGGTAGTATTAAGAATCCTTTGTTCAGGGGTGGTGGAAGAATTTTCGGACCACAACCAAGAGATTATTATTTCAAGCTGAACAAAAAGCTTAAACGTCTTGCACGTAAATCTGCATTGACATACAAAGCAAAGGAAGATGGTATTCTTATAGTTGAAGATTTCTCTTTTGAGACACCTAAAACTAAAGATTTTGTCAACCTGCTCAATAAATTTGATTTACATAATAAAAAGGTACTTGTTGTTCTTCCTTCAACAGATAAAAATATTTATCTGTCGTTAAGGAATTTGCAGCTGGCAAGCATTATCAATGCTAAAGACATTAATACTTATGATGTTCTTAACGCAAATAAATTGATAGTTGCCGAGAGTTCTATTGAGATAATAGAAAAGATTCATACTAATAACTAATATAAAATAGGGATAAGATGAATATCATTTTAAAGCCGGTAATAACAGAGAAGATGACAAATCTGGGCGAGAAATTAAATCGTTATGGTTTTATCGTAAACAAAAAGGCAAACAAGATTCAGATTAAACAGGCAGTCGAAGATTTGTATGGTGTTGATGTACTTAGTGTTAATACGATGAACTATTCAGGGAAGACTAAGTCAAGATTTACAAAATCCGGGGTTATTTCTGGCAGAACAAATTCTTATAAAAAGGCTATTATTACTTTAGCCGATGGTGAAACAATTGATTTTTATAGCAATATTTAGATAGATGGCTTTAAAGAAATTCAAACCGACAACGTCCAGTCAACGCTTTAAAATAATAAGTGCGTTTGATGAGGTTACTGCTTCAAAACCTGAGAAGAGCCTTTTAGCTCCTGCAAAAAGATCAGGGGGTAGAAACAGTGAAGGGAAAATGACCATGCGTTATATGGGAGGTGGTCATAAACAAAAGTATAGAATAATTGACTTTAAAAGGGATAAAGAAGGTATACCTGCAAAGGTTAAGAGCATTGAGTATGATCCTAACAGAACTGCCCGTATTGCTTTGCTTTTCTATGCCGATGGTGAAAAGAGATATATCATTGCACCTCAGGGATTAAAGGAAGGTATGGAATTGTTTTCCGGCAAAGGTGTTGCACCTGATGTTGGAAATGCATTATATCTTAGCGAAATTCCGTTTGGTACAATTATTCATAACATTGAGCTCAGACCCGGACAAGGTGGAAAAATGGCAAGAAGTGCCGGTTCCTATGCTCAGTTAATGACACGTGAAGGTAAATTTGCAGTTGTGAAAATGCCTTCAGGTGAAACAAGAATGATTCTTCAGACTTGCAAAGCAACCATAGGAATTGTTTCGAATTCTGACCATAGTCTTGAAGTATCTGGAAAAGCAGGACGGTCACGCTGGTTAGGAAGACGTCCGCGCGTTAGAGGAGTTGTTATGAATCCTGTTGATCACCCGATGGGTGGTGGCGAAGGTCGTGCTTCAGGAGGACATCCTAGATCTAGAAAAGGGTTACCTGCAAAAGGGTTTAAAACCAGATCGAAGAAAAAAGCATCCAATAAGTATATAATTGAAAAAAGGAAGAAGTAATAATATTTAATTCTATATAACAGATGGCAAGATCATTAAAAAAAGGACCATATATCCACTATAAATTAGAGAAAAGAGTGCTGCAGAATGTGGAATCTAAAAAAAAGTCTGTGATTAAAACCTGGTCACGTGCATCAATGGTTTCTCCGGATTTCGTTGGCCAGACAATAGCCGTTCATAACGGAAATAAATTTATCCCTGTCTACATTACTGAGAATATGGTTGGCCATAAGCTTGGTGAATTTGCTCCTACTCGTATATTTAGGGGCCATGCAGGAAGTAAAAAAGATAAAGGCAAAAGATAGTTAACATTGAAATTTAAAGAAAATGGGTGCCAGAAAACACATAAGAGCTGAAGAACGAAAAGAGGCAAAGAAAAAGGTTGCAATTGCCAGACTTAATAATTGTCCTACTTCACCAAGAAAAATGCGGCTTGCTGCAGGTCTTGTCAGAGGTATGGCTGTTGATAAAGCGATTCATATTTTGAAGCATTCTCCGCTGGATGCTTCGGCACGTCTGTACAAACTATTACTTTCGGCTATTGCCAACTGGCAGGAAAAAAATCCGGGAGTGAGAATTGAAGATGCTGTTCTCTATGTTAAAGAAGTTGCTGTTGATAGCGGTCGAATGCTTAAAAGAATTCAACCGGCTCCACAAGGTAGAGCTCACAGAATTCGGAAGCGGTCGAATCATGTTACATTGATTGTTGATAATAAAGAAATTGTTTAAAAAAGAATTTATAAATACTTATTAATGGGACAAAAAACAAATCCGATAGGTTTTAGATTGGGAATCATCAGAGGATGGGACTCCAACTGGTACGGAGGAAAAAATTATGAGCATAAGCTTGTTGAGGATAACAATATCAGAAAATATCTGAATGCAAGGCTTGCTAAAGCAGGAATATCACGCATTTTGATTGAACGTACTCTCAAGCTTGTTACTGTAACTATCTTTACTGCTCGTCCTGGTATAATTATTGGTAAAGGCGGTCAGGAAGTTGATAAGCTGAAGGAGGAATTGAAAAAACTGACAGGCAAGGAAATTCAGATTAACATTTCAGAAATTAAAAGACCTGAATTGGATGCCGTTATTGTTGCACAATCCATTGCCCGCCAGATTGAAGGTAGGATATCATTCAGAAGAGCTATAAAAACTGCTATTGCATCTTCAATGAGAATAGGTGCACAGGGAGTGAAAGTTTTAATCTCCGGACGCCTTGGCGGTGCTGAAATGGCAAGGGGTGAAATTTATAAGGAGGGAAGAGTTCCATTGCACACGTTAAGGGCTGATATTGATTATGCTCTTGCAGAGGCACATACAACTTATGGCCGCATTGGCATAAAAGTATGGATTTGTAAAGGTGAAATTTACGGAAAGCCTGACCTTACACCTGTTATTGCTGATAAGAAAAGACATGTACAGGGTGGAAGATCAAAGAGAAGAAGAAGATAATATGCATTTTAAAACGAACTTAATAATTTTACGATAATGTTACAGCCGAAGAAAACGAAATACAGGAAAATGCAGAAAGGCAAGATGAAGGGTAATGCTATGAGAGGAAACCAGCTTGCATTTGGTTCATTTGGAATTAAATCTCTTGATGAAGCCTGGTTGACCGGAAGGCAAATAGAGGCAGCACGTCAGGCTGTTACTCGTCATATGAAACGTGAAGGGCAACTTTGGATTAGAATTTTTCCTGATAAGCCAATAACAAAAAAGCCTGCTGAGGTTCGCATGGGTAAAGGAAAAGGTGCCCCTGAAATGTTTGTTGCAAGAATATCTCCGGGAAGAGTCCTTTTTGAAGCCGAAGGTGTGCCATTGGCGATAGCTAAAGAGGCGTTAAGACTTGCAGCGCAGAAATTGCCGGTTTTAACAAAGTTTATTGTAAGAAGAGATTACGTAGAAGAAATAATTAAATAAGATGAAACAAGAAGTAATAAGAGAGCTATCCACTCCTGAACTTATGGAAAGTCTTGAGACGGAATCAAAGCAGCTTGTCAAGCTTAAGCTTAATCATGCGGTCTCTCCTCTGGAGAATCCAAATAAGATATCAGCATACCGCAGGACTGTGGCCCGGATTAAAACAGAATTACGGAGAAGAGAACTTGAAGAAGTTATTAAAAGCGAAAAATAAAAAAGATGGAAACCAGGAACTTAAGAAAAGATAGAATTGGTCTCGTAGTGAGCAACAAGATGGAGAAATCTATTGTTGTAAGGGTAGAGCGCAAAGTTAAGCACCCTATTTATGGTAAATTTGTAAAAAAATCTACAAAATTCCTTGCTCATGACGAAAAAAACGAATCTAATATAGGAGATAAAGTGCGGATAATGGAAACCAGGCCATTGAGTAAAAATAAATGTTGGAGATTAGTTGAAATTATTGATAGAGCTAAGTAAAAATGGTACAACAAGAATCAAGATTAGCAGTAGCTGATAACAGCGGGGCAAAAGAGGTACTTTGTATAAGAGTGCTTGGTGGAACCAAAAAGCGGTACGCTTCATTGGGCGATAAAATTGTAGTAACAGTTAAAAAAGCAATTCCTTCAGGAAATATTAAAAAAGGAACTGTTACTAAAGCTGTTGTTGTCAGAACTAAAAAAGAAAGAAGAAGAGCTGACGGTTCATATATTCGTTTCGAGGATAATGCGGTGGTTCTTCTTAATGCAAACGGTGAAATGATAGGTACTCGTATCTTCGGCCCGGTTGCCAGAGAATTAAGAGAAAAACAATATATGAAAATTGTTTCACTTGCACCTGAAGTGCTTTAAAGTTTTAGAATGATGCAAAGTAAAAAATTACATATAAGAAAAGGCGATAACGTAATGGTCATTACGGGCGAATCAAAAGGCCAGCAAGGTAAAGTGTTGGTTATTGATTCAAAAGGACGGGCCATTGTTGAAGGTGTTAATATGGTATCGAAACATCAAAAGCCTAATGCTGAAAACCCTAAAGGTGGTATTATCCAGAAGGAAGCACCTATTAATATTTCTAATTTAAAGGTGATTGACGGAGCAGGAAATCCTACAAGGGTTGGTAGAAAATTAGATAAAAAGGGAAATAAATCAGTTAGATATTCAAAAAAAACCGGGGAGGTAATCAAATAATGGAATACACACCGAGGTTAAAAAAGAAATACTTGGAAGAGGTAGTACCTGCTTTACAAAAGCAGTTTGGCTACAAAAGTATTATGCAGGTCCCGAGATTGACAAAAATAGCCGTCAATCAAGGAGTAGGAGCTGCTATTGTAGATAAAAAATTGATCGACACAGGTGTCGAAGAAATGACACAAATCACCGGTCAGCGCGCTGTGCAAACTATTTCAAAGAAAGATATTTCAAACTTCAAATTGAGGAAGGGAATGCCTATCGGAGTGAGAGTTACTTTGCGTAAAGACAGGATGTATGAATTTCTTGACAGGTTGATATCTGTTGCTGTACCGCGTGTCAGAGATTTTAGAGGAATTAATGAAAAAGGTTTTGACGGCAGGGGAAATTACACTTTCGGTGTCTCGGAACAAATTATTTTTCCTGAAATAGATATTGATAAAATAAGTAAAATCTCAGGAATGGATATAACCTTTGTCACAACAGCTCGGACTGACAAAGAGTGTATGGCACTGTTAAAAGAGTTTGGTTTACCATTTAAAAATCAAAATAAATAGTAGTATGGCAAAAGAATCAATGAAAGCCAGGGAAGTTAAAAGGCGTAATCTTGTTGAGAAATATGCTGAAAAACGTGCTGAATTAAAAGCTGCTGGAGATTATGAAGGTCTTCAAAAACTACCGCGTAATTCTTCAAAAGTAAGAATGCACAACAGATGTAACCTCTCAGGACGTCCTAAGGGTTATATGCGTCAGTTTGGTGTTTCACGGATTAACTTCCGCGAAATGGCATTAAAAGGTTTAATCCCGGGTGTTAGAAAAGCTAGTTGGTAATTAGGAATTAATTGTAGATAAAATGAATACAGATCCAATTGCAGATTATTTGACAAGAGTCAGGAATGCGACGAAGGCAAATCACAGAGTTGTTGAAATACCTTCATCCAATATGAAAAAGGAATTGACAAAAATTCTTTTTCAGTCAGGCTATATCTTAAATTATAAATTTGAAGAAGGTACAGTGCCGGGCATAATTAAAATCGCTTTAAAATATCATCCTGTAACAAAGATATCTGCCATAAATAAACTGGAAAGAATCAGTAAGCCCGGTCTGAGAAGATATGTTGGTGCTGATGAACTGCCTAGAGTATTAAATGGCCTCGGTATTGCTATTATGTCGACATCTCAGGGTGTGATGACTAATAAAGAGGCAAAAAAGCGCATGATAGGTGGTGAAGTACTTTGTTATGTTAGTTAAAAAATGAAGAATATTTGATAATATGTCAAGAATAGGAAATTTACCGATAAGTATTCCCGATGGTGTGGAAATTAAAATCTCTGACGATAATCTTGTCACTGTTAAGGGAAAGTTAGGCGAACTTCAACAACAGGTTGATCCTAATATTTCAATAAAAATTGAAGATGGGATGGTTGTTTTAAACAGAGCCTCAGAGCAAAAAGACCATAAATCCAAACATGGACTTTACCGAGCTCTTATTGCAAATATGGCTAAAGGAGTCAGCGAGGGATACACAATCGTCCAGGAATTGATTGGTGTGGGTTATAAGGCTGTGGCTAAAGAACAAATTCTTGAGCTTTCGCTCGGGTATTCTCATAATATTGTTTTTGAGTTACCTCCCGAAGTTAAGGCTGAAACGCTTTCGGAAAGAGGGAAAAGCCCGACTATAATTCTAAAATCAATAGATAAACAATTAATCGGACAGGTGGCTGCTAAGATCAGATCGCTCAGAAAACCTGAACCATATAAAGGAAAAGGTGTTCGCTATAAAGGTGAAGAAATCAGGAAGAAAGCCGGTAAAGCTGCTGCTGAGAAATAATAAACTGATAAATATTTGGTTACAATGGCAATAAAAAACAGAAAACAATACAGACGAAACAGAATCAAAATGAGGATTCGCAAGATTATATCGGGAACTGCCGATATACCAAGATTGTCTGTTTTTAGAAGTAATAAGCGAATATATGTTCAGCTTATTGATGACCTGGCGGGTGTTACCCTTGCCAGTGCTTCTTCGGCAACCGATGGCGAAAAGATGACTAAAACCGAAAGTGCAAAAGCAGTTGGTAAGGCCATTGCTGAGAAAGCCAAAGAAGTGAAAATAGAAAGAGTAGTATTCGACAGAAACGGTTATTTATATCATGGTAGAGTGAAAGCGTTAGCAGAAGCAGCCAGAGAAGCAGGACTTAAATTTTAATTTATTATGCCGAACGTAAATATTAAAAGAGTTAAATCAAGCGATATAGAATTTATTGACAGGCTTGTTAGCATCCAAAGGGTGACAAAGGTTACAAAGGGTGGTCGTACATTCAGTTTTTCAGCAGTTGTTGTTGTTGGAAATGAGCAGGGTGTTGTTGGTTACGGATTGGGTAAAGCCCAGGAAGTTACTTCAGCCATTGCTAAAGGTATTGACGATGCTAAGAAAAATTTGATTAAGGTTCCAATTCTTCACGGCACTTTGCCGCACGAACAGGATGGAAAGTATAGTGGTGCTAAGGTTTTTCTTAAACCGGCTGCTCCCGGAACAGGTGTTATAGCCGGTGGTGCTATGCGTGCAGTTCTTGAGAGTGTAGGTGTGAAAGATGTACTTGCAAAGTCAAAAGGTTCCTCAAACCCACATAGCGTTGTTAAAGCTACTATTAATGCACTTGTGCAATTGAGAGACCCTTATACGGTTGCCCAGCATAGAGGTGTGGATTTGAATAAAGTTTTTAATGGCTAAATTTCAAGAATAAATGAAAAAAATAAAAATAAAACAGGTAAAGAGCAGAATAGGTCGCCCTATTCGCCAAAAGAGAACGCTTGATGCTCTTGGTCTGAGAAGACTGAACCAGGAAAAGGTGGTTGATGCTTCACCTCAGGTTTTGGGTATGATAGATAAAGTTAAGCATTTATTGATAATTGAAGAAGTTAAATAAAAATCTATAAATTTTTTAAAAGATGGATTTAAGTAATCTTAAACCGGCAGAGGGTTCAACGAGAAATCGTAAGAGAATAGCAAGAGGACAAGGGTCGGGAGCAGGTGGAACTGCAACAAGAGGCCATAATGGCGCTAAGTCGAGATCAGGCTATAGCAAGAAAAAAGGATTTGAAGGTGGACAAATGCCATTGTTCCGCAGGGTTCCGAAATTCGGGTTTAAAAATATAAACAGAAAAGAATTCCGGGGTATTAATATTGATACTTTGCAGAAACTTGCAGATGATAAAAAGCTTACTTCTATAGATGTTAATACACTTATTGACAATGGACTTGCTAACAAGAAGGATCTTATAAAAATTCTTGGTAGAGGTGAATTGACTGTTAAAATTGAAGTTAAAGCTCATGCTTTCTCAGCTTCTGCTGTTAAGGCTATTGAATCTCAAGGAGGTACTGCAACAAAAATTTAATTTTAATGAAGAAATTAATAGAAACGATAAGAAATATATATAAGATTGAGGATCTGCGAAATCGGATTCTCTATACCCTTGGTATTATTCTTATATATAGATTAGGTGCTTATATTGTTTTACCCGGCGTCGACCCGCACCAGCTCGCAAACCTGCAAAATCAAGGGAGTTCAGGATTGCTTGGTCTTCTTAATATGTTTTCCGGTGGAGCATTTTCAAATGCGAGTATATTTGCTCTGGGAATCATGCCTTATATCTCTGCATCTATTGTAGTGCAGTTACTTGGAATGGCTATTCCTTATTTCCAGAAACTACAGAAAGAGGGAGAAAGCGGTAGAAGAAAAATAAGCCAGATAACTCGCTACCTTACGGTTATTATTCTTATATTTCAATCACCTGCATATATTGCAAACCTTGTAAGACAGCTTCCGCCGGAAGGTATTTATCCTTTCGATCCGAACTTGACAACACATACTGTGTTCTCCTTTTTTGGAATTTCATCTATTATGATATTGACGGCAGGCTCAATGTTTATTATGTGGCTTGGTGAAAGGATTACCGAGAAAGGAATCGGTAACGGTATTTCTCTGATTATTATGATTGGGATTATTGCAAGATTACCTTTCGCACTTATTGGTGAGTTTGCTGCCAGAATGGAACAAAAAGGAGGCGGAGGTCTTGTTTACTTCGTTATCGAAATAGTTGTCCTGATATTTGTTATACTTGTTACAATCCTTCTGGTTCAGGGTACAAGAAGAATTCCTGTACAATATGCAAAACGGATCGTCGGTAATAAACAATATGGAGGTGTTAGACAATATATTCCTTTAAAAGTTAATGCTGCCGGTGTAATGCCTATTATATTTGCACAGGCAATTATGTTTCTTCCCATAACACTCGTTGGTTTTACCAATTCGGAATCTATGAGCGGATTTGCTGCTGCATTTTCAAATATCAACGGATTTTGGTATAACTTCACATTCTTCATAATGATTATTCTTTTTACATATTTCTATACAGCTATTACGGTTAATCCGAATCAAATGGCTGATGATATGAAAAAGAACGGTGGATTTATCCCAGGTGTTAAACCAGGAAGGAAAACTGCTGATTTTATTGATAATGTTATGTCGAGGATTACTTTACCAGGCTCAATATTTCTTGGGTTTGTTGCAATTATGCCTGCTCTTGTCAGACTGGTTGGGGTTAGTAGTCAGTTTGCACGGTTTTATGGGGGTACATCTTTGCTGATTCTTGTTGGTGTTATTTTAGATACATTACAGCAAATAGAAAGTCATTTATTGATGAGGCATTACGACGGATTAACAAAATCCGGTAGAATAAAAGGAAGGTCATCTTTTAGTATGACCGGATAAGAAATAATATAATTCGCGGAGGCGAAAATGATATATTATAAAACAGAAGAAGAAATTGAGCTGTTAAGAGAAAGTTCTTTGCTTGTTGGTAAAACTCTTGCTGAAGTTGCAAAACTTATTAAACCCGGAGTGAAAACAATTAAACTTGATGAGGTTGCTGAGGAATTCATCAGAGATAATGATGCCGTTCCCGGATTTAAAGGCTACAATGGGTTTCCATATACTTTGTGTATTTCAATTAATGAAAATGTTGTTCATGGATTCCCATCGCAAAGAGTTCTTAAGGATGGTGATATCGTATCAGTCGACTGCGGAACTATTAAGAACGGATTTTATGGCGATTCAGCATATACGTTTGCTGTTGGCGATATTAACGAAGAAGTGCTTATGCTGATGAAAAGGACCAAAGAGTCACTTTACCTCGGAATAGAGAATGCTGTTGCAGGGAAAAGAATAGGCGATATCGGTTATGCGGTTCAGAGTTATGTTGAAAGTTTTGGATATTCGGTTGTTAGAGATCTTGTAGGACATGGACTAGGTAGGAATCTTCACGAAAAACCCGAAGTTCCGAATTTTGGAAGGAGAGGCAGAGGTATCAAGTTGAGAGAGAATTTGGTAATAGCGATAGAGCCGATGATAAACCTCGGTACAAAAAGAGTAGTTCAGGAAAAAGACGGCTGGACAATAAGGACTGCCGACAGACGACCTTCAGCACATTTTGAACATGATGTTGTTGTGAGAAAAGGAAAAGCAGAGATTTTATCAACATTCGATTATATTGAGGAGGTATTGAATAATAAACTGGTATAAAGTATTATGGCAAAACAGGCATCAATAGAGCAAGACGGAACCGTTATCGAATCATTGGGTAATGCTATGTTTCGTGTGGAACTTGAAAATGGACATGTTATTACTGCTCATATTTCAGGGAAAATGAGGATGCACTATATTAAGATTTTGCCGGGTGACAGAGTGAAGCTCGAAATGTCGCCATACGATCTGTCAAAAGGACGAATAACATTTAGGTACAAATAAAAAGGAGAAAAAAATGAAAGTCAGGGCATCTGTAAAGAAGAGAACAGCGGATTGCAAAATTGTTCGTAGAAAAGGACGTTTATATGTAATCAACAAGAAAAATCCTAAGTACAAACAAAGACAAGGATAAATCATTGGATTTAAAATTTTAATTTTGAACAATAATTTTAAAATAAATAGTTAATTTATGGCTCGTATAGCAGGAATAGATATACCAAAGAATAAGGCAGGCGAAATCGCTTTAACATATATCTATGGTATAGGTAGGTCAACAGCACGTCGAATTCTTAAAGAAGTTGGTGTTGACGGCGCAAAAAAAGTTCAGGACTGGAATGACGAAGAGCAAACGGCAATTCGTAATGTTATCAGTAGTAATATTAAAGTTGAGGGTGAATTGCGATCTGAAGTTCAAATGAACATTAAACGATTAATGGACATTGGAACTTACAGAGGTATCAGGCATCGTATCGGTCTTCCGTTGCGTGGTCAACACACTAAGAACAATGCAAGGACAAGAAAAGGACGTAAAAAGACAATTGCAAATAAAAAGAAAGCACCTAAGGGTTAACAGTATAGTTAAGTTGGACAATTAATTACGACGGTAAATAAATATTATGGCTAAGAAAACCAGAAGTACAAAAAAGAGAGTAGTAAACGTTGAAACTTACGGAAGAGCTTATATCAGTGCTTCATTCAACAATATAATTATTACTCTGACGAATAATTCAGGACAGGTGATCTCATGGGGATCAGCCGGTAAGATGGGATTCAGGGGATCAAAGAAAAACACTCCTTACGCAGCTCAGATGGCTGCTTCAGATGCTGCCAAGGTCGCTTACGACCTTGGATTGAGAAAGGTGAAAGTTTTTGTTAAAGGCCCTGGATCAGGTAGAGAATCTGCAATTAGAACACTTCACTCATCAGGTATTGAAGTTATTGAAATTAAGGATGTTACGCCACTTCCTCATAATGGTTGCAGGCCTCCGAAAAGAAGAAGAGTCTAAATATTTCCTGAAATTGTAGATTTGATAAAATAATGAATTAACAATAGAAAACAGATATAAAATGGCAAGATATATTGGTCCTAGAACAAAAATAGCGCGGAAATTTAGAGAACCTATTTTTGGCCCTGATAAAGCTTTTGAGAAGAAAAACTATCCTCCGGGGCAGCATGGAAACTCCAGAAGAAGAAGAAAACAGTCGGAATATGGTGTTCAGTTGATGGAGAAGCAGAAGGCTAAATACACCTATGGTATTCTTGAGCGACAATTTAAGAATATATTTAAGAAAGCCTCGCGTAAGAAGGGTATTACCGGTGAGATTCTTTTGCAACTTATTGAGGCTCGCCTTGATAATGTTGTTTTCAGACTTGGAATAGCTCCTTCTCGCCCAGCTGCTCGTCAGTTGGTGGGTCACAGACATGTTTTGGTTAATGGTGAAATTGTAAATATAGCATCTTTTTCCATTAAACCGGGTGACATCATTAGTGTTAGAGAAAAATCAAAGTCACTTGAAGCTATTACAGATTCACTCGCTTCCCGCTCAAATGCTTTTTCCTGGCTAGAGTGGGACGAAAATCTTATGGCAGGTAAGTTTCTGAATTATCCCGAAAGAGCTGAAATCCCTGAGAATATTAAGGAGCAGCTTATTGTTGAATTATATTCTAAATAGAAATTAACCTGACTGATTGTCAATAATTAAAAAAGCTGAGTATGTCAATTTTAGCATTTCAAAAACCGGATAAAGTTATAATGATAGATGCCGACGATTTCAAAGGTACCTTTGAATTTCGTCCGCTTGAGCCTGGATTTGGTATTACCATTGGTAATGCGCTGAGACGAATCCTTTTATCCTCGCTCGAAGGTTACGCAATCACATCAGTGAAGATCGAAGGCGTGGAGCAGGAATTCTCAACAATAAAAGGTATCGTTGAGGATGTTACTGAAATCATTTTAAATCTAAAAAAAATAAGGTTTAAAAAACTGATTGAAGAAGAAAAGTTGGAAAAAGTACAAATAGTTCTTGGTGACCAGAGCGAGTTTAAAGCCGGAGATATTAATAAGTTTCTGTCAGTCTTTCAGGTTCTGAATCCTGACCAGATAATTTGTCATTTGGAACCGAGTGTTAAACTATCTTTAGAATTGACAGTTGAAAAGGGTAGAGGATATATTCCGGCAGATGAGAATAAGAGAATGAATGCTCCCATTGGAACAATTGCAATGGATTCGATTCATACTCCTATCAAAAATGTAAAATACCACACTGAGAATTACAGGGTAGAGCAAAAAACGGACTATGAAAAGCTGGTTTTTGAAATTATTACTGACGGCTCTATTTCGCCTAAGGATGCATTGAAAGAGGCTGCAAAAATCCTCATTCATCACTTTATGCTATTCTCAGATGAGCGTATCACTCTTGATACAGAGGATAAAACAGTTACCGAGGAGTTTGATGAAAGCTCATTACATACCAGACAATTGCTTAAAACAAAACTTGTTGATCTTGACCTATCGGTAAGAGCTCTGAATTGTTTGAAAGCTGCTGATGTTGATACACTTGGCGAACTGGTACAGTTTAATAAAAACGATTTGTTGAAATTCAGAAACTTTGGTAAAAAATCTCTGACCGAACTTGAAGACCTCGTGAAGTTGAAAGGCCTGGAATTTGGAATGAACATATCAAAGTATAAATTAGATAAGGAATAATCGAGATGAGACACAGGAAGAAAATTAATCATTTATCGAGGACAAGTGCACACCGTAAAGCAATGATGGCCAATATGGCTACCTCGTTGATAATGCATAAAAGAATTCACACAACTCTTGCTAAAGCAAAAGTCCTCAGAGGTTATGTTGAACCGTTGATTACTAAATCGAAGAGCGATACTACGCACTCAAGAAGGGTGGTTTTTAGTTATCTTAAAAGTAAAGAGGCTGTTACCGAACTTTTTAGAGAAGTATCGGTTAAGGTAGCAGGTCGTCCGGGTGGATATACACGCATAATCAAAATAGGAAACCGTCTTGGCGACAATGCTGAAATGTGTATGATTGAGCTGGTTGACTTTAATGAAAACCTGCTTGGTACAAAAGAAAGCAAGACGAAAACAACAAGGAGAAGAAAAAGAGGTAGTAAGAAATCTTCAGCACAGGAGACTGTGGCTACAGATACTATTAAGGCTGCCCCTGTCCAAGAAAAGGTAGAAGATAAAAAATCCTCTGTTGCTGGGGAGGCTAAAACTGAAGATGCAAAAGCAGAAGTAACTGCTGATGAAACAAATAAAGAGGACGCTAAAGTGGAAGAACCTGTTGAAGAGCCTAAAGCAGAAGAGAAGAAAGACGATAAATAGAAAAACTATTTATTTCAATTATAAAAGGATAGGGCTAATTAGCTTTATCCTTTTTTGTATTTTTTGGTGAAATTAATAAAACTAATTGTAAAATATAAAAATTATGAGTTCAATATTAAATATCCATGCACGACAAATACTTGATTCAAGAGGTAACCCTACAGTAGAAGTAGATGTTTATACTGATTCTGGAATTCTAGCTACCGCTGCTGTACCTTCAGGTGCCTCAACAGGTATTCACGAAGCAGTGGAACTCCGTGACGGGGATAAATCCGTTTATATGGGCAAAGGTGTTCTGAAAGCTGTTCATAATGTGAATGAAATTCTGAATAAAGAGTTGCAGGGCTTTTTTGTGTCGGAGCAAAATGAAATAGATGCTAAAATGATTGAGATTGACGGAACACCGAATAAAGGTAACCTCGGTGCTAATGCCATTCTTGGCGTTTCAATTGCCGTAGCCAAGGCAGCAGCAATAGAAAGCGGTCTTCCTCTGTACAGATATATCGGTGGGGCAAATGCCAATACTATACCTATTCCTCAAATGAATATCCTGAATGGCGGTTCTCATGCTGATAACAGCATTGACTTTCAGGAGTTCCTCATCATGCCTGTCGGCACTTCATCATTTTCAGAAGCTATAAGAATGGGGGCGGAAGTTTTTCATAATCTTAAAGCCGTATTAAAAGATAAAGGATATTCAACGAATGTTGGTGACGAAGGTGGCTTTGCTCCTAACCTGAAATCAAACGAAGAGGCAATAACATTTATCCTGAAAGCTATTGAAAAAGCCGGCTATAAGCCGGGCGAAGATATTTTTATTGCTCTTGATCCGGCATCATCTGAATATTATCTTGAAAAAGAAAAGGTCTATCACCTGAAATGGTCAACAGGCGAAAAGCTTACACCTGCCGAAATGGTTGATTTTTGGAAAGGTTGGGTTAAGAAATATCCTATTATCTCAATTGAGGACGGTATGGCCGAAGACGATTGGAACGGCTGGAAATTGATGACCGATGCACTTGGAAATGATATTCAACTTGTCGGAGATGATTTGTTTGTTACAAATACCGATAGACTGCAGAAAGGAATTGACCTGGGCGTTTGTAATTCGATATTGATTAAACTGAACCAAATAGGAACCCTTACGGAAACTATTGACGCAGTTAATCTTGCTACCCGTCATTCTTATACTTCGGTTATCAGCCACCGTTCGGGTGAAACGGAAGATACAACTATTGCCGACCTTGCAGTAGCTTTAAATACTGGCCAGATAAAGACAGGCTCGGCAAGCCGTACCGATAGAATTGCCAAATATAACCGACTGTTGAGAATTGAAGAACAACTTGGTAATCAGGCAAGGTATATTGGTAAAGACTTTAAATATTATAAATAATAAACCGAAGAGGCCGAAAATTTAGTTTTTATCCACGAATTACACGAATTTTATATAATTACCATCATTATAATTTTAGATTCAGAATATCCGGTTTTTATTAATGGTAGTTATTTATTCAAGAATTTAAAGCATTCATTCCCACCTACATCATTCCGATAACTTTCTGGATTGAAGTGTAATGTATTCTCTCAATTCCTCGCTCCTAAAGCAACTCCGTATAATCAATAGTAATCGGGAGGCCTTTTTCAAAATCGAAAAGTGTCAGTTTTCGTATTTCAAAATAACTGGTCCAGTAAGTTCGAAGTGTGTTGATATAACTGCTGGTGGAAGTGTTGGTGTTTTTTTGTGCAATGTTGAGGTCAGTAACATTTATCTTGCCAATCAGATAACGCGCTTTGGTTATCTCGTAACTTTTTTTTGCAACGGTGTCAGCTTTAGCTGAGATGATAACCTGCTCATCCTGCATATTGAATTTGGCTACTTTCAGGAAAATTTCCTGATCAAAGTCAATCTGATCCTGCTCAACCTGCGTTTGAATTAGCTCTCTTTGCGACTCTGCCATTTTTATTTTCCCTCTCGCAACGCCCCAGTCAATAATAGGCAGGGTAACCCCTACAGTAAGTTTTTGTTCAGGAATAGCATTGTTATAAACTTCGTTAAACTTAGCAGATCGTTGTGTAAGTCCGTAAACGGCATATAAATCCATATCAAACCGACCGTTCATTTTAGCCATATTCACACTTTGTTCAGCTTCGATTAGCCGTCTGTCGAATCCAAGTGCTTTCGAATTGTTTGCCCTCGCTTCGGCAATTGCTTTTGACGGATCAACTTCAAAAGGAGTAATATTATCAGGTGGTATTAGTTTCACAGGCTGGTCATCTTTAATTCTAAGGTATGATTTGAACTGGTACATCACATTTTCAACATTTATCTTTGCATCTTCAAGTGTGGAGCCGGCTCTGAGGAACTCAAGTTCCAGTTGTAACAATTCATTTTCTGCAATTGTGCCGAGATTATATCTCCCCTTAGCTATTTTGTATATCGTGTCGTAATTGGCAAGATTTATTTCAGCAATATTAAGTTGTATCTGTGCAAGTAACAGGTTAAAGAAATAATTTGTTGCGTTCATAGAAACCTGTTCCATATCTTCAAGATACTTCTTCTTTGCCTCTTTATACTTCATCGGCTCAATTTTCTTTTCCCATTTAAAGGCATTATATTTGAAAATCGGCTGGTTGTATCCGATATTTATCGGTGTTGACATATATTGCGTATATGTTACACTGTCAGTAAAGTTATCAAGACGGCGCAGATTAGAGGAGAGGAAAACCTGACCGCCTGTAGGCCCTATTCTTTGGTTAATGGAAGCATTTGCCGACCAGCTTGCCGATCTGTTTTCCAAAAGTACCTGTCCTTCGGGCAATAAAACCTGCTGGAACGATCTGTCGAAGGTTGGTAAATTACCGCCAACCGTCAGAGAGGGCAAGTATCCCGCCTTATACGACCTGTATTGCCAGTAGCTCGACCTGAAACGGTGTTTGGCCATTAAAGCTCCCGGCGACTGCTCCCTCGCTATTTTTATAGCATCTTCCAGGGTTAATTCGGTTACATTGTCTTGTGAAAATGCCTGTAAATGACTGAAAAACAAAAAAACGGAAAGTAAAATACTGACAATAACTCCTTTTCTTATCATTACTTATTATTTTTATAAATGAAACATTATTCTTTCTTAAAACTGTAAATAATAAAATAGAGCAAAGGTATAAAATATAAGCTTACAATTGTGCCGATTATCATTCCTCCTATTATAGCCAAAGCAAGGGGCAGTTGTAGATCGACACCGAGACCGGTAAAAAACAGTAACGGAAGTAATGCAAGAATTGTTGTGAGACTTGTCATTAATATCGGTTTTATTCTTCTTTTTCCCCCAAGTGATATTGATTCTTTTAAAGGTTTGCCGGATTTGTAATAATGATTAATTGTATCAACCTTCAAAATGGAGTCGTTGATGATTATTCCGCTCATTACAATAATTCCTATGGCTGACATTACATTCAGCGAAGAACCGAATATTGTGAGTACTATTAAAGCACCCGCAATATCAAGTGCTATCTCGGTCAGAACGATTACAGGCTGAATGACCGATTCAAATTGCGCCGCAAGAATGAAAAACAGCAATAATACGGAGATTGCCAAAACTACGGACAATTGCCTGAACAGTCCCAAATCCTTGAAAAGTGCCCCGGAATATGTAACTTCAAACTCAGGGAAACCCGCTGTAATCCCGCTTATTTTATTTTGCAGTTGCACGTAATCATTAAAACCGGCATCAAAATTTACGGGGACATACTCACCCAGCCTATCGGCATTTATTGTTTTGTAACCTGTTTTTTTATTTATTGTTATCAACGAGTTCAGATTGATAAGTTTGCCGTTTTTGTTGGAAACTTCCGCTTGTTGCAGGGTTGTGAAAATATCTTTACCTGTCTCGGTTATCATTATGTCAATAAATGACTTACCCGACTTTAAAACTCCTGCCTTGTTGCGGTTGAAGAGTGTCTCAAGTTTTGAAATAAGTGTGTTGTACGAGACATCATAAATATTCAGTTTTTCAAAATCAACCGAAATGTTGATAATTGTTTTTTCTGGTACGGGATTTCTGCTCAAAACCGTTCCGGCTGTTGAAATGGTATCAATAAGCCTCTTGACATCTGAAATGCCCGGGAAAGTATTACGCTTTGCCGACCTGATATTTACTGTCAGAGGTGCTTCTTCGGCTGAAAACAGCATTGTAAACACATTCTTTTCGGGTGAAAAATAAACAGTGGCATCAGGATATTCGTTGCCGATGAAAGAGGTTATCTCATCTTCAATTTTTTTTACATCTTCATTTGAACCGGCTTTAAAATAGAGTTTCGCTGCTGAAGCGGAATTTTCAAATGAATTGTCGAGCAAAAACTGTTGCTCACCTATAAAAGCATCTCTTGTGACGGTACGGGTTTTTATGTTGTCAAACAACCTGATTATTCGCATTTTACTTTCCTGGAGATCAACAGGTTCGTTCCAGTTAACCGATACCGTAAGCCCCGTTTGCTCCGTCTCGGGCATAAAACGTTTGTCAATTTCTTTAAAAAGGAAAAAACCGGCAGGAATAAGCAATAAAAACAGCAGCACAAAAACCGTTTTATGCTTAAGCATAAACATTACCCCGTCTTCAAACCTGTTTTCTAATTTTCCGAATTCATTTTCCCCGGTTTTTATTTTGCTTTTTCGATAAAAAAG